>JYMV01016967.1_pt1 | contig 38411 bp, 24 predicted proteins | sample 338911 | NCBI WGS metagenome assembly JYMV01 (sample SAMN03354496, study PRJNA234377) | hydrothermal vent metagenome | biome: Deep sea; feature: Hydrothermal plumes at the Eastern Lau Spreading Center, Western Pacific Ocean; material: Seawater | place: Tonga | collected 2009 | depth 2000 m m | reverse complement strand
TTTGGAGGAGAGAAGTGAAGATCCAACCCCACTGTTCAGCGGTCTGTCTCCTGTCCCTTCTCCTCCTTGCCGGTTGCGCCGCCGCCCTCAGCGGTGATGCTCCCGGATCCTGGCGGTGGCTCCGCGGGAACACCCACACCCACACCTACTGGAGCGACGGGGATGCTCCTCCTGATCTGGTGGCCGCTCGCTATCGCGATGCCGGGTACCACTTCCTGGTTCTCTCCGATCACAACGTCCTGTCGCAAGGGGAGCGCTGGTGGCCAATCTCCAACTCCGGTGGCAGGCCCCTGCGGGATGAGCACCTCGAGCAGATCGAGAAGCGTTTCGGCCCCGGCTGGTTGGTGACGAGGGAGGTCGAGGGAGGCGGTGAGATGCGCCTCAAGACCCTCGAGGAGGTTCGGGGCGCTCTCGAGGAGGAGGGCCGCTTCCTGATGATCGAGGGGGAGGAGGTCACCGATCGTTATCAGGGACACGAGGTGCACATCAACGCGGTCAACATCGGCGAGGTGATTCCTCCCCAGAGAGGCGGTAGCGTCGCCGAGACGATCGAGCGCAATCTCGACGCCATCCTCGAGCAGGGCCGCAGGCTCGGTCGGCCGGTGCTGGCGCACCTGAACCATCCCAACTTCGTATGGTCCATCACCGTCGATGACCTCGCTTCGATTCGCGGGGAGAGGTTTTTCGAGATCTACAACGGTCATCGTGGAACCAACAACAACGGCGACGCGTCCCATCCTTCGCTGGAAGTGATGTGGGACGAGGCGAACACTCGCAGGATCACGACACTGCGGCTGCCTCTCCTCCACGGTCTCGCCACCGACGATTCCCACAACCACCACGCCGGTGATCTTGTTTCATCGGAGGGACGAGGCTGGGTGATGGTGCGCGCCAGGGAACTGAGTGCAGAGTCTGTGATCTCCGCACTACGGGCAGGGGAGTTCTACGCCTCGTCGGGAGTCTCCATCGCCGACTTCGGTTTCCAGGAGGGTCGATACTGGCTCGTAATCGAGGGTGAGGAGGGGGTCACCTACGAGACGCGATTCATCGGCACACGCAGCGACGGAGTCGAGACCGGCCCTCCCGGAATTCTCCTCGAGAAGAGCCTTTCGCTGCGACCGGAGTACCGCCTCGGCGGTGACGAGTTGTTCCTGCGGGCGGTGGTGATCTCATCGAAGTTGCACCCCGATCCTCATGCCCGCGGTGATTTCGAGAGCGCCTGGTTGCCGCCTCAACGCGGTCCAGCAGCGCCCTGACCGGGGATTTCCTTGGCCGCCGCGCAGGCGACTCCCACCTCCAGCGGATGTCCTTCGCCCCGGAGGATCTCCTCGAGGGCCGCCAGCAGCGTCATCACGTTCTCGGCGCTGCTGCTGGCACCCATCAGCCCGATCCTCCACGCCCGCGAACTGAAGGGACCGAGCCCGGCTCCGATCTCGATCTGGTGCTCCTCGAGGAGACGTCTGCGGACGCGTGCGTCGTCGATTCCCTCTGGCACCTCGACGGCGTTGAGGGTGGTGAGAGTCCGGGCCGGGATCCAGGCGAGCCCCATCGCCTCGAGGCCAGCGCGCAGCATCCTGTGATGGAACTGGTGGCGTCCGAAGCGCTGCTCCAGCCCCTCTTCGAGGACCAGTACCAGCGCCTCGCGCAGGGCGTAGGTCATGTTGATGGGGGCGGTGTGATGGTAGGTGCGAGAAGCTCCCCAGTAACTGTTGATGAGAGAGAGGTCGAGATACCAGCTCCTGACCGGGTGCTTCCTCCTCTCCAGCGCCTCGACTGCTCGCCCGGAGAACGAAACGGGTGAGAGGCCGGGGGGGCAGGAGAGGCATTTCTGTGTTGCCGAGAAGAGGGCATCGATGCCCCAGTCATCGGTGCGTACCTCCATGCCAGCGAGTGAAGTGACCGCGTCGACGAGAAGGAGTGCTCCTCCTCGGTGGACGATATCGCCCACCTCCTCGATCTGCTGATGGGCACCTGTCGAGGTCTCGGCGTGGACGAGGGCGACCAGCTTGAAGCCCCTTCCTCTTGCCAGGGCACCTTCGATCCGATCGATGGGGATCGTCTCTCCCCAGGGGACTTCGATCGTCTCGACCTCGGCGCCATGGCGTCGCGCCATCTCGGCGATGCGCCCGCCGAAAACTCCGTTGACCCCGACCAGAACTCGATCCCCCGGCTCGACCAGGTTTGCGATGGACGCTTCCATCCCGGCAGAGCCGGTGCCGGGTATCGCCAGGGTCAACTCGTTGGAGGTGCACATCACCTGGCGCAGGAGGGAGCGGGTCTCGTCCATGATTTCGAGGTAGCAGGGGTCGAGATGTCCGATCGTCGGCAGGGCGAGGGCTTCGAGGACTCGCCGTGGAACAGCGCTCGGGCCCGGGCCGAGAAGCAGTCGCTGAGGGGGGGCCAGGGGTGGGATCTTTTTTTTCATCGCTGCGCTCTTCTCCTCTGCCCGGTGATCATATCGACAGAAAGGGGGAGCAGCGAGGTCCCCGAGGCCGTTGGACATCACACCTTCAACATGAGACGATGGGAGCGATCGGCGGGCCCCAGGATAGAGAGCACCAATGTCCATCGACCCCACCTTCTTGCTGCTGATCGCCATCCTTCTCGGCGGCCCTGTCGACCGCCTCGATGGGCCCGCTGCTGGCGAGCCTCCTCCCGGATCGGTTCAGATGGGAACCGTCTATTTCGATCCGGAGAATCAGGAGGTGGTTGCGGTCGGCTGGTTCAACCTCGTCGGTGGATTTATCGAGTACGTGGCCTGTCTGCCGGGAATCAAGAGCCACGAGACCATCGTTTCCCTCGACTGCGATCCTGTCGACCTCAAGGCGGCGCTCCTGCTCCTGGGGGTCGAGGAGGCGCCATCACCAGAATCTGACCGCGATCTTCGTTTCCTCGAGGGGGAGCGCCTGATGCTACGGCTTCAGTTCCCCATCGAGGATTCCCAGGGGAGGGCGTTGATCCGGGACATCCGGGTCGAGGATTGTGTCCTCAACGCTCCGATGGAGCGCGAGATGGCTCGCTGCGGTTTCCTCTTCACCGGCTCCCGATTCGTCGAAATCGAGGTTCCCGCGGGCACCGGAGAGGGAGAGGCAACAGTCCTGAAGGAGGAGTTCGGAGCCCGATTGACGGGAGAACTGGTCGCAATCTGCCATCGCCCCTACGCAATCCTAGACAACCCTCTTGCGTTGCCCTACATCGACGGGGATTACTATGCTTATCCGGGGGTTCTCCCGCTGCTGGAGCGGGATGTGCGGGTGCCTGTGAGCCTCGTCATCCGCGCGCCAAATCGGGGGGAGATCGACCGGGGAGTGACCCGGATGGAACTGCCTCCCCGCGTTCGGGAGGAGTCCCAGCAAGAGGATGGAATGAAGAAAGAATGAACCTCGAAATGTCCCTGCTGGTGGCGAGGAACCGCCGCCGCTTGCCGCTGGCATCGATCCTCCCCCTGTCGATGCTGCTCCTTTCGACTGCGCTCCCTGCTCAGGTCGATCGTTCTTCAGTGAGCGCCGCGGTCGATCGGGGTGCGAACTGGCTCATCGATCACCAGCGTGAGGATGGAAGCTACGGAACTCACAGCGGAGATGTGGGTATCACCGCCCTGGTCCTGCGTGCCCTGGTTGATTGCCCGCGTGGCTACCGCGAGGAGGATGGCCCCTTCATCTCGAGTGCCGTCAAGCATCTGTTATCCAACAGACAACCTTCCGGCGGAATCTTCGAAGCGGGCGAGGGGCTGATGAACTACAAGACCTCGATGAGCATCATGGTCCTGACGGCTCTCGATGCCGGGCGCAGGGAGCCGCGTTACAGAGAGGTGGTCGAGAAGGCGCGAGATTTCGTCGCCTCTCTGCAGTGCGCCGAGGATTCCAAGCCCATCGCCTACCACCCAGAGAAGAACCTCCGTGCCTACGGGGGGATCGGTTACGGCGGCGATCGCCGACCGGATCTGAGTAACACCCAGATGGCACTGGAAGCCCTGCGCGCGGCAAACCTGGCGGAAGACTCCGATGTTTTCCTGCGTGCGCGTCTCTTCCTGAATCGTTGCCAGAACCGCAAGGATTCCAATGATTTCCTCGATGGCACCGGTCATCGCTCTACCGAGGACGGTGGATTCTTCTATTATCCGGGAGAGTCGAAGGCACGGAACGTCACCAACTCAGATGGCAGTCGTTCCTACTCCTCCTACGGATCGATGACCTATGCCGGGGTGAAATCCCTCATCCATTCAGGTCTCGAAAGGGACGACCCCCGCGTCAAGGCTGCACTGGCCTGGATCTCGGCCAACTTCGTCGTCACCGAGAATCCCGGGATGGCGACGGTAGAAAACCCCTCACGAGGTCAGATGGGAGTGTTCTATTACTATGATGTGATGGCGAGGGCACTCTCGGCCATCGGCGACCCAGTGGTTGTCGACAGCGATGGAAATTCTCATCGCTGGGCGGAAGAACTTGCCCAGGAATTGATTTCAAGACAGGGAGATGACGGATCATGGATCAATCCTGTCGACCGCTGGTGGGAAGGGGATCCGGTTTTGACGACTGCATTTGCCGTGGAGACTCTGAGCATCTGTCTGAAATTTCTCAAGGAGTGATACCGTGCCCGAACTGATACCGATCCGGGGAATCCGACCTGATGCGAGTCGTGTGAATCCCGGAGATCTGATCTGCCCGCCATACGACGTCATTCCTCCCGAGGATCATGACCGGTTGTTGGCACACTCACCCTGGAATTCGGTCCGCTGGATCCTTGGTATCGATCCGCAGAAGCCCAAGGGGAGTGCAGAGGATTATCGAAGGCGTGGCAAGGAAGTGCGCAACTGGATCGAGGAAGGCATTCTCCGCAAGGAGGAGGAGCGCTCACTCTACAGTTACACCTTTCGTTACCGTTCCATCGAAGGATCCCAACGTAGTTACCATTGTATTCTCGGGGCCGTTCGAGCACGCCCCTGGGGAGAGGGAATTCTTCGTCACGAGGAGATCCGTCCTCGCGTCGTCGACGACCGTCAGCTGCTGCTGAAGGAATCTGCGGTCGACACTGGAGTGGTGCAACTGGTGAGCGATGGTCTCGATGAAATCCTCGCTCGCTGCGGATTCGACCAGGAGAGCGGAGAATTCCTCTACGAGGTCAAGGATTGGGCGGAAAACACTCACATTCTGCGAAAAATTTCCGACCCCGATTTGCTCTCCCGCCTCCAGTCTGCTCTCGATGCCGTCCCAGCAGTCGTTGCCGATGGCCATCACCGCTACACCTCCGCAATGCAAACATCGGGTGAAGATGAATTCCCGGGAGGTGGCCATGTCCTGGCGGTGATCGGAGACCTGAGACAGCCGGGCCTGTCCATCGAACCCACACACCGCTGCATCAATTTTTCGGGTGAGGATCCGGCTCAATCTGCAAAAGGAGGCCTCGATCTCCTGGTCACAACGCTCGATGATGGGGAGGGAGAATCGTGGCGGGTGGAGCTCGCCGACGGCACATCCCGCGATCTCAACACCCGACTCAGCAGAGAGAAGCCGACGCTTGTCAGGCGAATCTACGACACTCTCATCGAGCATGGAGCCACCTTCAGGACAGACACGCCTCACGACAGCAGGGTCGCCAGGAGCCTGCTGAATGAGAAGGGAGAAGGCAGTCTTCTGTGCATGCTCCCCGGGGTTTCGCGAGATGAGTTCTGGGGCCGTTGCCTTAACGGCGAGGTCTTTCCCCCGAAAACCACCTACTTCGAACCAAAAATTTGCACCGGGCTTGTAACCCGGCTCATCGACGAGGAGTTTGAGTGACAGAGAATTCCACACCGCCCCGCCTCTTCATTCCGGGGCCTGTCGAGATCGAACGGGAAGTGCTGGAAGAGATGCAGCGCCCGATGATCGGGCACCGGGCTCCTGAGTTCTCAGCTCTTGGAGAGGATCTCAACCGGCTCGCCAAAGGGCTCTTCAGAAGCGATGACCCGGTTTACATCCTGACATCTTCCGCAACCGGCGCGATGGAATGTTCGGTCAGGAACTGTGTTCGGGAGAAGGTGCTGTGCTTCGTCAACGGCGCGTTCTCCGAACGCTTCTTCAAGATCTGCCAGGTCAACGGCAAGGAAGCGACACGGATCGATGTCGACTGGGGAATGGCGGTAAAGCCCGGGCTGGTGAAGGAGGCACTCGCCGGAGGAGATTACGACGCCGTCACAATCGTACATAACGAGACATCGACGGGGGTCCTCAGTCCCCTCGAACAGATCGCTGAGGTGGTCAGCGAGGAGCGGAGGGAGATCCTTCTGCTCGTCGATGGTGTCACCTCTGTGGGGTCGATCCCGATCGAGTTCGGGAAGTATCCCATCGACGTTCTCCTCACCGGCAGCCAGAAGAGCCTCGCTCTACCTCCCGGCCTCGCCCTGATGGCGGTCTCCGAGAGAGCCCGGAAGCGGGCAGAGGAGGTGGAGTCCCGTGGAAGTTACTTCGATCTTCTCACGATCCACAATTACTGGCTGAAGAACCAGACTCCGTGCACTCCGGCGGTGTCTCTGATGTACGCCCTGCGCAAGCGCCTCGAAGGAATACTTGCCGATGAGGATGGCTGGTACGGCGCTCACCTCGAGCGTGCTGAACTGACCCGTTCCTGGGCTCGGGAACGGTTCAAGGTCTTTCCGGAGGAAGGGTACGAGTCGGTGTCCCTCACCTGCATCGAGAACACCCGGGGAATCTCCATCGTGGACCTCAATGCGTTTCTGCGAGTTCACGGCGTCATCATTGCCAATGGTTACGGGATTTTGAGGGAGAAGACATTCCGGATCGGGCACATGGGCGCCAACGATGTCGATCAGCATCGACATCTGCTCGCGCTGCTCGACCGCTTTCTCGAAGGGGAACGTGCCAACTAGGGAGGAAATGTGGTCCTTCTGCTCTCCGTCTCCGGTTCCTTCGCCCAGGCTTCCTCTACCAGCCCGGGGTACGAACTGTTTCTGCTCCTTGCAAGCGGCGGGGCTCTCGCCCTCGTCTGGTCCGCCCTCAACTGGCGATCCCACCCTCGAACTGACAGAGGGGTTGCTCCATCCCTGGAGCAAGAGGCTACACAGGGGTCGACGACCCGAGCGGTCGTGGAAGCTCGCGAGGTCCTCCTTCAGCTACAGGGCAGCATCCTGGAGATCGAGAATCGTCTCGATGGAAGGATCCGGACTCTCGAGAAACGGCTCGATGAAGCGAAGGAACTCGAGAACAGGCTCGGGAAGAAGTTGGCGGGCGATCCAGGTGCAGCACCTCGAAGACCGGAGGGATTCCCGATTGGACCGGAGGAGAATCGTAGCGATGAGGAGCGATCATCACAGTTGGAGGTCGAGCGACTCGCCTCGGAGGGCAACGACGCAGAAGAGATTTCCCGCCGGACCGGTCGACCGGTTGGAGAGGTGGAGGTGATCCTCGCCCTCAGGCGCCAGTTGCGCTCGAAAACCAGCTGAGAAGTCTTGACGGCGGAAATGCTGGGGGATACGGTCCCTCCCCGAGAATCGCGACTGTCGCGGGGTAGAGCAGTTGGCAGCTCGTCGGGCTCATAACCCGGAGGTCGGGGGTTCGAGTCCCCCCCCCGCTACCAAAACATTGCCGCTGGTCCAACAGGGCCTGCGGCTTTTTTTGCCGGCAGGTCACTCTTCCCTCTTCTCCCTCTTCGCCTCCCTTTTCCCTCCCGGTCAGCAGCGGAATTCCCAGGTTACCGTTGCACCTCGTTGTTGCTCGGGAGGCCTCTTGCGAGCAAAAAATCGCCAGATCGACCCCAACCTGGGCCCGGCGGCGCCGGTGGGAATGGGAAGAGACCGCAGCCGTTTCTCGACCTCTTGCCGCCGGTGCAGTTCGAGAGGGCAGGGTGGGCCTCGGGGAGTAGGCTCGGGAAGCCCCAGGGAAACCGATACCAGCGCCTGCGTTTGCCTCGCTTGGTCCCAGGCAGCCACAGTGTTGCTGTTGCCTCGATGTTGCCACGGCCCGTCGGCAAAAAATCCAGACCTGGGGGTCAGGAAGGACAGGGATATCCCCGGTTGTGGAGTCACAAAGAAGTGCCCAACCCTTCCATCTGGCTCTACAATAGGAGTATCCGTTTGGGCTGTCACATTACTTTAGGAGTTCAGGGGCCGATTCTGGGAATCCCGTCGGTATTTGCCCTTGCTCCAGGAGGAACCTGATATGCGGAGAGCGTTCCTTGGCTCGGCAGCCTTTCTGGCTGCGGCCTTCACCCTCGTGTTTTTCTCGTCGGTTGCCATCGCCCAGCCCTGCGACCCCGGTGGGGGGTTAGGGGGTACTGGAGCGGACGTCATGGTCGGTGAACTCACGGGCCCCAACAGTTACGGTCAAGCAGGGGGTTTCTTTGCTTATTCAGTGGGGACGACCTCGTGCAACATCGGCACCGAAGAGTTGCTGTGGTTTGCCAACACCAATGTCCACCCGGTCATCGCCTACAACATGTACCGCCTGCACGACGGTCGATTCGAGCAGATCGGAATCAGTTGGCTGAAGCATGGCTTCACGGCATTGCAGCAGAACTCTTGTGGCTGCGGCTGTCAGTCTTCCGGAACCGGAACCCGCCTGGGAATCGGTTGCTCCGATCCATACAGCGCTAGCCTCAACGGCAACCAGAACCTGGGACCGCGGTCGGAAGTCACGGACCCGGCGAATGGCGTGTTCATCTACCCGCCGATCCTGAACCCCGCGAACTCCGATCTCACCTGGCGTCGACTGAGAGTTCCAGCAGAGGAACTCAGCATCACGACTTACCCCGGAGCAACCTACTACGTCGATGGCCAGTACGTCACTCCCGATGACGCAGATGCAGGGAATGCTCACAACAACGTCAGCTACCGTCAGGTGACCGTTGCCAACAACGCCAACCGGTCCCTCTCATTCAGTGGGTCGACCCAGCGGCAGCAGCCTCCGATCCAGGCGTGGCAGGACGCTGATCCCGCCGTGACTCTCGAAGACATTATCGACGGTGACAACGGCCTGCTCATCCTCGGTTACAAGGCGACGGAAGTTGCCCCGGGGCAGCATCGTTACGAGTACGCCCTCTACAACCTCAATTCGACCCGGGCGGTTGGTGTCTTCCGCCTGCCGCTACCGGGCGGAGTCCTGCTCTCTGACATCGGATTCAGCGATGTCGGTTACCACTCAGGAGAGCCCTACTCGGGGACCGACTGGAGCGTCCAACAGGGACCGGGTTTCATCGAGTGGAGGAGCGACACCTTCGCCTCCAACCCGAATGCCAATGCATTGCGTTGGGGTACACTCTACAACTTCTGGTTCACTGCCAATGCGCCTTCGGTCGTCGCCGATGTAACCCTGACTCATTTCATTCCCGGAGCCAACGACACCCTGACGGCACCGACGCTGGTGCCCTCTGGCGATTTCACCCTTCCCGTCGAGTCTCTCACCTGCAACATCGTCGGCAGCACCGTCGAACTCGCGTGGACCAATGCCGAAGCGTACGACTCGATCGAAGTGACCCGTGATGGGGTCTCGATCGCTTCCCTCCCAGGGAGCGCCACCGATTACCAGGACACCAGCCCGACTTCGGGTCTCCATACCTATGGGGTGGAATCGACGGTGGCAGCGATCCCCTCCGGTGTGGTCACCTGCGACGTCGATTTCCCGGACCCCCTGCAGATCAACATCATTGGAGCTACACCCGACATCGTCTTGCCCGACGGTACGACCCCGCTGGCGGTGACGATCGAGGCGCTTACCGGCTTCACCATCGATGCGGGAAGCGAGGAGTTGCGAGTCGTAAGTAGTGCTGGGATCACCGTTGTGCCGCTCACCTTCGCCGGTGGGATCAGTTACGACGTTAACTTCCCGGCGATTCCCTGCGGCGACGAGTTCGGCTGGTATCTCCAGGCAAGGACCACTTCCGGAATTCTGGTCAACCTGCCGACTGGAGGCGCTGCGAGTCCGTTCAACGCCATCAGCGCTTTTGGCCTGATCGATGATCTCGACGATTTCGAAGTTAATTCCGGCTGGTTGGTTGGGGCCCCCAACGATGCCACCACCGGAACCTGGACTCGCGGAGATCCTGTTGGGACCGCCGCCCAGCCCGAGGACGACCACACGGCGGCTCCTGGAACGGACTGCTGGTTCACCGGTCAAGGTGCGATCGGGGGAAGCCTGGGAGCGAACGACGTCGACGGCGGAACCACGACCCTCTATTCACCGGCCTTCGATCTGAGCCAGACTGCTGCTCCTGTCTTCAGTTACTGGCGCTGGTACAACAACTCATCCGGAGCCTCTCCCGGAGCGGACATCTTCGTCGTCCAGGTCAGCGATGATCTCAGCAGTTGGGTGGATGTGGAGACGGTGGGTCCGACGGGGGCAGGTACCGCCGGGGGTTGGATTCAACACGAGTTCATCGTCAGTGATTTCGTGCTGCTCTCGACCACGGTGCAGGTCCGTTTCCAGGCGAGTGACCTCGGTTCGGGCTCGATTGTCGAGGCTGGGGTCGACGACTTCGTTATCCATGATGTCGATTGTGGCGGAATCGTCGATTGTAACTCGAACGGGATCGATGACTCCCTGGATATCTCCTCCGGAACGAGCGCTGATTGTGACGTCAACGGGATTCCCGATGAGTGCGACATCGCCACCGGCTCCCAGTCCGATTGCAACAGCAACGGGATCCCCGATTTCTGCGATCTTCTGTCCGGGTCACCTGATTGCGACAACAATGGTGTGATCGATTCCTGCGATCTCGTCGGCGGTGCGGTTGATTGCAACGCCAACGGCCAGCTCGACATTTGCGAGATTGCCGATGGGACCGCAGCAGACTGCGACTCCAGTGGCACCATCGATTCCTGTGATCTCGTCGACGGCGCCCCTGACTGTGACTCCAACGGCCAGATCGACAGCTGTGAAATTGCCGGGGGCACCGCAACGGATTGCAACTCCAATGGAACTATCGATTTTTGCGATCTGGTCGGCGGAGGATTTGACTGCGACGCCAATGGCCAGATCGACAGTTGTGAGATCGCCGGGGGCTCTGCCTCCGACTGCGATTCCAACGGGACGATCGACTCCTGTGACATCACAGATGGAGCTTCCGATTGCGATGCCAGCGGTACACTCGATTCCTGCGACCTGGTAGACGGGGCTCCAGATTGCAACTCCAACCAGGTCATCGATTCCTGCGACATCGACTCGGGTACCAGTTCCGACTCCAATTCAAACGGAATCCCAGATGAGTGCGATGCGACGTTATTCGTGCGGGCCGATGCCAACGCAGATGGCAACTTCGACATCTCCGATCCGATCACGATGCTCGAATACCTCTTCGGGATGGGCCAACCGCCTTGCTTCAAGGCACTCGACGGGAACGATGACGGTGGCATCGATGTCGCTGACCCCATCTTTACCTTGAGTGTCCTCTTCGCTGGAGGAACAACTCCTCCCAGTCCTTACCCGAACTGTGGTACCGATCCGACTCCAGACACCCTGACTTGTGTCTCCTTTGTTGGCTGTCTGTGATGGAGGAGATTGGGATTTGAGTTCGTACCCCCCGAGCCTCCCAGGAGGTTCGGGGGGTACTATTCAGATGGAGGAGGGAAACGCGACCATGCCAGTCTCGGGACCTGCTCGCCTGGCGTTTCTTCTCGGTGTTTTTTTCTCTCTCTCGTCACTGTCCCTGTCTGCTCAGTGCGACCCCGGCGGAGGGATGGGCGGAATCGGTCCCGATGTGATGGTCGGGTCGGTCACAGGTGTATCGAATTACGGCACCGCGGGTGGCTACTACGCTTATTCGGTGGGAACGACATCGTGCAACATCGGCACCGAGGATCTCCCCTGGTTCGACAGCACCTCCCAGCATCCGGTGATCGCCCAGAACCTCTACCGGATCGAGAATGGTAGGTTCCAGCAGATCGGGATGAGCTGGCTGAAGCACGGTTTTGGAGCTCTTCAACAGAATGCATGTGGCTGCGGATGCCAGAGTGCAGGCACGTTCGATCGGCTCGGGCCCGGCTGTTCCGATCCCTATACACCTGGACTCAATGGCAACCAGGGCTTGCTCGGCCCGCGCTCGGAGGTCTACGATCCAGCTAGTGGCCTCTTTCCCTATCCGCCGAATCTCAATCCCGCCAATCAGGATCTGACCTGGCGTCGCCTCCGGGTACATGGCTCGGATCTCGATCAGACAGTGCACGGTGATGCGGTCTACGTCGTGGAAGGCCATTACGTCACGCCCGACGACGCCCAGAGCGGCAACGGCAACAACAACGCCAGTTACTCCCTCGTCAACATCAGCGCCAGCACCAGCAACCACGCGCTCTCCTTTGCAGGCGGGACCGAGAGACAGCAGCCTGGTATCCAGGCGTGGCAGGATCTGGACTCGACAGTTGTCCTCGAAGATGTGATCGATGCGGATGGAGCCCTGATCATTGTCGGGAACCGTGTCGAAGACCTCGGGAATGGCACCTGGAGATACGACTACGTCATCTACAACATGAACTCGACTCGAGCAGTCAGCAAGTTCTCGGTCCCGGTGCCGGTGGGGTTGAACCTGATGGACGTGGGGATGAGCTCTCCCGAGTACCACAGCGGCGAGCCCTTCAACAATGATCCCTGGGCGTTCACCGCCGGAAACGGCGTGGCGAGCTGGACCACCGCCAACCAATTCCAGGATCCGAACGCCAACGCCGTCCGATTCTCCACGGCATATTCCTTCTGGTTCTCCGCCTTTGCGCCCCCCGTCCTCTCCGAGGGATCGTTGACGCATTTCGTGCCTGGACTCGCAGATACCCTTTCGGTGCCAGTGTCAGCACCTGCTGGGGATTTCACGGCACCGGTGGAGGGACTCGTCTGCGGGGTGACGGGAATTGTCGTCGATCTCACGTGGGGAAACCCCGAGCCGTACGACTCGATATCGATCCTCCGCGATGGGGTGACGTTGGATGTCATTTCTGGAAACAGCACCTCTTACGAGGATCTCTCTTCTGTTCCTGGACTTCACGAATACGGAGTCGTGGCATCCTCCGCAGCAACGGGAACCTCCGGGCCAGTTTTCTGCGATGTCGATGTGCCCCAACCGCTACTGATCGGTCTGCCCGCTGGTATTCCCGAAACTGTCCTGCCCGATGGGACGACAACCATCGAAGTGACGATCGAAGCGATTCCAGGATTCGCTGTCGCTGCTGGCAGCGAGGAGTTGCATCTCCTGGTTGGAACTGAGGTCACGGTAGTCCCCCTCACATTCGATACAGGCACCAGTTACAGCGTTACCTTCCCTGAAATCCCCTGCGGCTCCGATTTCGCATGGCACCTTCAGGCACAAACAACTTCCGGGGAGCAGGTGATGCTTCCTCAAGAGGGTCCTGCAAGCCCCTTCCTGGCGGTGAGTGCTCTGGGAGTGACAGATATTCTCGACGATTTCGAGATTGCCAGTGGCTGGCAGGTCGGTGAACCGAACAACGCAACAACAGGGACATGGACCCGGAGCAATCCGAACGGGACCAACGCTCAGCCCGAGGATGACCACACTCCGGCTCCCGGGGTGAACTGCTGGTTCACCGGCCAGGGAAGTGTCGGTGGGTCCAACGGTCAGAACGACGTCGATGGCGGTACCACGACCCTCTACTCGCCGGTCTTCGATCTGAGTCAGGGGAGCGATCCACTGTTCAGTTACTGGCGCTGGTACAGCAACGACACCGGGCCATCAGCAAATGCCGATGTTTTGGTGATCCAGATCAGTGACAACCTGGTCGTCTGGAACGATGTGGAGGTGGTGGGACCTGGCGGTGCAGGTACATCGGGAGGCTGGATCTTCAGCGAAGTGCTGGTCAGTGACCATGTGTCCCTCACCTCAACAATCCAGATGAGATTCCAGGCGAGCGACCTGGGGTCAGGTTCGATCGTCGAAGCAGCCGTCGATGACTTCCTGCTCCACGACCTCGAATGTGCTGGGATTGTCGATTGCAACGAAAACGGCATCGATGACTCCATCGACATTTCGTCGATGACGAGTACCGACTGTGACTTCAACGGAATTCCCGATGAGTGTGACATCGAGTCGGGGACTCATGTCGATTGCAACTCAAATGGGTTCCCGGATTCTTGCGATGTCCAGGGAGGAACACCCGATTGCAACGAAAACGGGATTCCAGACAGTTGTGACCTCGCTGCTGGAACGCCGGATTGTGACTCGAACGGAACCCCTGATGAGTGCGATCCCGATTGCGATTCGGATGGGACTCCCGATTCATGTGCCATCGCAGGTGGGGAAATCGACTGCGATGGAAACGGGATTCCCGACAGCTGTGATTCCCCCGACTTCATCCGGGGGGATTCAAACGGAGATGAGGTTCTCGACATCTCCGATGCAATTGGGAATCTGGGATACGTCTTCGGAACCGAGACGGTCGGGTGCCTCGCTTCCCTCGACGTCAACGCTGACCTGATGATCGACATCGCCGATGGGATCCGGATCTTGACGATTCTCTTTTCCGGCAGGCCGGCACCTCCTCTGCCTTTCCCGGATTGCGGGCCGGATCCTGCCGGCTCAGTGCTGACCTGCTGCAGCCCTTCATGCCCCTGATGGAGGTGCAGCAACTCGTTCAGGTGGGGGGAAACCGGAGCAACGACGTGACGGCAAACTGACGGGAGTTCTTCTCCGCCGGCAAAAGTCTTCATTCTCGCCGGTCAGACGGTCTTCTGTGCTGTGATCAGCCGATCGAGTTCCTCCTCCAGCTTTTCCAAAATCTCATCGTAGGGGAATGCACCGATCTTCTCGGTTCCACGCTTCAGATTGACAAAACTGGGCGCGCACCAGAGTCCGAGATCCGCATCATCTGTTTCTCCTGGACCGTTCACCCGGCATCCCATGACAGCGACGGTAATGTCGTGCTCACCGAGATTCAGGGTCAACTCCTTGACCTTCTCTGCAAGCTCCACGAAGGCAGAGTTTTCGACCCTCGAGCAACTCGGGCAGGAGATGACGTTGATGCCGCTGTCTTGGTAATGAACGACACTTCGAACCCTGCCGGAGTAGATGTCCTCGAGGATCTCATGTGCGGCGACGATCTCCTCTGCCTTGCGTTCGTTGGGGACGGTCAGGGACACCCGGATGGTGTCGCCAATACCCCGACTGATCAGCTGTTCGAAGGCAACCCTCGTTTTTATTATTCCATCTGGCGGGAGTCCTGCTTCCGTCACTCCGAGATGAATGGGGACTTCCGGTTTCTGGGCAGAAAATCTGAGGTTGGCTTCCACGACCTTGTTCGGATCGGAATCCTTGAGAGAAACGCAATAGCGGGTGAAACCGATCGAATCGAGAAACTCGGAATGCTCGAGGGCGCTGGCAACCATCGGTGCGACAGAATCTCCCTTGTCGAAGGCGCTCGATTTGGCGGGATCGACCGATCCACAGTTCACTCCGATGCGAAGGGCGCAATCCCCTTTTGTTGCCATCTCGGCGATGTACCTGACCTTGTCCTGCCATGGTTTCTCGGGTTCATGGTGATAGAGATGCCCCGGGTTGTATCGGATCTTTGCCAGGTGGGGCGCCAGATTCGAGGCCAGCTTGTAATTCTCCTGCAGGTCAGCACAGATGTTTGCTTCGACCTCGCCGGCAATCTTCTCGACAGCTTCCGCATCTCTCTTCGAATCGACGGCGATGCGCACCACCGAAGCGCCCGCATCGACGAGTTGCTGGATCTGACCTGAGGTGGCCTCGACATCTCTTGTCCTGGTCGCGCACATGCTCTGGGGGGCGATGGGATGGCCGTTTCCGATCGTCAGTGAGCCGATGACGATCTCGCGGGTGGGGTTTCGGGGGAGTGATCGGCCCCTGGAGATCTCAACAGGGGTGCTGTCGCTCGGCGGTGACATCGATCCTCGACTTCCTGTATCCGCTCCGTAGGAGGGCGTTCTCGAGGGCCCTGGCGGGCGGGCCCGGTCATCGGGCGGCTGACCCCCGAAGGGCTTCGCGCCATGGGCATAACATATTCCAGGACAGGACCTTGGGCAACATCCCCGACCATCTATCTACTGTCCAAACAGTAGATCCTGACCGATTCGTGTGGTTGAATGAAGGGACGTCGAGGTGTCCTCAGGGGAACAGGCCTTGGGTCAGGCCAGAATAACTGCTCGGGATAACCTTCTTTCGTCGTGAGACCTCACCGGGGCTCGGTGAGGGTAAAAGGTGGTCTATGAACTTTCCAGGCAGCAGTCTCTTTTCTTCAGCGAAAATTCCGGCTGCACTGTTCCTTCTTGCCCTCGTTGTCTCGGCCGGCCCCCTGTCGGGACAGTTCAATCCACCACTGCTGGTGACCGATGGTACCGGCGGCCATCAGAGCCCGAAACTGGTCCGGGGCAGTTCCGACATCATGCTGATCGCGCTGGAAAAATCGGGGATAATCCTGTCGACCAACTCGGTAGCCGGATTTCCAATCGCTTCCGAGGTTGTCTGTAGCGACCAGTTACAGGGTGGCCCCGTGATCGTTCCCGGTGTTTTCTTCAACCAGCATCTCGTATTCCATCGTGTCGACGCCGATCCGGCAGCTAATGATCGCGAGATCATGGTCTCTCAGAATCCAACCGGATCGTTTGGCGAACCACAACTTGTGACGGATGATCCCTTCGACAATCACGATCCTTCAGGGGTCCTCGATGGTGGTGGCGTCATCAATATCACGTGGGTTCGCGAGACCTCTACCGGGCCGACCATCTTCTACCGGAAGGGAACGGAACCTGAAGTTGAGATTGATCTTGGAGAAAAATCAGTGGTGCTCGACCTTGCTGGGGTCCTCACCGTTGTCTACCAAACCGGTTTGGAGATCAGGTCGAGGGCGGTGATCGGCGGAGTTCCTCAACCGGTCCAGGTTCTTCATTCAACTTCTCTTCCTCCTGAAGAGTGGGATGCTGCCAGTTCCGGCGAGGAACTGGGGATCCTCCTCAGGGACAGTGTTGGTCTGAGGTTCATCTGGGGAGAGCCAGGTTCTCTCCCTCCAGCGCTGACGATTGATCTCCTCTCGGGCATCGCCGACGTTACCATCGATGCTCTACCCGACGGCAGGGCTGCTCTCTTCTGGACTCGTGCCGGGATCATCCACTGGGAGAAAACTCTCGATGGGACGAGCGTGGCAGGTGGAATGGCCAGTTCCCTTCCCGTCGACAGCGTGGCACTGTCTTGCGCCCTCGATAGCCTGGGTTACATGCACCTGGTGGCCCTCCATGAGGGGGAAGTTTTTATTGCCAACGATGTTCCTACGCCGATTGCAGATTTCTCGATCGAACCCGCCTCTGGCTTTGCACCTCTGGAGATTTTATTCACGGGGCTGTCGGAGGGGGTCATCGATTCTCTCCTCTGGGATTTTGGCGATGGAACGACCGGCACCTATTCTGAAGATACCCATCTCTACGAGATTCCTGGGAGTTATGACATCACACTTACGGTCACCGGCCCGGGTGGTACCGATAGCAAGACGGTTAGTTCTGCAGTGACGGTGATCCAACCGGTGAACACCGTCAGTCTCGCGAACATCCAGGTGTTTGCCGGGCAGCCGGTCATCCACCCCCTTCTCGCTTCCCATGACGAACCGCTCCAGGGATTTCAGGTTGGTTTCACTTATGACTCCAACTACACACCGATCACCGAGTTTGGGTTCACAGGCACCCTTGTCGGATCACTCGATCCAGAATTCGTCATCGTCCAGATCGATAACCAGGGTCCCGGTTCTTCGATGGTTGCCGTTGTAATTTTTGACACTGTGCAACCTTTCGATGGGAGGACTCTCTTACCGGGAGTGAATCAGACACTCGGGAACCTCATTTACACCGTTCCATACCCTCTTCCATTTCTCTCTTCCTCTCCGCTGATTTTCACGGACAACCTGGGTGATCCTCCTCTCAGTAACATCTTTTCGACCGCCTCGGGCACATCGATCTATCCCTACAAAATCCACGGTGGCGTCACAATTTCCCAGCAGCCTCAGTTCCTCTTCATCCGTGGCGATGCGAATTATGATCTTTCAGTGAATATCTCCGATGGGATTTTCCTCCTCAGTTTCCTCTTCAGCGCTGGGACCTCTCCATCGTGTCCAGATTCTGCCGATGCAAACGATGATGGACAGTTGAACGTTGCAGATCCGGTGACGGTCCTTCAGTTCCTTTTCAATTCCGGAGAGACGATTCCGTACCCCTATCCCGGTGCTGGACTCGACCCTACTGATGACACGCTCGGTTCCTGCGTACCTTCTTCTCCGTAAGGTGCGTCTCTCTGGGATTGGGTGGTCGAGATCTCCACTTCTGGCAGAATGTCACTCCCGTTCCCGTGCAATGGCTGACAGTTGGTGCTTACTCACCGGAAGGCGGTGCTCCGATGAAGACCCTGCGTAGCCACGTCGGTGGCGCCTGGCATCAGGCGAGTGACCGATTCGTTCCCTTGTTCGATCCGAGTAGCGAGGAAGAAATTGCACAAGTATCGAGCGATGGGATCGATTTCGAGAGTGCCGTGGCGTACTCGCGAAGTCACGGCGGAGCATCACTCAGAGAACTCGGGTACTCCCAGCGTGGGGAACTCCTCCTGGCGATGTCGAAGGCCCTCCATCAGTGTCGTGATGATCTTCTTGAGCTGTCGATTCTCAACAGTGGCGTGACTCGCAAGGATGCGAAGTTCGACGTCGATGGAGCAACGGGGACGCTGGCATACTATGGATACCTGGGCAAGGAGATCGGAGATTCGAAGTTTCTCCCGGACGGGGATGGGGAAGAGTTGGGGCGCTCTTCTCGTTTCTGGGGCCAGCACTGCTGGGTTGCGAGAAACGGGGTTGCCATTCATATCAATGCCTTCAATTTCCCCGCCTGGGGATTTGCCGAGAAGGCGGCAGCAGCAATCCTCGCAGGAATGCCTGTGATCTCGAAACCTGCCACCAGCACTGCCCTGGTGACAGAGCGGATGATCGAAATCCTCAACGATGAAGAGGTTCTTCCCTCCGGGATCCTGTCCCTTGTTTGTGGATCGGTGGAGGGGCTGCTAGAGAGCCTCGACGGCCAGGATGTTGTCGCCTTCACAGGCTCTTCAGGTACCGGATTCATGATCCGATCCCAGGAAAATCTTCTCCGCAGGAGTGTCCCGGTCAACATCGAGGCGGACAGCCTCAACTGTGCAGTCATCGGTCCCGATGTCTCTCCGGGAAGTGAAACCTGGGGGCTTCTGGTGAGAGAGATCGCCAGAGAAATCACCCAGAAGAGTGGACAGAAGTGCACAGCGGTTCGCCGAATCTTCGTGCCCGAGGAGAGGATCGATGACCTCCAGGAGGCATTGATCGAGGTCCTGTCGACGACCGTGACCGGATCTCCACGAGATCCATCGGTGACGATGGGGGCCCTTTCCACCGCCAGTCAGCTTGCAGCAGCTGTCGAGGGAACCGCTCGACTGGTACAGAAGGCGCAGATCGTCCACGGGGAAGGCACTCGCATCGACGGAGTCGGTGCAAAGCCGGGGAAGGGCTGGTTCTTCCCACCGACATTACTCCGGGTAACAGACACTTCCGATTGTGATGTGGTCCACGACCTCGAGGTCTTTGCCCCCGTCTCGACCCTGCTGCCCTACGATGGCAGTGCTCCAGAGGCGGCTTGCTCCCTCGCACGTGGAGGAGGAACTCTGGTCAGCTCGATCTACAGCGATGACACCGGCTGGGTGGGTGACCTCCTCGCGAGAGGTGGGTCCTTCAGTGGGCGCTTCTATCTCGGTTCGGAGAAGATGGCTTCTCAGGCAACTGGCTCCGGTGTCGCTTTACCTCAGTCGCAGCACGGCGGTCCTGGGAGAGCCGGAGGGGGATCGGAACTCGGTGCCGCCAGGGCACTCACCCTCTACATGCAGAGAATCGCCCTCCAGGGAAGTCGTCGGATGATCGAGGATCTAACCAACCCACGCGAGAGTTGACTCCTCCGGAAGTCCTGGGCGGCCAGTTCGTCGACGAAAAAGAGGGCGGTGAAAGTTTTTCCTTCACCGCCCTCCTCTACTGGTACTGACTCTGAACTTTACCGCCAGCGAATCAGCATCGTGTTCGGGTCGAACTCGAGATGGATCCCACTCTCATCAGACTTTCCGTGGGTCTTCACAAAGTTCAGTTTCACATGGTCCGCTTCGGGTTCGAGGGCGATGAGAACCTCGATGAAATCAAGATGCCGGCTAATGAAAACAGGGATCCCGTGCGAGTCACATTCATCCTTGAGATGGGTGTGCGCAGTCATCCAGACCTCGCATTGCTTCTGCACTGCAATCTTGGAAAACCTGCTGAACTCCTCTGAACTGGTGTTATCGAAGTCCGGCCAGCCGGAGATCTCGACCATCTCGGGGACGAACTGTGCGTGGAGTTCGAGGAAGTTGAGGATTTCTTCGAACTTTTCGACACTGAAATGATCTGCATCGGGAACAGCATAGATTTGCTTGTGGCGCTCGACGTTTGTGAGGACCTTGCCGTTGTCGTGGTAGTCGAGGCTGACGAGGATTTCCTCGAGAACCTCGTCGTGAAATGCCCGGACTTGACGGACCGATTTTCCTACAGAAATGTGGAGAGTGTTGCGGCCATCCATCGCGTGATCGATGGCGATCGATGTCAGGATCGCAACCTTGCCATGGCCATGGCGTGCCATCACAACACCGATGTTGCCGGCTCCGAGGCCACCTTCGAGGACCTTGTCCAGAACCCGCAACGGCCGATTTATTTCAGTCACTTTCATCCTCCAGTTCTCTCCCCTCTAGCCCCAGGATCTCGCAATGAATCCATGAGCACAGCTTGCTGCTGGCTATTTATTCAGGGTTTGTCGCTCCGTCCTGTAAATCTCTATCAGTTCCTCCTGGACTGCCCGCGGGGCGGCTGAATAGCGATGGAACTCCATTGAAAACTCGGCTTTTCCCTGGGTCGCTGAACGAAGGGTAGTCGCATACCCGAACATCTCTGCCAGGGGCACCTCCGCTTCGATTCTGACGAATCCCTCTTCTTCCATCGTCCCGATGAGAATTCCACGGCGTTGCAAAATTGTTCCCACCATATCTCCCAGGAATTCGGTCGGTCCTTCGATGGCGACACTCATCACCGGTTCGAGAACTTCAGGGTTTCCCTTGGGGTAGAACTCGCGGAAGCACCCCCGCGCAGCGGCCTGGAACGCCATGTCGGAGGAATCGACCGAGTGACAGGCACCATCCTGAAGGATCACCGAGAGGCCATCGACTGGAGCGCCGATGAGGGATCCCTTTACGAGAGAGGCCCTGAATCCCTTTTCCACCGACAGGATGTACTCCCGCGGCACATTTCCTCCGCTGACTTTGCTGGTGTACTCGAACTCTGCATCTTCGAGAGGGGCCATGACGCCGATGATTCGGCCGTACTGGCCTGAACCGCCCGTCTGCTTCTTGTGAGTGTAGTCGAACTTGATCTCGTTGGTGATCCGCTCCCGGTAGGCAACCTTGGGCGGACCGGAATCGACATCTGCGTTGAATTCTCGTTTCATTCTCTCGATGTAAACATCGAGATGGAGTTCTCCCATCCCCGAGATGATCGTCTCCCCGCTCTTCTCATCGTAGGCTACCCGGAAAGTGGGATCCTCCTTCGTGAAGCGCTGCAGGGCTTTTGACATGTTATCGGTCGCCTTGCGATCAACCGGCTTCAGGGCGAGGTGGATCACCGGTTCTGGAACATGCATCGATGCGAGGACGAGATCGCTGTTCTCCCCACGGAAAGTGTCTCCGGAGGCACAGTCGACTCCGAAGAGAGCGATGATGTCTCCAGCTTCTCCCCTGCGGATGTCTTCCATCTTGTTTGCGTGCATCCTGACAAGACGTCCGACCTTCACTTTCTTTCCGGTCCGGGCATTGAAAACGAAGTCACCCTTGTTGATGGCACCCTGATAGATTCGCACATAGGTCAGCTGCCCATAAGGACCGTCCTCGAGTTTGAACGCGTAACTGAGAGTCGGATCCGACGAATTGTTACTGACAGGGTGGCGCTCCTCCTCGTTCTTTGGATTGAGAGCGACATTCTCGACATCGGTCGGGCAGGGAAGGTAACGGGTGACGGCGTTGAGGAGCGGCTGTACGCCCTTGTTCTTGTATGCGGAGCCACAGAAAACGGGACAGAGATTGAGTTCGAGGACGCCGCGGCGAGCGGCCTCATCGACGAGCTCAACGCTCACCGAGTCATCAAGAACCGCCTCGGTGAGTTCATCGCTGAACATCGTCAGAGCATTGAGCAACACTTCCCGGCGTGCCTGTGCTTCAGCGAGAAGGTGGGAGGGGATCTCATCCTCTCGGACCTGCTCGCCGCTCTCTCCATCGAAATACAGCGCCTTCATCGTGACGAGATCGACAACCCCTTCGTGTTTGTGTTCGAGGCCGATGGGAATCTGGAAGAGAACTGCGTTGAGGCGCAGTTTTTCGCGCAATTGTTCGCACACCCGAGCGGGGTTCGCTCCGACGCGGTCGCACTTGTTGATGAAGGCGAGTCTTGGAACGTTGTATCGGCTCATCTGGCGATCAACAGTAATCGACTGGCTCTGTACACCGGCGACGGCACACAGAACGAGGATCGCACCGTCCAGAACTCGCAGTGATCGTTCCACCTCGATAGTGAAATCAACGTGCCCTGGAGTATCGATGATGTTGATGTGGTATCCATTCCACTCGACGAACGTCGCCGCCGATTGGATGGTGATCCCGCGTTCTCTCTCGATTTCCATCGAGTCCATCGTGGCGCCGACGCCATCCTTTCCCCGGACCTCGTGAATCGAGTGAATTCGGTCTGTGTAGAAGAGAATCCTCTCGGTGAGGGTTGTCTTTCCAGAATCGATGTGAGCGCTGATGCCGATGTTGCGCATCAGGTCGATCCGTGTCGCCATTCTCAAGCTCCCTGGCGGTCGAGCCGCCGTTTCATCAAAGGTCTTTCAAGGAGTGCCCCGAGGCCCCGGAAGGTTGCAGTCCCGGCCATGGAGATCGGTGCTGGGGATGTTCCCCGCACTCTGCGGCGGAGTTTACTCTGCCTCGGCCGTGAAACTACAAGTTCTTTACAAAATCTGCCCTTTCCATGGGAAATGGGAGCGCTTCTTCAGTCGCTGGGGGCGCTTCTCACTCGGTTGGAAGAAGAGAATCTCAGGAGGGATCCTCGAGGGGAATAATCGTCTCTTCTGCTGGCTTTCGGATGTTCTTTCCCGGAGAGGGAGGCTGATATTCCAGATCGGGAGCGGGGGTTCCTTCGAGCAGCTGCTCGATGATCGGTCTGCTGTCGGCGGTGGTCACCGGTGCGTACCAGGTGGTACCCGGTTCGATGACGACATGGGGGCCGTGGCCACACTGGGCGAGGCAGCCGGAGCGGGCGACCCTCACCCGGTCGGTTGCACCGGCGGAGTGGATCGCCTTGCGCAGGGCGTCGAAGAGCTGGCGAGAGCCCTGGCGGGGGCAGGTTTTTCCTTCGACGCACACCCATGCGATCCGTTGGTAGGGGTGAGAACTCATCGGTTGCTCTCGGCGAGGAGGCGGGTGACGACCTGCCGGTAGAGTCCCTCGTCCCAGTACATCGGGTCGATCATCTCCCAGGCGATCCTGTTCCTGGAATCGATGGCGAAGAGAACCACTCCACCTTGGGAAACGAGATGGCGGTCGAGGATCGACGCCGTGGTCCCGACTTCCATTCCGATGGTCCATTTCTGGCCGTATTTCTGGCTGAGACGGAAGATCCGTCGAACTTCCTTCTCCGCCTGCGCCTCATTGCGGCTGTGAGCAATCCAGGTCACTCTCAGGCCCTCGTCGCGCATTTCTGCAGAGAGGCGGCCGAGGACCTCGAAGAAGGCCTCCTGTCGCCCCCCCGCTCGGCGTCCATCGCAGAAGATCCGCAACTCGACGCGGCGGTCGGGGTCATCTTCGGGAGGGGGCTGGATCCAGTCCGCTCCCTCGAGGGAAGGGGCCTCCTCCCCGTGCAGGTGATCGATCCTGCGCGCCATCGGCTCTGCTTGCATCTCGAGGTAGACCTTTGTCGTCATCGACAGGGTCTCACCGGCGATCCGGCGGCTCTGTAGCTGGTCGATGTAGGTCAGAAGTCCTGCGAGAGAGTCGCCCTGTTCACCGAGAGCGAGCTGATAGAAGGAGACATAGAAGCCCGCTCGGTCGGCGAAGACCTTGAAATCGGGCCGGGTTGTTACATCCGGCAGCCATGGATCGTCGCCGCCGGGGAGATCGAGGGGCTCACCGCGGGCACCGCGTTCCAGTATCGGGCCCCAGTGGAGCCAGAAGTCGCGACCCTTTCTGAGCATCCCGAGATGCCGATAAGACTTGTGGATGAAGAAAAGGAGATGGGGAAGAAAGCGACTGCGGGGCCACTTCGCCAGCGTTTCCTCTCCGAGCCTCGACATCTCCTCGTAACGGTTGGCTCTCTCGAGAGCCTCGATAAGTTTGATGGAAGTCTCATCGGAATTCCTTGCGTTGGGATTCAATTCCAGCGCCTTCTGATAGAACTCGCATGACTCATCGGCGCGAAGAAGGCGCAGGTGTAGCTCTGCTCTGACAATCGCCGCCTTGCTGCGCACCTCCGCGGGGTGTCCGTCGCCATAGGCAGTGGCCGCGATTCCATCGACCTTCAACAGGTATTGCTCCCGCAACGACTGTTTCTTCTCGTCGGAGAGCCCTTCCCCCGTCTGGTTCTTCTGCTTCTGGTCCTCGGTGGCGATATACCTCTCGGAATTCAGAAGCATCACCCGCGCCAGGGTTACGTTGACCAGAGCGGCGTTCTTCCCCTCGGGGAAGCGGGTAAGGTAGTCGCGGCATGCGGCGGAAATCCCGTCGACGAGCTGAAACGTGGCCTCCAGGTCTGCTCTCCTGAGTTTCCTGGGATCGGGGATGCGTGCGAAACTGGCTGCGATCGTCGCCGCCAGCTCCTCCTCCTGCGGCTGGGGGTTCGCCTGCTCCTGGGAAGGGGCAGCGGAGATGAGAATCGTGGAACAACCGGCGAAAAGGGGGAGGTTGAATGCGAGGAGCAGGGGGAGAATTATCCCCATGACGGTAATCCTTTCCGGGTCGTGCACTTCCGCGGGCCACGACGCCGACCATTCTATCATTGCCAAATACCTTCCTGCCACGATTCGATCCGATTTCATGACCCGCGAGGCACGGGGTGGTAGAATGGTTTCAGGGCTGTCGACGGTTTCCCCACCTGGTCCGACCAATCGGTCGGGTTGCCGAGTACGAGGATAGAGTGATGATCAGAGGAAATTCCACGTCGATCTTGTTGCTCCTCGCGACCTTCTTCTCAACTCCTGCATTCGCCCAAATTTCTGGGACAGTCACCGACCAAGCCGACAATCCTGTTGTTGGCGCAACGGTCAAGGTGAGGGCCAGTTCCATCGAGACAGTGACGGATGCCTCTGGGCAGTTCATTCTTCCGACCGCAACCGGCTCGGGACTGACAGTTGTCGCTGCCTTGAAGGGGTTCTTCAACGGCGGAGTGACCGTCGATGCGCCGAACTCGAACGTGAACATCGTCCTCGAACTGGTTCCTCAGGACGATGATCCCAACTATTTTTTCATGAGCCCCTTTCAGTGTGCGGTTTGTCACGTCGATCAGTTCGACCAGTGGTATCCGTCGAGGATGGGAAATACCGGCCTCAACACCTGGGTCTACGACCTCTACAACGGCACTGGATCCCCAGGGGGATCGGGAGGATTCGTCTACACACGTGATTCCGCCCATGCCGTAGCAAACCCGGGTGGTTGGTGCGCTTCTTGTCACCAACCAGAGCACTGGATCGATCAACCGGGGGCTCCCCTGGAAGACATCAATTCACCCACAGAGGCGGCCATGCGTGGTGTCTCGTGCGACGTTTGCCACAAGATCGCCGATGTTGACATGACCCAGGTCAACGCCACGGGATTCATCCCCGGGTCCGTCACAGTCACCAGGCCCGACAGCAGCGGTCTGGTTCAGCAGGTGATGTACGGGGCTCTCGGAGACGTGGATTTCAATGAGACGGTCATGAGAGCGAGTTACCAGCCCCAGATGGTTGCACAGAACTGTGCGGTCTGTCACGAGTACAACAACGATCCCGATCATGATGGAGATTTCGAGGAAACCGGCAGTACCCCGGCACAGCAGACATTTTCGGAGTGGGAGAACTCCCCTTACGGTGATGAGACCTCACCCCATTACCAGACCTGCGTCGACTGCCACATGCCCAGCTGGACACCTGACCTGACCGATCTCTGCGCCGTTTTCTTCCCGCCACAGCCACGCGTCGGCGATTCCCTCCACAGCCATGACATCCAGGGCACAAGTCCGCAATTCCTGGAGAATGCCGTCAGCCTCACCCTCGACGTCGCCCAGGAAGGTTTCGAACTGGTGATCGACGTCTCGATCACCAACGATCAGGCGGGCCATGCGGTACCGACGGGAATCACCTTCAGAAACATGATCCTCCTCGTCGAGGCTGTCACTGCCGGTGGAGTGCCTCTCACTCAACTCACAGGTTCGACGTTGCATCCCCTCGCTGGCGTCGGCGACCCCGAGGAGGGTTATTACTCCGGCCTTCCCGGTAAACTCTACGCCAATGTCCTCGATGGGCCTCTGGGGGAGGGAGTGATCTTCACCGATTCCACAGGCACCAGTTTCGATAACCGGATCTCTCCTTTCGCAACTGACAGCACCACCTATCGCTTCCAACTACCCGCAGGAGTGGAGATGGTCGATTTCAGGGCGCGGCTCATCTACCGCCGGATGTGGAGAGCGGTCATCGACGACAAGGGCTGGGAATTCGATGGCCAGGGGAATCTCCTCGCTGACATCCAGCCGCCATTTTTCGGGCATCCGATGGAGAGTGCCGTTGGCTCGATCTCGGTCGTGATGCCAGCATCGGAATTTATCAGGGGAGATTGCAACTCTGACGGCGGAACCGACGTTGCTGATGCCATCGCGATCCTTGCCTATCTCTTTGCCGGCAGCACCGTGGTCACCTGTGAAGATGCTTGCGACGTTTCCGATGATGGTGCTCTGGACATTGCAGATGCAATTTACTCCCTTTCCTTCCAGTTCTCTGGGGGGCCCCAACCTGCGTTCCCCTACCCGCTCTGCGGAACCGATCCTACCGACGATGGGCTCATTTGCGCCTTCTCCGCTGCCTGCTCACCATAGATGGAAAAGAAAGCGACCATGAATCAGAAAACGCCGATCCTCCTCCTCTTCCTCCTTCTCTTTCTCGGCTGCTCTTCTACCTGCTGGTGCCTGCAGGATGGCGATTCCGCCGACGGGAAGGCGGAAAAAACCGATGAGGTGAAAACCGGCGATTTTCTCGTCGGCAAGCATGCTCCTGATTTCACCTTGACGGACGTCGAGGGCAAGGAATTTCATCTTTCAGATCACTCCGACAAGGTTGTTGTCCTCGAATGGATGAGCCCCGATTGCAGTTTCACAAAACGCCTCTACGTTCAGTTGAGGATCCCGACCCTGGCAAAGCAGTACATCAACAAGGGTGTCGTGTGGGTCTCGATGAACTCCGCGTGGTACTCCCACCCCATCAATATGAAGAAGTGGCTCGAGCAACGAAGGGTCAAGTATCCGATGCTGCTCGACAAGGATGGGAAGGTCGGGGAAGCCTACCATGCCAGGGTGACCCCCGAGTTCTACGTCATCGATCGAGGGAAGGTGGTCTATCACGGTGCCATCGATGATGACATCTGGGGCCGTAAAACGATCAGGGCCGAGCACCTCGCCCTTGCTCTCGAGCAGGTGTCTCAAGGGAAAACGGTGGACCCCGTGACTGCGCGGGTGTACGGGACCGGAATCCGATACCTCAAGGCAGAGATCGAGCGCAAACGCAGACTCGAGGAGATGCGCCGCAAGGCTCGTGAGGCCCGGGAAGCCGAGGAAAAAGAGACTGAGGATGGAACAAACTCCGGAGGTGGGCGCTAGGCTCTTTTGCGATTGTCGGTGAGGGCGACAATCGTCGGCGGAGTCGATAGACTGACCCGACCGATGGAGAGGGACTCCGTCTACAGGATTCAGGTTCCGGTGGGGAAGGAACCCCTTGCTCGACTGGCTCGGCCAGCAACTCACTGGCTTCTGGGGGCCTTTCAGGCTCCTGAACTCCCACCTCTTCCTCGCCACCCTGGGGGCGATGGCTGCCGCGGTCGTCAATTATCTTCTGCTCGACCGTTTCCAAAAGAAATTGCCTCCTGACAGGGGAAAGGATCTTGCTGTCGAGGGAGATAAATCCCGCGGCAAACCGACCGCCGCCGGCGTCATCTTCATTCCTGTGACCCTGGTGATCGGGCTCCTCGTCGTCCCCTTCAGGCTGGATTACCTCGCCATTTTCGGCCTCGTCTTCCTGGCGATGCTCTCCGGTTACTACGATGACCGCGCCGCCAAGCCGTGGGGAGAATATCGCAAGGGGTTCTTCGATCTCGTCATCGCCTCCCTGGCCGCCATCGCCATCTTCGGGTTCGATCCTGTCGAAATCTGGCTTCCCTTCTACGCGCCGAAAGTGGCCGGAGTAGTTGCCACTGGCCTCGATCCTGCGGGGCTCCAGCCATTGCTGATCTCGTCGGGCTATTACCTTCCTCTCGCCACGGTGATCCTGTGGGTCTCCATCAACGCGACCAACTGCAGTGATGGAGTCGATGGGCTCTCTGGAACCCTTCTCGCATTCGCTTTCCTGTGCCTCGGTGGTCTTCTTTACGGCGTTGTCGGGCACCAGGAAATCTCGGCTTACCTGCTGGTGCCCTTCTACCCCGATGGAGCGGACTGGGCGATCCTCTCCTTCACGTTCATCGGTGCGCTGTTCGCGTATCTCTGGTTCAACGCCCACCCATCTCACCTGCTGATGGGGGATGCTGGCTCCCGTCCGCTCGGTCTGCTCCTGGGGATTCTGGTTCTTGCTGCCGGGAACCCCTTCCTCATCCTGGTGACAGGCATGATCCTCCTTGCCAACGGTGCAACGGGGTTGGTGAAGGTGGCTCTTCTCCGTTTTCTCCAGGTGGGGATCTTCAAGAAGGTCCGCTTCCCGTTCCACGATCACTGTCGGGAGAATTGGGGCTGGTCCAACACTCAGGTGCTGGTGCGCTTCATGATCCTCCAGGCCCTCCTGACTCCTCTGCTGATCGTGCTCTTTCTCAAGATCCGCTGATCCTCTCACCCCCGCTCATCGGTTTGGAACAGAGCAACGAGGGAGTGAGATAAAACGGAACTCCTCCAATTGAAGGGGGATCGAGATCGGGTTCGAACCCGCCACGTCGCTGGCCCGGGCCCATGCTGTCGGGGAGCCAGGAGATCCAGGAGACGGCAGAGGATCCGACAAACACGAAAAGAGAGCCCGGCAGCGCGTCGCGCTGCCGGGCTCTCTCGAGAAAGGTCTTTGTCGTAGGCCTAGTAGTTGACCTGGCGGAAGGTACCGTTGTTCATCGCTGCCATGTCCATGTAGAACTGTCCCTCACCGCTGTACTGAGAACTGGTGAAGTAGACGGTGTGGATCGGCAAGTTTTCGATGTTTGCTGCGGTCACGACCGCGAGGACGCCATCTGCGTAATCGCCTCCTCCGTTGCCACCACAGTAAGGCTCGCGCGCCCCACAAACGATCATCTGCTTGTAGGAGGCGGGTGCCGCCTGGAGAATTCCGAGTGCCGTCACAGCTGCGTCCATCAGACAGTGGGCCTCGATGGGCACGAGCGTGGCGAGCCACGCCTGAGCTGCGGTCTTGTTGCCGGAATTGGCCCGGACACAGGTCGGGGACCAGACGTAGGTGGTCGAGTTGTAGCCGACCAGACTGAAGTCGACCATCGGCGAGAGCTGGTTGAGTGTGCTTCCGACCTCTTCGCGGATCGCCGTGAAGACGGCGGTCTCACCACAGAACCCGTACGCAGGAATCGCCCAGACGAAGCAGTCGCCCTCGAACTCATCACCATAGAAGAGAATGGTCTCGGGGCGGTCCTCCTCTTCTTCAGCGTCGGCAATCCCGCCGGAGGGAAGATCGAGAGGTCGGCGCAGGCCGCTTCCATCCCCGTCGGCGTTGACAACGGCGACGAAGGGGAAAGCCACGAGGGCCAGGATCACGAGGATGGCAGAGATACGCAGGCTCATCGCAAATCCCTTTCTTGCTCCGGAACAGCGGGGATCACCCCCGCTGACCGATGACCAGTGTACGACTTCCGGGGCAGCAGGTCGAGGACCGAGATGGGCCAGGTTGACTTTACGCAATCATAGGGGGTGAGCCGTCTTGCCGCACGATTTCCTGGGGATAGGATACCCCCCTGGATGTCGAGCCAGTGGGTCTCAGCAATTGACGGGGTGAGTTTTTTCTGTGGAGGGTCGTATGGCGCTGTCTCCCTTCGGGACACCGAAAGCGGTGTCCTTCCTGGCTCTATTGCTCTGCTCCTTGACCTGGGGAGACTCTCTCGAGGCTACGGGTCGGAGTCGCTATTCGGTAACTCTCGACGACCCTTCCCGAATAAGTGGACCTTCCACCTTCCAGCTGACGGTTTTCGATACCCGCAGTTCGGGGGGGGCCAGGCGCTGGGTGTACAGTGTATTCGCAGAAGAGGGTGACCTTCCCGGTGGCTTGCCGATGGGCGCGCTTGTTGTTCCTGACAACGGTCGGGTCCGACCCGAACTGTTCAATCCCCGCGACTTGAGGCCGGTGACGGTCCTGCTCGCCCTGCAATCGGCGACCACCCGGAGATCGGAGCGGTGGGCGGAAGTTGAGGGCAGCACCGAGGAAAGGATCCAGCCCGTTGGAGTGAGGCTGCGCCGGGAAGTCGAGGTGACCATCGGTGGCAGGCCGAGAGACGAGGGCAGGGTCCAGCTGAAAGCAAAGATGAGCGAGGGGCCGATCGCAGTCCGTGGCGGCAGGAATCCGGTGACCCTTATCGGGTACGAGGAGGACCTGCTCTTCGATTCCAGCGACGGTGACCTGGTCAGGGGAGAGTGGCATTACGATGTGAGACGTGGTGTTGGCGACGACTCCAGGGAGGAACGTTGGAGCCTGACCCTCGACCGGACCGATGACGGATCAGACCTGGATCCCGAGGAATTCGACCGCGTCTCGAGTGCATACGAGTGGCTCGAGCCTGTGGTGCGTGCATTGCTCCCCGGGGTCGGACTCCAGGCGGTGAAGGATGCGAGCAAGCGCTTTTCCGCGGGCAGGACACGCCACAGAAATGGCCCCCTCGCCGAAGTGATCGACCAGGTCGAGGACCTCCTCGTCGAGAAGAAAAAGATCGCTTCTCGGCCTCAGGATCCCGATCAACGCGCCGAGCAAATGATGGGCTCGATGGCGCCGGACTTCACCTTGAAGGATCTCGATGGCAAGGAAGTGCGCCTTTCTTCCCTGCGCGGAAAAGTGGTGCTTCTCAACTTCTGGGGATTCACTTGAGGGATGTGTCGTGCGGAGTCTCCGCACCTCAGCAAGATCCAGGATAAATATGCCGGCAAGGGCGTGGTGGTCCTCGGGATCAACGCCGACAACGACAGCGAGGCGACCGTTCGCGGGTTCGTGCGCAAGAAGGGGCTGAAACAGCGAATGCTGTTGCGGGGCGACGGGGTTGGATTTGGCCAGTATCATATGAAGGCGATGCCTTCGGTCTACTTCATCGACCGCAGCGGGAAGGTCGTCGATCGCGAGGTCGGTTTCCGCAACCAGTCCCAGATCGAAAAGACACTTGAAAAGGTTCTCGGCCGGGAATGAACCAGGCCCGGGAAAACGGGTGAGAGGCGAGCGATTGATGTCCTTCAGGATCCATCTTCTCCTGGCTCTTTGCACCATCGTAGGCGCCGGTGGAATCTCACTGGATGCACAGCAGGGCAATTGTTTCATCTCCAGGCTCCACACCGTGTCTTTCGATGACAACATCATCCGGGAGCTGGAGTTGCCCGGCCTCGTGGAGGTTTCCACCTTCGAGATCATCCTGCCGGGTCAGGACATCAACGGTGTTCGTGGGCTCGCGATCCAGCCATCCACCGGCCATCTATTCACCCTCTGCTTTCTCGCCTCCAACCCGAACAACACCCCCTTTCTGATGGAGATCGACCTGCTGAACGCCAGCGCCCTGATTGTCGGACCAGCCGTCCTCGATTTTGTCGACCTCGCGTTCGATCTCGATGGCACCCTCTACGGGGTCACCTCGACCGACACTGCCACCAACCTCGCCCAGTTTTGTGAGTTGAGTCTCATCACCGGCGGCCCGTCGCCCATCTGTGACTTCCCCGGTGGAGATGGAGGAGAGTCGATCGGGTTCAAGGAATCCGATCAAAGGCTCTACCACGCAGCAGGGACCAGCGACGTGCGCTTCGAGCGCGAGAACCCCACCGGAACCAGCGCCTGTTCGACGATCAACATCGACATCAGCGGAACGCCTCTGGCCGACGGACGGGTCGATGCCATCTGCGATTGGCCCTCGGAAGATCTCTTCCTGTGGAAAAAGGAAGGCTCCGGGAGCAACTTCTTCACCGTCTCCTCGACCGGGGGAGTGGAATCTCTCGGTTCCCTCGATCACCCTGCAAACGGGCTTGCGGTGGTGGTGATTGCCACCCCTTGCCCGCCCTCCGATCTCTTCCTGCGCGGGGATGCCAATGGAGATCTGGGAGTCAACATCGCCGACGCGGTTTTCCTGCTCAACTCCCTCTTCGTTCCCGGGTCCCCGGAAGTTCCATGCTCCGATGGAGGAGATGTGAACGACGATGGCGGGCTCAACATCGCCGATGCTGTCTACCTGCTGAATGCTCTCTTCGTTCCCGGTTCTTCCCCAATCCCCGATCCCAATCCCGAATGCGGCGAGGACCCGACCGCCGACGGCCTCGATTGTGCCACACCGCCTGCTTGCCCGTAGTCACGACGGCCTGTATTTGACCCCCCAGCGGGTGTTCCAAAACCTGCTTTCGGCTATCCTCCCTCCTCCCGGGCGTACTACCTCGGAACCCAGGAGAGTTGGAGTCGATGACCCAGCAGGGAGATGAGTTCACATTCAGGAGCGTCCCTTCGAGCCCCTCCTTCTGCCAGCTGGAGAAGGAAGTGCAGACCTTCTGGGATGAAAAGCGGGTCGAGGATCGCGCCCTCGAGCAACGGACTGGTGCTCCTCGTTATGTCTTCTTCGAGGGGCCACCGACCGCCAACGGCATGCCCCACCCCGGCCATTGCCTGACCCGGGCGATGAAGGATCTCTTTCCCCGTTACCAGACGATGCTCGGCAACCTGTGCGAGAGGAAAGGCGGATGGGACACCCACGGTCTCCCCGTAGAGACCGAGGTCTGCAAGGAACTGGGCATCCACTCCAAAGCGGAGATCGAGGAATACGGCATTGAGCCCTTCGTCCGCCTCTGCCAGCAATCGGTTTTCCGTTACATCGACGAGTGGAAGACGATGACCCGTCGCATCGGATTCTGGCTCGATCTCGACGAGTCCTATGCAACCTTCCATCAGTACTACGTCGAGAGCGTCTGGTGGGCCCTCAAGAGGCTCTTCGAGGCGGGGCTCCTTTACCAGGGCGAGAAGATCCTCTGGTGGTGGGCCCAGGGCGGTACCGGGCTTTCTGCAGGGGAGGTGGGCGAGGGCTACAGGGAAGTCGATGACCCCAGCGTCTACATCCGCATGCCACGCCTCGACGCTTCAGGAAAACCCGATGGGGTTTCCTTCCTGGTATGGACAACGACGCCGTGGACGCTGCTCTCGAACCAGTTCCTGGCGGTTCATCCGGAAATCGATTACGTAACCGTCGAGAGTTCCGGAGACAGTTCACCTCTGATCCTTGCACAGGATCTCGTCGAGACACTGGCGCAGAAACTCAAATGCGAGTTGACCATAGTCGAGCGGTGCAAGGGATCCGACCTGATCGGCCAGCGTTATCAACCGCCCTTCGACTGCTACTACGCCGGGGATGGAACCACTGTGGCAAGCCTTCTCGATGGGGGAGAGGCCCAGATCGGCTGGCGAGTGTTGGGAGCAGAATTTGTCAATGTCGAGAGTGGCACCGGAGTCGTCCATCAAGCGCCTGCTTTCGGCGAGGAAGATCACGCGCTTCTCCTCGAGGAGAGGAAGCGCTTCAGTGAGCCCTCCGATGTTCCGCTGATCTGTGGGGTGCTCCCCGATGGCACCTTTTCCGATGTGGTGGGGGAGTCTCTCGAGGGGCGCTGGGTGAAGGATTGCGACAAGGACATCTGCCGCGACTTGCGCGAGCGTGGCCTTCTTCTTCTGCAGGAGACCTACAGACACGACTACCCCTTCTGCCCCCGTGCGCAAGATGATCCGCTGATCCAGTACCCGAGAAACTCCTGGTTCATCAGGACCACTAGCTTCGTCGATGACATGCTCGCCAACAATCGCGAGATCACCTGGTTGCCCAAGCACATCCAGGATGGGCGATTTGGAAAGTACCTCGAAACGAACGTCGACTGGGCCCTCTCGAGGGAGAGATTCTGGGGCACTCCACTACCGTTCTGGGTGTGCGAGAGCAGCGGCCATATCGAGGCGATCGAGTCCTACGACGAACTTCTCGCCAAACCTGGTGTTGCCGGCACCGAGGTGTGGAAGGACACCCTCAAAGAGTCTCCAGATCTCGACGAGAACCTCAAGGTCCACCGCCCTTACATCGACGCGGTGACCTACGACTCCCCGAAGGTGTCGGGGGCCCGGATGCGCAGGGTTCCCGATGTCATCGACGCCTGGTTCGACGCCGGGTGCATGCCTTTTGCCCAGTGGGGATTCCCTCACCAGAACGTAGAGCGCTTCACGGAACAGTTTCCTGCCGATTTCATCAGTGAGGCGATCGACCAGACTCGAGGCTGGTTCTACGCGTTGCTGTCGATTTCCTCCCTGCTCTTTGGACCGTCCGGAGTTGCCCGTGGTGATGACAGGGTTCCGGAGGAGGTTTTCGGTGACTGGCCGCACCCGTACCGCAACTGTATCGTGCTCGGCCTGTTGCTCGGCGAAGACGGCATGAAGATGTCGAAGTCGAAGAAGAATTACAGGACTCCCGAGTACATCTTCGACAACGAGGGTGCGGATGCGATGCGCTGGCTCTTCCTCTCGGGCCAGGTTCCGTGGACCAGCGTTCGCTTCCAGGAGAGCGCGATCACCGAGGGTCAGCGTGAGTTTCTCCTCCGCTGGTGGAACACCTACTCCTTCTTCCTGATCTATGCTCGCATCGACGGTTGGAAGCCCCGGGGGGATCTGCTCGGGACCCCGCAGGATGACGCCGCGTTGACGGAACTTGACCGCTGGATCCTCGGCGAGTTGCACGGCACCATCAAAACAGTCAGGGAAAAACTCGATCAGCTCGACAATTTCTCCGCCGCAAAGGCACTCAACGAATTCATCGACGGTCTCTCCAACTGGTATGTGAGGCGTGGCAGGGACCGCTACTGGCGCTCGGGGATGGACTCTGACAAGGAAGCAGCGTACTCGACCCTGTACCACTGTCTGACGACGATGTCCCTTCTCGCGGCCCCCTTCGTGCCTTTTTTCAGCGAGACCCTCTACCAGAATCTCGTAGGGTCACGCATCGAAGCAGGAGAGGATCACGCCGACTCGGTCCACCTGTGCGATTATCCGGAAGCTCAGGTTGAGAGGATCGACACGGTCCTCTCCCACCGGATGGCGATGGTGCGTCAGATCGCGAGCCTCGGCCGGGCGTGTCGTTCGAGGGAGAAACTGCGTGTCAGGCTCCCCCTGCCGGCGGTCAGGATCATCCTGGCAGACAGGAACCTGGCAGACTCTCTCTCGGGAGATGTCGGGCTCATCGCCGAGGAACTAAACGTCAAGGCGGTCGAGTTCGTCGATGATGCGACGGAATACGTCACCTACGAGGTGAAGCCGAACTTTCGCACCATCGGTCCCCGCTTCGGAAAGGATGCCAGGCGAATCTCCTCGGCTCTCTCGAATCACTCCGATCCATCCGCGCTGATCGCTGCGGCAAACATTGGCGATGAGATCTGTCTCGTCCTCGACGATGGCGTCGAGGTCACTCTCGAGGCTGCCGATCTCGATGTCCGCCTTCATCAGAAGGAGGGGTGGAGTGCATCCCAGGGGCATGGAGTTGTGGTGGTGCTCTCGACCGAAGTGACTCCCGACCTGAAGCGAGAGGGAATGGCGCGGGAGGTGGTCCACCACATTCAGGCGTTGCGCAAGGAACTCGACCTCGGTTACGACCAGCGACTCGATCTCGCCGTCGAGACAGACGGCGACGTTGCCCTTGCGGTCAAGGAGCACGAGAGCACCATCTGCTCCGAAACTCTCGCCGACAGGCTGACTGACTCCCCACCCATTGGAGCGGTGGTCCGGGAGGTGGAAATCGAAGGGGTTTCGGCGAGGATCTCGGTTAGAGCGCTCTGATCTCGGTCACAGCCGGACGCTCTTCGACGGTCCCGTCCGGAGCCCTTCTCTTCCTTCCAGAGCACGGGATTCCCGCACCACTTCCCTTCCATCGGCACTATTCCTAGGGACAGGGAGGCTGGAGGAGACAGTCGAGGCCATCTGGCGTCGGGTCCGATCCACAGCCTGGAAAAGGAGCCGGAGGGGGACTGCCGGAAGAAAACAGGTAAATCAGGGTGTAGATCGGGTCGGAGATGTCGGTGTTCGAGTCATCATTGACGTCGAGAACGTCGGGACACGAGCAGATTTGAGTGCAGTTGAAGAGGACCGTCAGCGTCAGAATGGCATCTGAGATGTCGATGGATCCATCCCAGGAGGCATCACCGCGGATGAATTCCTGAAGAAGTGGCCCCTCCTGCTGGTGGATGATCACCACATCGGCCAGTTCATCGATGAGGGTGAGATCGAGGTCTCCGTCGGTGTCGACATCCATCATCACCGCACAGCTGGCAGCGATGGGTGCGAAAAACTCCTGAACGAAGGTGAAATTTCCATTGCCGTCGTTTTCGAAGAGGAACCAGTCTCCCTGGTAACTGGAGGTGACCCAGTCGAGGTCGCCGTCGCCATCGAGGTCGCCGACGTCTGTGGCGAGGGGAAAGTTGTCACAGGGGTATCCGGTCGCCGATGAGATGGTGCCGTCGCCGTTGCCGAAGTGAATCGTACCGTTGTCCTGGCTGGCATTGACGCTGGTGATGTCGAGGTCGCCATCGCCGTTGAGGTCTCCAAGAGCGAGCATCCATGTGCCGCTGGAAGTGGGCTCGCTCCCCGCTTCGGAGAAGGTGCCATTGCCGTTGTTCAGGTTGACGACGATTTCACCGCTGTTGATCATCCCGATCACCAGGTCGAGTCTGCCGTCACCGTCCATGTCGCCCGCTGCCAGTGAGCGTTCGCCGCTGCCGCCGCCATCGAAGAAGCTCGGTCCGCCGAAGACACCGTTGCCATTGTTCAGAAGGATCGACATGTTCGACGTTCCGTAGTTGGTATTCACGATGTCGACATCTCCATCCCCATCGACGTCGAGAACCGCCACGCCGCGAGGGGCGACTCCGACGGCGATCTGCTGCTGCGGCGCAAAGGTGCCGTCACCATTACCGAGGAGGATCGAGATGGTGTCTGTAGCGATGTTGCAGACGACCAGGTCGACGAGCCCATCATGATTGAAATCGGTGGGTTCGTTGGGGCTCGCCTGCATGTTGACGGGGCTGGGGGGATTGACCATCTGGGTGAACAGGCCGCTGCCGTTCGCCTGGTTGAGGAAGACGCGCACGTCGGCGGTGTCCTCGTTGATCACGGTGATGTCGAGATGGCCATCGTTGTCGAGGTCCGAACCGATTCCGCCGTAACTGCGCGTCGAGACGTTGGGGTTGGTCCTGGTCGAGAAGGAGGAGATCTGCTGGAACTGCATCGTCGCCGGGGCTGCCGTGGTCCAGAAGAGGAAGGAGTAGCCGCCGGACTGCAACGGCGAGCCGTTGGTAGCGGTGATCGCCGTCGACAGGATCACCATGACGTTCTCCCCCGCCGAGAAGGGGGTGTCCGGGGTGAGGGTTACCGTCTGGTCGCCGTTGGAGAAGCTGTAACTGCCGCTGACGGTGCCGCTCCAGCGAGCGAACGCCCAGAAACTGGTTTCGCCGATGGTCGACGGATCGACCTGCTGGTCGAAGTGGACGGTGATGACGCCGTCGACCGCACTCTGAAGGGCGTTGCTGGTGGGGCTCGTCTCGAGGACGAGGAGATCGCCTGCGAGGACAGGGCTCGCTGCTCCTGTGCTCAGGAACAACGCAGAAAGAAACGTAAGAACACCGTACAGGAATCTCATCCGGGTATTCAAAGGACCACCTTCCTCGCCTCGATCGAAAAAATCAGGCTGTGACATCGATAGCACCCCTAGCCTGCCATCACCAGCCTCCCATGATAGCAAGATGGGCCACGGGAACCACTCACCAGAGAGCGACAGGTGGGGCAGCACCTTGGCAGCGAGGAATAAAAACCTTTATCCTTGGTCCAGCAGCAAAGGAGGCGCCGTGAGTAGCGGACCCTGGCATACGAATTTGGAGACGGCACGCGCTGTCGCTGGTG
>JYMV01021098.1_pt1 | contig 38478 bp, 38 predicted proteins | sample 338911 | NCBI WGS metagenome assembly JYMV01 (sample SAMN03354496, study PRJNA234377) | hydrothermal vent metagenome | biome: Deep sea; feature: Hydrothermal plumes at the Eastern Lau Spreading Center, Western Pacific Ocean; material: Seawater | place: Tonga | collected 2009 | depth 2000 m m | reverse complement strand
TGTAAACCCAAGGAGACCAGGCAAAAAATTGCGTATACCACAAGAAGAGTTATAAAAATAAAACGTAAAATGTTGGTGATTTTGTACAAAATCAAGTAGTTTTTCTCTCCAAACAACTCCATTAGGTCGGGAGTTTTTATCTTCGTTTGGAGGTTATATTCTCTATAACCCCTATGGGAGTGGCACTTTTCGTCAGCGGAACCAACACCGGTGTGGGAAAAACCTTTTTCTCATACCTCCTCGCAAAGGGTTTGAAAAAATTGGGGGTAAAGGTCGGCTATTGGAAGCCGGTCGAAACCGGCGCCGACCCCATTCCTCGGGACGCGAAGCTTTTGGCGGATTTACTCGGTCAACCGCTCGAAGAAACCGTTGGCTACACCTTTAAACTTCCGCTCGCACCCTACGTTGCGGAAAAGTATGAAGGTGAGAGGGTAGAAATAGAAGCCCTTCGGGGGATTTTTGAAGAAAAGCTCCAGCGCTACGAGGTGCTAATCGTCGAGGGCGCGGGCGGTCTGGCGGTGCCGATAAAGAGAGACTACACCTACGGGAACTTTGCAAAGGATTTAGACCTGCCGGTGGTCGTGGTATCGGACGCCAAACTCGGAACGATAAACTGCAGTTTTCTAACAGCCCTTTACGGGAAATCCCTAAACCTAAACCTGTTGGGGTTTGTATTCAACCGCTTCACCGGCAGGGATATCTCCGAAAGGGATAACCCCTCGGTGGTGGAGGAGATGACGGGATTACCCGTTTTGGCGAAAATTCCCGAAACAACCCTAGAAAGGTATGAACTGAAAGGGGAAGACCTAAAGGGGATATTGGAAAAAATCAAACCTTAAGAGGTAGTGGTTTCACCCTCCCCCGTTTCGGGGAAAAGCTCCTTTCCTACCTCCTCCGCTTTGGATACCGGTTCGACCTGAACCTTGCTGTAAATCTCCTCACCCGTTCCGACGGGGACTAGGTTACCGATAATGACGTTCTCTTTGAGACCCCTTAGCTCGTCTATCTTTCCTTCGCAAGCGGCGTCGGTGAGGACTTTGGTGGTCTCCTGGAAGGATGCGGCGGAAATCCAGGATTTGGTGTGAAGTGCCGCCTTTGTAATACCGACGAGAACAGGTTCCGCCTTGGGGGGTTTTCCGCCCATTTCCTTGATACGTTTGATTTCCTCCTCGAAGTCCTCCCTGTCGACGATTTCCCTAACGATAAACCTCGAATCGCCGGGGTCGGTAATCCTAACCTTGCGGAGCATCTGCCTGATGATAATCTCGAAGTGTTTGTCGTGTATATCGACCCCCTGCAGTTTGTAAACCATTTGAATTTCCTTAATGAGGAACTTCTGAAGCTCCTCGACACCCTTAATGCGGAGTATCTCGTGCGGGTTGGGGGTTCCGTCGGTTAGCGGGTCACCGGCGTGAACCCTATCGCCGTCCTTAACGAGGAGCAGTTTACCCTTGGGCACGAAGTATTCGCGCTCGAGACCGGTTTCCCTGTTGTAGACCACAACCTTGTAGCCCTTCGAGGTCATCTGAACCCTACCGTCTATCTCGGCTTTGACCCTGTCGGTTATCGGCATACCCTTTTTGACCATTTGACCCGCTTTAACGAGGATTAGTTCGTCCTTGGCTACCCTGTGGCTCCAAGTCTGCTTGGTGAAGGGATTGAAGATGATTATTTCATCGGCGTCCTCGTATATCTTAACCTCACCGTCTATCTCGGACAGTATTGCGGGGTTTTTGGGAGGTCTAGCCTCAAAGAGCTCCTCAACCTTGGGTAGACCACCGACGATGTCCTTAACCTTGGCGGTTTCCTTGGGCAACCTGGCGAGGATATCGCCCGGGTAGACCTCTATATCCTCAATAGGTTCGAAGTATTGGTGCTGTATTTCGGTGCCCTCCGCCTCCGAACAGGTGGGGCAGGTCTTCCATACCAGGCGTAGCTTATCCCTCGGTATCATAAGGGTGGCGTTAACCGGTAGGTCGTAGACGTATTCCTCACCGTCCTCCCCGATTATGGTTATCCTCGGGGTGTGGAGCATCGCGTCCTTGGGTTTCATAAAGCTGATTACCAGCGAGATTTTTCCGGTTATCGGGTCGCGCTCTTCCTTTATCGTGACGTCTTTGATAATGTCGGTGAGTTGCAGTTTACCTTTGACCTCGGCGATGATAAACTCGGCGAAGGGGTTCCACTCGGCAATCTTGGTACCTTTCTTAATCTCGGTTCCATCGTCGACGAGCAGGTACGCGCCGTGAGGTATGGGGTGCCTTTCGAGAATCCTACCGCTTTCGGGGTCTTGGATATAAACCTGACCCTGTTTGGAGACCACAATCTTCCTACCCTTGCGGTCTACGACATATTTGATGTTGTGGTATTTGAGGATACCGTCGTGTTCGGCGACCAATTCGCTCTTAATCTTTTCGGCGGTAGCCGCACCACCGATGTGGAAGGTTCTCATGGTGAGCTGGGTACCGGGCTCACCGATAGATTGAGCCGCGATGATACCGACCGCCTCGCCTACCGCGACCAGTTTCCTGTTGGATAGGTCCATTCCGTAGCACTTGGCGCAGACGCCACCCTTCGCCTCGCAGGTAAGGACGCTCCTCACCTTGACCCTATCTATACCCGCCTTTTGGATTTGCTCCGCCTTCTCGTCGTCTATCATCTCGCCGGCTTTGACGATTACTTCGCCGGTAATCGGGTCTTTCACATCTTCGGCGGCTATCCTTCCGAAAACCCTGTCCTTAATGGGAACCTTTTCCTCTCCACCTTCGATGATAGGTTCTACCGTTACACCCTTTATGGTTCCGCAATCTTCCTCGACAATCCTCACCTCTTGGGCAACGTCGACCAACCTACGGGTGAGGTAACCGGCTTGCGCGGTCTTGAGGGCGGTATCCGCCAAACCTTTACGCGCACCGTAGGTGGATATGAAGTATTCGAGAACGCTGAGCCCCTCTTTGAAGGAGGAGATAATCGGGGTTTCGATAAACTCTCCGGAGTGCTTAGCCATAAGTCCACGGGTTCCCGCCAGCTGACGCACCTGGTCTTTGTTACCCCGCGCTCCGGATATAGCCATCATGTATATGGAGTTGAAGGTTCCGGGGAATTTCTTTCCGTTGTAGACTATCTCGGTTTGCTCGATTTCCTTAAACATCTCCTGGGTTATCTCTTCCGTAGCCCTAGACCAAACGTCGATAATCCTGTTGTAGCGCTCCTTGTTGGTAATAATTCCCTTCCTGTATTGCTCCCAAATCTTTTCCGTTTCTGCGACAGCCCTTTCGACAATCTCCTTCTTCTTCTTCGGAACGCGGATGTCGTCCATTCCTATGGAAACCGCCGCCTTGGTGGAAAGTTCGAAACCGAGCTGTTTAATCCTGTCGAGGAAGTTGACCGTCTCCTCGTTTCCGACAACCTTGTAGACGTCGTATATGAGCTTGGCGACCTTTTTCTTGTTCAAAACCTCGTTGACAAATCCCCTCCGCTTTCTATACTCCTCGGGAAGAATTTCGTTGAGCAGTATCCTACCGACGGTGGTCTCTACGGTCTTTCCGTCGAAGCGAACCTTTATCTTCGCGTGGATGTCTACCTTTCCGAGCTGCCAAGCCTTTATAGCCTCTTCGGGAGATGCGAAGAGCTTACCCTCCCCGGGTCTGCCCTCTATCACCTGGGTGATATAGTTGACGCCCAGAATCATATCCTGCGAGGGCATGGTCAGCGGCTTTCCGTGGGCGGGGGATAGCACCTGTTGGGTCGAGAGCATCAGAATGTAGGACTCGAGTTGGGGTTCTATACCGAGGGGAACGTGAACCGCCATCTGGTCGCCGTCGAAGTCCGCGTTAAAGGGCGGGCAGACCAACGGGTGGAGTTTAATAGCCTTTCCTTCCACCAAAACCGGTTCGAAAGCCTGTATAGAGGGTCTGTGCAGGGTGGGCGCACGGTTGAGCAGAACGGGGTGCTGCTTTACAACCTCTTCGAGGCACTCCCACACCTCGGGAGCCTGCTCTTTGACGAGACGTTTCGCCTGTTTTATGGAGGTCGCGTATCCCTTTTCCTCCAGACGCCTGTATAGGAAGGGTTTGAACAGCTCGAGAGCCATTATTTTGGGCAGACCGCATTGGTGCATTTTGAGTTCGGGACCGACGACGATAACCGACCTTCCAGAGTAGTCGACCCTTTTACCGAGGAGGTTCTGCCTAAAGCGACCTTGTTTACCCTTGAGGTAGTCGGCGAGCGATTTGAGGGGTCTCCTTTTGGAGGTTACAACCTTACCCCTCTTTCCGTTGTCGATGAGGGCGTCGACCGCCTCTTGGAGCATACGCTTCTCGTTTCTGATGATTATTTCGGGCGCGTCGAGCTCTATAAGTCTCTTCAGTCGGTTGTTCCTGTTTATAACCCTTCTGTAGAGGTCGTTCAGGTCGGAGGTTGCAAACCTTCCACCCTCGAGGGGCACGAGCGGTCTTAGTTCGGGCGGAATAACGGGCAGAACCTCCAGTATCATCCACTCGGGGCGGTTTCCGGAGTTTATAAAACCTTCGACGAGTTGCAATTTCCTAACGTAGTCCTTTATCTTGCTCTCGGGGAATGCCTTAATAACCGCCTGACGGACTTCCTCTTTCAGCTTTTCGATAACGGGTATCTCGCTATTTTTGGAGCGGTAATACTCGTAAAGCTTCTCCAGAGCCTCCAAGCCGGTTAGGAAATCCTCCGATAGAGCCTCTTCGGCAATCTCTCCGGTTTTGGGGTTAATCCACTTCTTACCGATGATAATCTCGTCTATGGTTTTGGGGTCGGAGGGTTCTATGCCGTAGCGCTGGAAGTAGGCGGCGATGGTTCGAACCATTCGCTCGTAGTATTTGGGGAACTTCTCACGGGTTTCGGCGTTCAGGTCTTCCCAGCTGAGGGAGTAGGGTTCTATAAGCCCCTTTAGCTTTTCGGCAAAGGCTTCCAGGTCTATCTTGGATAGGACTTCCTTAACGATTTCCGCACCTATACCGGCTTCGTAACGCTCCTCGAGGGAAAAGGCGTACTCGTTCTGGTAGGTGTCTTCGTTAACTATGTGGAGCTTCACCCACTTGGTTTCTCCCAAATCGTTTAAGGGAATGGTTTTCTCGTCCTTGGCGAATTCCTCGTTTTCCTCGTCGTCTTGGGGGTATTCGATAACGAGGTAGTTCTCGAAGTAGATAACCTTCTCCGCATCGCGGGTCGACAGGTTTAGGAGGGAGGCTATCTTCGAAGGAGAGGATTTCAAAAACCATATGTGGGATACGGGTGCGGCTAGGTCTATATGTCCGAAACGCTCCCTCCTCACGTAGCTTCTGGTAACCTCGACACCGCAACGGTCGCAAACGGTTCCCTCGTATTTTTTACCCTTATATTTACCGCAAAGACACTCGTAATCCTTTATAGGACCGAATATTTTTGCGCAAAATAGCCCGTCTTTTTCGGGCTTTAGAGTTCTATAGTTCAGGGTTTCGGGCTTTTTCACCTCCCCGTGAGACCAGGATAGGATTTCTTCGGGGGAGGCTATCATCAATTTAATCGCATCAAAGGGTAAAATCCCTTTTTTGCCCATATGTAAACCTCCAAAACTTTTAAATAAAGGGCGAAGGGGTTAAAAGAAAAAGGTCTCCATTAGAAAAGGCTTTTCTTCTCCTCTTCCTCTTCCCTAACCTTAACCTGGTCGCAACCTATCGATTTACCTTCGTCGAAGTTGATGCACCTAACGTCGAGGGCGAGACCCTTAAGCTCCCTAACGAGAACTTTAAACGATTCGGGTAGACCGGGGGTGTAGACATATTTACCGTTTACTATAGCCTCGTAAACTTTCGTCCTTCCCTCTATATCGTCGGACTTAACGGTCAACATCTCCTGGAGGGTGTAAGCCGCACCGTGGGCTTCGAGAGCCCAAACCTCCATCTCACCGAGACGCTGACCACCGAATTGGGCTTTACCGCCCAGGGGCTGTTGGGTTACCAAGGAGTAGGGACCGGTTGCCCTGGCGTGTATCTTGTCGTCAACCATGTGGATTAGCTTGAGCATATGCATGTATCCGACGGTAACCTCCATATCGAAGGGTTCGCCGGTTCTTCCGTCGTAGAGGGTAACCTTTCCGCTCTCGGGCAACCCCGCCATTTTGAGGAGGGTTTTAATCTCCCGCTCCTTGGCACCCTCGAAAACGGGGGTAGCCATAGGCACGCCTTTCTTGGCGTATTCCTTAACAACTTCTTTAAAGCTATCGTCGTCGAGGCTATTAAGCCATTCCTCTATCTCTTTGGAAAGCTTTCCGGTTCTATCCCCCACCGAATAGATTTCCACAATACGTTTGGTAATCTCCTCGCGGTTTAGACCCTTTTGGAGCATTTCGCCGAGCTGTTCGCCCAGCTTTTTGGCGGCAAAACCGAGGTGGGTTTCCAGAATTTGTCCGATGTTCATACGGGAGGGAACACCCAGCGGGTTGAGAACTATATCGACCGGTGTTCCGTCTTCGAGGAAGGGCATATCTTCGACGGGTAGGACTACCGAGATAACACCCTTGTTTCCGTGCCTACCCGCCATTTTGTCACCGACTTTAATCTTCCTCTTTTGGGCTATGTAAATCTTAACGAGGGTATTTACACCCGGTTTCAAACCACCCTTTTCGAGCTGTTTCCTCTTCTCCTCGTAAATTCTGTCGAGAACGCGGGTTTGCAGCTTAAAGCGTTCGGTTATCTCGGAAATCTTTTTGAGTATCTCCTCGTCCTTTATGAACTTCTTGGGGTTGAGGCTGATAATGGGGAGAACCCTATCGATGTTCTCCTCGGTAATCTTTTCACCCTTTTTGAGGATAACGGCGTTACCCACCTTTAGGTCTTCCTCTATCTCCAATCCCATTAGGAGTTCCTTGAGAACGATATTCCTTCCCTCCAGGAGGAGTTTCTTCCTCTCCTCGTATTCCCTTTCGAGTTTCTCCTTCTCCTCCCTTATAACGTCCTGAGCGAGTTTGTCCTTATTGGCTTTATCCTTCCTAACGAAGACCTTAACGTCTATAACGACACCTTCCAAACCGGGGGGACACCTTAGGGAGACGTCCTTAACGTCCTTACTCTTTTCGCCGAATACCGCCTGCAGGAGCTTCTCTTCGGGGGTTAGCTGTCCCTCCTCTTTGGGGGCAACCTTACCGACCAAAATATCGCCCGGTCTGACGTAGGTTCCAACCCTCACTATACCGTATTCGTCCAGGTGGGCTATAGCCTTTTCGGATACGCCGGGTATGTTTCGGGTTATCTCCTCATCTCCGAGCTTGGTTTCCCTGGCTTCGGCTTCTAGCTCCTCTATGTGTATGGAGGTGTAAACGTCCTCTTTGACGAGCCGCTCCGATATAACTATGGCGTCCTCGAAGTTGTAACCCCTCCAGGGCATAAAGGCTACGAGGACGTCCTTACCGAGGGCGAGTTCACCCCTCTCGGTGGAGTATCCGTCGGCTATAACCTCACCCTTTTCGACCTTCTGACCGGGTCTAACAATCGGCTTCTGGTTGAGACAGGTGTCCTGGTTGGTTCTCTGGAACTTTTTGAGCTCGTATATATCGATACCCAAATCGTTGGGGTTATTGAAATCTATCTCATCCCTGTTGACGCGGATAATTATCCTGTCGGACGTAGCCTCTTCGACCACCCCTCCCCTCTTGGCAACAACCACGGCGTGGGAATCCCTGGCGATAACCTTTTCCATACCGGTGCCCACTATGGGGGAGCTGGTCTTTATCAGGGGCACCGCCTGACGTTGCATGTTCGAACCCATCAACGCCCTGTTCGCGTCGTCGTGCTCGAGGAAGGGTATCAGCGACGACGAGGGCGAAACCACCTGTTTGGGGGATACGTCCATGTAGTCGATTTGTTTCGGATTGTTAATGATGTGGATATCGCTCTTCCACCTTACGAGGATACGGTCGGAGATGATATTACCCTCCTCGTCGGTGGGGGAATACTGGGCTATAAACTTATCCTCCTCCTCGTAGGCGGCAAGCCACTCAACCTCGTCGGTAACTTTTCCGTCCTTAACCTTTCTGTAGGGGGTTATTAGGAACCCGTACTCGTTGAGCTGGGCGAAAACGGTCGGGGAGGTCACCAGACCGATGTTCTGACCTTCGGGCGTTTCTATGGGACAAATCCTTCCGTAGTGGGAGGGGTGAACGTCACGAATTTCGAACTTCGCACTCTCCCTGGTAAGACCGCCGGGTCCCAGGGCGGACATACGTCTCTTGTGGGTTAGTCCGGTTAGCGGGTTGGTGTGGTCGAGGTATTGGGAGAGCTGTCCGGTTTTGAGAAAGTCCATTATGGTGGAGGTGATATGCCTCGGGTTTATCAAATCCTGGGGTCTCAGGTCGGGGTTTCCGGTATTCACTATATTGGCTTTATCGCGGAAGCCCCTTTCCATACGGGCGACGCCCATACGGGCTTGAGCCTCGAGCAATTCGCCGACGGGGCGCACCCTCCTGTTTCCGAGGTGAGCGACGCTGTCGGTCTTATCCCTTTCGAAGCGTAGGTCTATGAGCTTTTTGACAATGGCGACGAGGTCATACCACTGCAGGAAGCGGGCTTCGTCCTCGGTGTAGTCCTTGACCGGTATGGGATTGATTCCCGCCTCGAAAAGTTTCTCCGCCAACTCCTTGGTTACGCGGGTTCCCTCTCTGTAAACCTCTCCGTTTACCTCTATATCCTTGGCGAGGGCGAGGGGAGGTATCTTGTCGAGAATTTCCACATCCTCGGGGCGCAGCTCTTTGGGTAGCTTGTGGGCGCGCGCGTTGAGCTTAACCCTACCTACGTGGGATAGGTCGTACCTGTGGAGGTCTGCAAAGTAGGCGCGCCAGTAGTTTCTAGCCCTTTCGGCGAGGTTTTCGAAGGTGAGGGTTATCGGCTCCAGGGGACGCAGCTTTTTGTATATCTCGATTTTTGCGTAATCGGCAAAGCTAAATCTTGCGGGAACCCTAACGGGAGAAGCGTTTTCGGGAGACTTTACGGTGGTTTCCTTTATAACGGTTTCTAGGGGTATCTTAGCCCAGGGGGATTTGGTCGCCTCGTTGTTGGACACCGCGGTGAGGAAAACTATTTCATACCTGTCGTCCGATAGGAGTCTCTTGAGCTTTCCGATATTCTCTATATAGCGCTCCTCGATGAATTCCTCCTCGGTTTGGGTATCCTGAACGAAAGCCTTATACCTTATTAGGGCGAATAGGTTGTAACCTTCGAGGTCTTCGAGGGTGAACTCCTCACCGGTTTCGGCATCGACAAATGCGCCGTCTTGGAAAAAGAGCTTTTTGGTTCCCGGATAGAACTGCTTCAGTATGTCGTAGGCGGTTTCCAAACCCCAAGCCCTGAAGACGAGGGAACCGCCCAATTTCTTCTTGTTAAGCCTGGCGTAAAATTCGTCGGAGGTCGAAGTGAGTTCGAATTCAACCCTTATACCCTTGTCGGAAACGACCGAACCCCTGTATATCTTTCTGGCGATGGGACCCTCTTTAGCCCTATCCTCCTTAATCTCGTAGAAGAGACCGGGAGACCTGATAAGCTGGTTGATTATTATTCTCTCGGTTCCGTTGGTTATAAACGTCCCCTCTTCGGTCATTAAGGGGACTTCGCCAAAGTACACCTTGCGGGGGGGTCTAACCCACCACCTTACCCCGTCCTTGTCTACCTCTATGTGTCCCTTACCTTTGGGGGGTTCGAAATTCTCGTCCTCAACGCGGGTGGCAACCTGCAAAAGAACCCTTAAAGGTGCCGAATAGGTCAGTCCCTTTTCCTTACACTCTTCGGGGGTATAGGGTTTTTTCCAAACGAGGTATATCCTCTTATTCTCCTTTTCCAAACAGCGGGGGCAAATCTCTCCGGGACCGCCCAACTCGGTTTCGCCCGGTTTGTAACCGCAAACGGGGCACTCCCAATCCCCTATCTCGTATCCCAGATATCTGAGTTCAACCCTCTCGTTGGGGTCTCTTAGGGGGAAGGTAACCCTAAAGAGGTTCTCCAAACCGGTCTGTTTCCTCTGTTTGGGATTTACGTGGTCCTGGAGAAACCTCTTATAGGAATCTTTTGGTATCTTTAACAGATAGGGTATAGGAACCAGGGTCTCTTTGGAACCGAAAAACTTCCTGGGAAGGGCTTCGTTGGGTTTGAAAACCCTCTTTTGGTCGGTCATAGTGTTGTTACCCCTCATGGTTAGAAACGCAACCTATTAATTATAAATTGAAGGGAGGACAAATTCAATAGAATTAGGGTAAATTTGGTATATTATAACTCTTCACCAAAGCTTTTGCCAAAAGTTCCCAACCGTTCACCAAAACAAAGAGAACAAGCTTTAAAGGAAGGGATATAACCGTCGGCGGGAGCATAAAGACACCCAAGCCTATAAGAATAGTGGCTACTACAACATCTATAACTAAAAACGGTAAATACAGCAGAAAAGCTATTTCAAAAGCAGTTTTAATTTCACTTACCATAAAAGCGGGTATAAGAACCCACCAAGGAATTTTTTCAGGAACTCTTTCATTTTCGGGCAATTTTGCCATATCCATGAAAACTTTTAAAGTGCTTTTTTGGGTATTGTAGAGCATAAATTCCCTAAAAGGTTGAGAAGCCCTTTTTAAAAATTCCTCATCGGTTATTTCATTTTTTACATAAGGAATAAAAGCCTGAGTATAAACCTTATTAAATATCGGATACATTATGTAAAAGGTCAAAAAAAGTGCCAGCGAAATAATTACCTGATTGGGTGGAATTGTCGGGGTTCCTATAGCCTGTCTAACAAGTGCAAGAACTATAACTATTCGGACAAAAGTGGTAAACATTATTAATAGCGAAGGAGCCAAAGAGAGAAGAGTTATAAGAATCAGTAGCTTCAAAGGGGTGGATAACTTAACCCCTTCCGTTGCCAAATTGATGGTAATATCTCCTGCCATCGGTTTTAATCTCCGATTTTAGAAATTTTCACAAAACCGCCACTTTTGGAGTATCCCCAAACTTCAAAATATTTTTCTCTTGGTGTTTCTATTTCAACAAAAATTAAATAACCTTCTCCCATAAATGGAAGAACTTTTTTTATTTTCATCCTAAAATCGGGTGCAAGTTCTATATCTCCCTGAGTTAGGAACAAAATATTTCCGTATCTCTTTTTTAAAAACCAAAAAATCCCCCCTAAAATGGTTATAAAGCCAATAACTGCCAGATAAAGATATATAAAAAAGGAACTTTGAAGGGACATATTACATAGTTTGAACCACAAATGAAGTGAAGTAAACCGCTTTTATTCCTCCCTCGGGTAAGAGGGCATTCAATCTCTTTAAAAGTTCTATTTTCAATCTTTCCCTCCCTTCGGGAGTTCGTATGTCCTTGTAATACTTACTACTAATCAAATCGATAATTGCATCCTTTATAGCGGGCATATATTGGTTTACTTCATTTTGGATTTTTTCATTTAAAACTTCCACCGTTATAGAAACCTTTACAAACCTTTGAACATCGGTATCCGCAAGGTTAACCACAAAATCCCCTATGGGGACAAATATTCCCGGCTTTGCAAGTTCCTCCAATTCGGGAGGGGGTTTAGGCTTTTGAACGGTTTTGTTTTCAGTTCCATTTGTGGATACCGTTTGCTCCTCTTTCTTTTCCTTTTTAAGGACTAGAAAGTAATAAGCCGCCCCACCACCCGCGGCACCCAAAATAAGCAATAGAAGGAGTAAAAGGATAAGTTTTTTCTTTCCCCCTTTCCCACCTTCCTGCTGTTCCTGCTCTTTTTGCTCTTCAGCCATTACTTAGCCCCTCAATTTATTAATTAACGCTTTAACTGAATAGTAGTATCGAGGATGGTCTGACCGGTTTGAATAACCTTTGCATTGGTTTGGTATGCTTTTTCGGCGTTAATCATATTAATCAGTTCTTGAGCCACATCCACGTTGGAGAGTTCCAATACTCCGCTCCTTATTTGAGACCTAATACCCGCACATTCCAATAAGGGGGACACGGTTTGAGATACTTGGAAAAGATTGTTCTCTGCGGGTTGCAAAACCCCTTTGTCGTTGAAATAAGCCAACGCCAATCTGTAAAGGTCTAAGTTCTTTCCGTTGTTATAGACCGCCGTTATTGTTCCATCACTTCCTATATTTACCGACTGAACCATTCCTGCCGGATAACCGTCTTGAGCAAAACCGAGTGAGAAGTTTACGGGATAGCTGGTAAGTCCCTGAAAAGACCACTTTTGAACGGAAAGTATTCCTTGGGGGTCTTGTAAGTCTATATCGGTATTGGTAGTAATCTCCGAAGGTGTCCAATTACTGTTTGCCGCCAATCCGCCAAATGTTCCATCGGAATTGAACACCGCTATATCAAACTTGAACGAACTTCCGTCGGTTAAACTACTTTCACCGTTTAAATCGTACCATTGTCCATTTTCATTTTTTAAGGTATACACCTGCCACAAATTGTCCAATCTCAACCCATTATTGGGTGTTCCCGATGTATTTGTAGTGGCTAGTTCGTAGTAATTGCCGGCACTATCTTTCAGGTAATAACTACCCGCCGTTTTATCGTAAACCAAATCATAAGTTCCCGAAGGGGTTGTTATTCCACTTCTAACGGTAAAAATTTCGTCGGTGGAACCTACCGTAGCGGTGGTAGTTGATGCATCTACATAATAGTATGTATCCCCATTTTGATAGTAGAGGGTTCCGTTATCGTCCAAGTAAACATAGTAACTATTACCGCTACTATCGGTAACCTGAACGGCTGGTAATTTTACAAAGAAAACCGACACATCGTGGGCATTTCCTTGACTATCGTACGCTTTTAAGGTGTAAGACGCATTATAGCTAGTTGAATCGGTAGGGTTAAAGGTAGTAGAAACTATAGAAGTAGTAGGGTCTAAATTGGCTCCCTCTTGGGTATAAATCTCCGTCGTAGCCTTTGGAGGCAATTCGACGGGTATTCTAACAGTCGATAACCGGGGACAACTTGTTGCCGTTTGGGGGTTATCCAATTGGGATATATCGTAAGCCATTAATTTCAGTCCACTTTGGTGGACCAAGTACATATATTGTTGTCCCGTTTGAGGGTCTACCTCCGTGGCGAATTTTAATTCACCATCGCGGGTATAGTAATTTTTCCCATTAGCATCTTGCACCACCAAAAAACCATCCCCGTCAATGGCTATATCCGTATTTATACCCGTTTCCTTAAAAGGTCCCGGTGTAAATATCGTTTGAGTTGCGGCGGTAACAACACCACCCCCAAAGGTTGTATGAGTTACGGAATTGCTCAGAGCGTTGTAGTGCATTATGTCCTGAAGAACGATATCCTGAAATATGGGGCGGCTTTTTTTAAAACCTATAGTATTGGCGTTGGCTATATTATTGGATACTATATCCAACCAATCCTTGGAAGCCTTTAAACCCGTTAGGGCTACATAAAAGGACCTAAACATATCCTTCCCTCCCTATGTAAAATTATTGTTATCACAAACTTTTTAGGTTATTCTTCAAGCACTCCCTTTTAAAGTAGTCTTTTCCATGCTCCTATCGGTGTGCGAGATATACCCCACCATCCAGGGTGAGGGATTTCTAATAGGTTCGCCGATTACCCTCGTGAGGTTCCAGGGGTGCAATATCTACTGCTCCTGGTGCGATACGAAATACGCCATCCCCTTTAGGGAAGATTTGCAGATACCCCTAGAGGAGGTTCTGAAAAAGCTATCCTCCATAGGGAGGGAACACATCTTAATCACCGGTGGGGAACCCTTCGCCCACCCCGTGTTGGGGGATTTTGCCGAAATCCTCATAAGGGAGGGGTATTTCGTCCAGATAGAGACCAACGGAACCCTGTGGCAGAGCAAATTCGAGAGCCTGCCGCGGGAGCGCTTTTACATAAGCCTCTCGCCGAAATATTCGGTCGACTACAAAATAGACCCAAAATTTAGCCGCTTCGCGGACGAACTCAAGATGGTTGTGGATAAAAACCTAACCCCCGAGGTGTTGTTAAGGAAAGAATTCCTCCCCCTGGTGGAGCAGAAGAAATTGATACTCCAACCGGAGGGAAATAGGGAGGAAAACGTCCAAAGGGCGTTGGAGTTGATAGACGAACTCCTAAAAAGGGGATACTACGCGAGGCTTATCCCCCAGATGCATAAGCTAATAAATCTCCCTTAAATGGAAAGGGTTTTGGAGGAATTCGGCAAGTGGTTTTTAAACCTAGCCCTCGCGCTGGCGATAGGTTTGATTATTCAACCCCTGGCGAAGGGGGATATTTCCCTCTCGACCACCGTCTGGGTTATCGTCCTAATAATCTTCCTCCTTGCGGTGGGAAATGCAATGCTCTACCTTTCTACAAAGGTGGGAGGTGATGAGAAATGAACTTCGTAGAGGTAGCCACTCTTGTGGCACTCGTAACGGGTGCCTTCGGCTTGTTAATCTTAGCCCTCGCCCTTTGGGAGATGAAGAGAAAGAGAACAAACCCTTAAGGGGTTTTTAAGGTTATCTCCGTTCCCACCCCCTCGTCGGTAAATATTTCCAGCAGTATCGAGTGGGGGAGCCGTCCGTCGACTATGTGAACCTTTTTAACGCCTCCCTTTAGCGCCTCAACCGCGGAGCGGACTTTCGGTATCATCCCCCCGCCTATTGTGCCGTCCTTTATAAGTTCCTCAACCCGGTCGTCCTTTAACTTCTTTATGAGGTTGCCGTTTTTATCCTTTACCCCTTCGGTGTCGGTTAGGAATATAAGCTTTTCCGCCTTGAGAGCCTTGGCAACCTCGGCGGCGGCTATATCGGCGTTTATGTTGTAAGCCTCCCCCTCCTCTCCAACCCCTATGGGGGCTATTACCGGGATATAGTTTTGCGCTATCAAAACCTGCAAAAGACGGGTGTTTACCGACGTTATCTCCCCAACCAAACCTATATCCGCCGAAGGCGGCTCTATACCCAATTTCTCAACGAAATAGCTCCTATCGATTTTCCGCGCCCTTAGGAGTCTCCCGTCCCTACCGGAGAGCCCAACGGCGTAGACATCCTCACCGGAGTGTTTGTTAATAAGGGCGACGATATCTTTGTTTATATCGCCGCTAAGCACCATCTCGACAATGTGCATAACCTCTTCGGTGGTCTTCCTTATTCCCCCGACAAATTCGACCTCTATACCCAGCTGTTGGAGCATTCGGTTTATATGCTTCCCCCCTCCGTGGACTATAACGGGATTTATCCCCACAAGTTTGAGGAGAACGACATCCCTCGCAAAGGTCTCGCGCAGTTCCTCGTTCACCATTGCCGAACCGCCGTATTTAATGACAAAGGTGCGACCGCGGAATTTCCTTATGTAGGGCAGTGCCTCCAAGAGGACTTCCGCCTTTTGGATAAGTTTTTCCACCATCGGGTTCTTATCTTCCACAAAGACCTTTAAAGGGTGAAAGAGTGGAAAACCTCATGGGGGAAAGCTCCTTTCAAACCTACCCTTTAAGGGATGGGGAAAAAACCGAACCGCCTTATAAGGGAAAAAAGCCTATATTTGAGACAGCACGCGTATAACCCGGTCGATTGGTTCCCGTGGGGGGAGGAGGCTTTTAAGAAGGCGCAAAAAGAGGACAAACCCCTATTTATCTCCATAGGGTATTCCTCCTGCCACTGGTGCCACGTTATGGAGAGGGAGAGCTTCGAAGACCCCGAAATTGCGGAAATCTTAAACAAATACTTCGTTCCCGTAAAGGTAGATAGGGAGGAGCATCCCGATGTGGACGCCTTTTATATGGACGCCTGCATAGCCCTAAACGGACACGGCGGCTGGCCTCTCACCGTCTTCGCCACACCCGATAAAAAGCCTTTTTTTGTAGGAACTTACTTTCCCAAAGAGAGCCGTTGGGGTCGTCCGGGGTTGAAGGAACTCCTGCTCTACATAGCCGAGCTTTGGCAAAGGGATAGGGAAAAACTCCTCTCCTCGGCGGAGAAAATCTTAAAAGCCCTTCGGGAGAGGAGGGATTACGCCCCTCGCGGGGGAGCGACCCTGTCGGAGGAGGTTCTGCATCTCGCCTTCGAACAGCTAAGGGCTATGTTTGACGAGGAGTTTGGAGGTTTCGGCGAAGCCCCCAAGTTTCCCACACCCCACAAGCTTATGTTTTTAACCCGCTACCACTACAGGTATAAAAACGGGGAAGCCCTAAAAATGGTCGATAAAACCCTCCTCCAAATGAGGTTGGGGGGTGTATACGACCACCTGGGGGGAGGGTTTCACAGGTATTCCACCGACAGGTATTGGCTTCTACCCCACTTTGAAAAGATGCTCTACGACCAGGGAATGCTCATTTTCGCCTACACCGAGGGGTATCAACTCCTAAAGAGAGACCTCTACGGGGAAACGGTGGAGGAGATTGTCCGCTATTTGGAGAGGGAAATGCTTTCCCCCGAAGGGGGATTTTATTCGTCCCAAGACGCCGATAGCGAGGGAGAGGAGGGCAAATACTACACCTGGAGCTTGGAGGAACTCAAAGAGGTCTTGACCGAAGAGGAGTTCCAAATAGCGGTCGAAGTTTTCAACCTCTCCCCCGAGGGGAACTATTACGAGGAAGCCACCGGCAGGAGGACGGGAAGGAATATCCTCCACATGGAAAAACCGACCGAAGACCTCGCAGAGGAACTAAACATTCCAAAAGACCGCCTGGAGGAACTCCTAAAGGGGATTAAGGAAAAACTCCTTAGGGAGAGGGAAAAGAGGGTTAAACCGGCTACCGATACCAAAATACTGACCGACTGGAACGGTCTAGTTGTAGCCGCACTCTCCTATGCGGGGCGCACCCTCGGTAAAGATAGATGGATAAAAACCGCCCGTAGGGCGGCGGATTTCATTTTGGAAAATCTAGCCACCCCCGAGGGGAAGCTCTTCCACCGATACGCCGACGGGGAGGTCAAATACGACGGGACTCTCGACGATTACGCCTACACCATTTGGGGGCTTCTGGAACTCTACAAAGCCACCCTTGAGGGGAGGTATTTGAAAAAGGCACTCCTCTTTGCGGAGTACCTAATAAAACACTTCTGGGACGAAGAGAACGGGGGATTTTTCCTCACGGCGGATTACAAAGAGGATATTCCCCTCCGAAAGAAGGAGTTTTACGACGGCGCTATCCCTTCGGGGAACTCGGTTGCGGCTTACAACCTCATAAGGCTCGGTAGAATTTTGGGAAGGGACGACCTCGAAAACTACGGCAGGCGCACCCTCGAGGCGATGGCGCCCCACATAGCCCGCGCACCGGTGGGCTACACCTTCGCCCTCATAGCGCTCGACCTCGCCGTAAACGGGTCTAAAGAGCTTTTTATAGTTCCCACAAAAGGGGATGAGAGTTATAGAGACCTACTAAAGGAGATAAATCCCAAATTCCTCCCCGACCTGGATTGGTTGAAGGTGGACAAAACTACAAAGGGTTTGTCGGAATTTCTCAAAAACCTCCAACCGAAGGGTGAAAAAATAACTTACTACCTCTGTAGGAATTACGCCTGCGGGCAACCGACCGACGATTGGAAAGGGCTTCTGAAGGAACTTACTTAGTTTCTTTTTTCTTTTATAACCTCTTGGAGGTTAGAGCAAACGGACTCCACCCCTTTTGGCGGTCTTTGCAATTTCATCGTCCGCGTCGGGTTTTCTAATAATGAGGTCTATCCTCTGTTCGCCAATTCTATCCTCGAGTCTTACCAAAAAGGTGAGTTTTTTATCGAGCATATCCCCTTCGAAAGGAACTTCGATATAGAGGTCTATATCTCCACCCCGTTTGGTTAAATCGGTTCTCGAGCCGAAAAGCCACACCTTTACCCCTTCCCCAAAAATCTCTTTCGCTACCTCCCTTATAGCCCTTATCTCCTCTTCCGTTAGGCGAACCTTTACCTTCATTTGAGGATTTTTTCTATTTTCTTAACGATACCTTCGAGGGTATCCACCTCTTCCAACGCCCTTTTAACGGCTTCCAATTTCGGTTCCGTTTCCCAAGGGTAGAGGTGGACGAATTCATTCCTCAATTTGCGTAGCTTTTTCCAATACTCCGCGGACGGTATTATCCCATACTTTTCCAACGTGTTTAGGATATCGATAAAGGTTACCTCCGTTCGGTCTCTCCCGGTGAGTATCTCAAATAGGAGAGGAAAGAGTTTCTCACCCAACGCACTTTGGAGTTTTATAAATCTAAAGATAAACGCGTCGAGGAGTATTAAAAAATCCCTATCCTCCAACAGGTCGGGTGAGAGTCCCCTCTCCTCTATGCGTTCCCGTTCATATTCCACCAAAGCGAGGTGGGTTTTTACCTCTCTCAGTATCCACTTGGGGTCTTTCATAACGCAACCCCCGAGGGGTAAGGGTTAAATTAAATAACCCTTTATGGGTTTTTGGGACATTCTCTTTTTACTCCTCGTATTGGCGACCATAGGTTTGGGAGCTTACGCCTTCTACAGGTGGAGGAAGTTTAAAAAGCTCCTCTCCTACACCAAGGAGATGGTCGGCAAACGGGTTGAGGATTTGGTAAATATCCCCTCCCTCAAAGGGGTTCAGGTTCCCATTAATATCCCCAAAAAGGGAGATGTGGTTATCTACTTTTACGGGGCTAAGTGTAAGTTCTGCCCCAAACAGGAGGAGGAGCTTAAAAAACTCCCCAAAAATGTGAAACTGTTCAAATTCGACGTGAGAACCCGCAAGGGGAAAATTACAGCCGCCATATTCAGGGTTGCCGTCCTACCCTCGGTTATCGTTTTGAGGGACAGGGTTATCAAGGGATACTTTACCGGTTTCGTTACGGCGGAAAAGGTAATAGAGGCGTTAAAGGGGAAGAATTAAGCCTCCGCGGTTTCCTCCGCGGTTTCAAAGGTTTTCGCCCTTTCGAGTATCTTTACCACAACCCACCTTTTGGTTTTGGAAAGGGGTCTGGTCTCCCTGATTACCACCTTGTCGCCGACCTTGCACTCGTTGTTGGGGTCGTGGGCGTGGTATTTCTTACTCTTTACAACGGTCTTTCCGTAGAGGGGGTGGGGGAACTTCCTATCGACCTTAACGACAACGGTCTTATCCATTTTATCGCTAACAACTATGCCGACAAGCTCCCTTCTCCTCTCGTGCCACTGCCTTTCCCTTCTTTCAGCCATTATTCTCCTCCAAATATTTTGGGTAGAAAACCGAAAAGGAATATTTTAAAGGAAAATCCCGTTAAGGTTTAACCTCTATCTCCAAACCTTCGGGGGTGAACCTGTAGATTATAAGTTTCCCACCCTTTGGGGGTTCTCCTCCTCCCTCCCTCACGAGGACGGGAATTTCACCTTCCCCACAGAGGAGGTATGCGTCGACCTCTCCCCCGGAGGGTATCCTGTAACCCTCGCAACCCAATTGTTGGGAAACCACTTCCAAAATAGCCCTTTTGATGTCACCCTCTAACCTCACCTCCGTGGGGATACCGAGGCGGTTCAAGATTTCCGCACCTTCAGAGGGGTCTATATCGCTTCCCGTATATCTCCTATATTTGGTATAGGAGAGGTTTACCACCTTAGGTGTGTAGGGTTTGGGATAGATGTCCCTCACTTGGGTAAGCTCTCCACCCGCCAACCTTTGGATGAGTTTTATAGCCATTTCCTGCGCGTGGGGGATGTTTTCTATATCGACGTTCCTCTCGAAGCGGTAGGAGCTTTCGGTTCTTATGTCGAGACGCTTTGCCGTTTTCCTAACCCTAAAGGGGTCGAAATGGGCGGTCTCCAGGAGTATATTTTTCGTCCCTTCGGAAACGGCGCTCTCGCTTCCTCCGATTATTCCGGCGAGCGCCAAGACCTTCTTGTCGTCGGCTATAACGAGGTCTCCCCTCTCGAGGGTGTATTCCTTACCGTTTAAAGCCAAAAACTTTTCCCCGCCTTCGGCGGGCTTTACCCTTACCCTTCCCTCAATCTTGTCGAGGTCAAACGCGTGCATCGGGTTGCCTTCGGTAAAGAGGAGGTAGTTCGTTATATCGACCACGTTGTTTATAACCGCCTCGCCGAACTTCCAGAGGGCGACCTGAAGCCAGAGGGGGCTTTCCCCAACCTTCACATTCCTTATAACGGCACCCCTGTATCGGTTGCACCCCTCATCGAGGACTTCTATTTCAATTTCCTCCCCGAAGGGTTGGGTTATATCGATTTTCTCCCCCTTTAGGGGTCTTCCGTAGAGGGCGGAAACCTCCCTCGCCAGTCCCTTGACGCTGAGCAGGTCTCCCCTGTTGGGGGTTATATCGAGTTCGATTATAGGCTCTCCCAAACCCAAAAGGGTTTTAACGTCGGTTCCCGGTTCCACTTGGGGGTCGCGAAACTTAAAGACCCCCTCCGAGGGAACGCCGACGAGCTCCTCCAATCCCAAAAACATACCCCGGGAGGTTATACCTTTGAAATCCCTCTCCGCTATGTGGAAATCGCCTATCCTTCCACCCGGGAGGACGAGAAAAACTTTATCCCCCTCGCGGACGGTTTTGTCGTTGGTGCATACCACCACCCTTTGGTCTCCGATATCGACCTCGCACACCAAAAGTTTTTTTAGTGAGGGATGCCCCTCCGTTTTGAGGATTTCTCCCACAACGACCTTTTCCACATCGGGGTTTCCGAAGTAATCGAGGGTAGCCTCCACCGAGTGGGTGTTCAGTTTTTCCACCAACTCCCGCGGGTCTATATCGGAAACGTCCACATAGCGGTCTAAAATGGAATAGGGAACGCGCATAGGTTTTAGTATTTTCCCCTTTAAAATTACCGCCTATGGCTGTAATAGAAGACCTCGAAACGATAAGGGAGATTTTAAAGAATTCGAAAACGATAGCGGTGGTCGGTATCTCCCCCAAAAAGGAAAGGGCTTCCTACTACGTATCGGAGTGGGCTATAGAGAGGGGACTCCACAAAATATATTTCGTCAACCCCGTTTACGCCGGTCGGGAGATTTTGGGAATAGAGGTTTTGCCGTCCCTTTCCGATATACCCGAGCCGGTCGATATTGTCGACGTATTCCGCCGCCCGGACGCCTTGGAGGAGATAGTGCAGGAAGCCCTGAAGATAGGTGCCAAATACATCTGGCTCCAACCGGGAACCGAAAACGAAGAGGTGATAGAGAAATATAAAGACAAAATAGACTTTATAAAAACCGCCTGTCTCGGCGTGGTCGTTAAAACGATTTAAGAGGCTCTGCAGCCGGTTCTGATAACCCCGTAATTTCCCGCTTTCTTTTTGTATAGAATTCTTAGCTCCCCGCTCGCGAGGTCTATAAAGGGTAGGAAGTGGAGACCCTTTTCCTCGAGCTCCAAAATGGCATCTTCGACATCCATAGGTTTGTCTATTACCAACTCCTCAATTTCCACCTTCGGTCTCTCGACCCTTTCGGGAGGTAGGTCGGGTGCCGACCTTAGGAGCATTTTCTCTTTTTTTGCCTCCCTCCGCTCGGCTTTTACCTTTTCCTTATCCTTTACGAGGACTTTTTCCAATTCGTCAATAACCTTATCTATTGCCGTGTAGAGGTCGGGGTCGGCATCCCAAACGTGGAGTTTTTCACCCCTTTGACCCACAAAGAGGTCGACCTCTATACGGTATTCCGCCCTTTCCCTCTTTAGGGCGATGTGAACCTCTATTTCGTCCGGTTTTAGACCCTTAAAGAGACGCTCCAAACGTTGGAATTTTTTTTGGATGTAACCCCTAATGGCGTCGGTAATTTCGACATCCTGACCGACAAAGTTGAACTTCATAGAGCCGCACCCCCTTAGGGTTGATAACCCTAATAAGGAAATTAGGCGGTAAAAGGGGGGAAGGCAAAGCTATTTTGGAAAGGAACAAAAGCCCGCCTTCGGCGGGAAGAATTTATTAATCCCACTCCGCCATTATTTCGGGGTTGGAAAGGTATTCCCTAATGGTTTTTCCTATGAGGGCGGGGTTTTCTATTACCACTACGCCGGCTTCGCGGAGGGCTTCCATTTTGGACTTGGCGTCACCCTTACCACCGGTGATTATCGCGCCGGCGTGTCCCATACGTTTGCCGGGGGGAGCGGTTATACCGGCGATATAGGCGAAAACCGGTTTGCTCACGTGTTCCTTGATGTATTCGGCGGCTTCCTCCTCCATAGTTCCGCCTATTTCACCGATTAGCAGAATTGCGTCGGTTTCGGGGTCTTCTTGGAACATCTTGACCACATCTTTGTGGGTTAGACCGGGAATGGGGTCTCCGCCTATACCGACGGCGGTCGACTGACCCAAGCCTTCGCGGGTTATCTGGTAAGCCGCCTCGTAGGTGAGGGTTCCCGAACGGGAGACTATACCGATATTACCCGGTTTGAAGATGTGACCGGGCATTATGCCCACCTTAGCCTGTCCGGGGGTTATCACACCGGGGCAGTTGGGACCGACGAGGATAACGTCGGGATGCTCCTTCTTGAGGTAATCCTTCACATACATCATATCCCTTACGGGGATACCCTCGGTTATACAGACTATGGTCTTTATACCGGCATCGGCGGCTTCGACTATCGCGTCGGCGGCGAAGGGGGGCGGAACGAATATCAAAGAGGTGTTTGCACCGGCTTCCTTAACCGCTTCCTCGACGGTGTTGAATACGGGAACTTGGTATTTACCCTCGTCGTCGGTCCAGGTTTGACCGCCCTTACCGGGGGTAACGCCCGCTACTATTTGGGTGCCGTATTCGAGACACTGCTTTGCGTGGAAGGAACCCTCTTTACCGGTGATACCCTGAACCACCACCTTGGTGTTTTTGTCAACTATTATTGCCATTTTTACACCTCCAAAATTTTGTCAAAATTGAGGGCAAATTCGCACCCTTCGAGGTCGAAAGAAAAATTCCCACCCGAAAGGTCTACCAACTTTTTGTAAACCCCTTCGGGGGAGAGTTTGAAAATCTTCACCTTCCTGAGGTGGGGGTAAACGAGAACGTAAAGGGGAACACCTTCCCTCTCGTAAATCCCCTTTTTGGTTATCTCGTCCATTTTTGCCGTCGAGGGGGAAACTATTTCAAAGACCACCTTGGGGGTTACGGTTATCTTCTCCCCTTTGTTGTCGCAAACCACCGCAACGTCGGGGCGTAAAACCGTATATTCGTCCACTATGTAGTCGGTATCGGGAAGCACCTCGCAGTTTCGACAGTTTTCCAGAGCCTCGTCTATATACCTCACCAACTTAGCCAAAACCCTCTGATGTTTCACCGAAGGGGAGGCTAGCGCGAAGGGTATCCCCTCGACCAATTCCCAATCCCCTTTCCAATTTCTGTAATCCTCGTAGGTGTATCGGGGAAGGAGTTCCTTGGGAAGGCTCATCCGTTTTCCCCCACCAGCACAAGCGGCTTTTTCTCACCTATAGCCCTCTCCGTCCAGCGGAGTAGTCTCTCCAAAATCTCAAACTCTATGTGCCACGGAACGTCCTCGTTGAACTCCCCCTCGGGGCGCTTTCCCAATTTCTCCCTTATCTCCTCGAGCTCCTCCTTTAGCTCGTAAAGACTTCCCACGGAACAGATTTCAATTCCCTTTCCCTCGTGTTCGAAGTGGAGGGGTTCGTCCAAACCTTTGACCGGCAGATAGACTCCTACCGTTTCGGAGAAGAAGATAAGGGAGGCGAAGGAGTAACCCTTTTCGTAGGTGTCTATGTAGGTTATAAGCTCGTCGTCCTCTATCTGTGCCGAGGTATCCTCGGCTAGGGAGCGCTCGGGCGGAGTTCCTTTGAGGTGGAGGTGCGCCGCAACCCTCTTTAAGGCGTAGAGGTATTCGTCGGGAAATTCGTCCAGCAGTTCCTTGTCCCCGTAATCGAAGACTATTTCGGGCTTCTCGCCCGTCTCCTTCTCTATCGCAAGCTCTATGTCGGGGAGCAGGTATTCGCAAAGCTCGAGAAATGCCCCCCAACCGAGGTATACCTTCATCGGTTACTCCCTCAGTTGCAGGATTGCTCCGCCTCTTTGGCGAGCTCCACAGCCTTTTGCGCGCCTTCCCACATATCCTTGACGGGGATGATATTCAGACCGCTCTCGAGCAGCAGTTTTCTACCCTCTTCCGCGTTGGTTCCCTCGAGCCTTGCCACTATGGGAACCCTTATCTCCACCATTTTGGAAGCCTCGATGATACCTTTGGCGAGCCTGTCAACCCTCAAAATTCCGCCGAAGATGTTTATAAAGACCACCTTAACGTCGGGGTCGCCCATAAGTATCCTGAAGGCGTTTGCGATTTGCTCCACATTTGCACCGCCACCCACGTCGAGGAAGTTTGCGGGTTCTCCGCCGGCGAGTTTCACTATATCCATAGTGGTCATAGCCAGACCGGCGCCGTTAACCATACAGCCGATATTTCCGTTTAACTTAACGTAGTTGAGGTTATACTTCTTGGCTTCCCTCTCTTGGGGGGGAAGTTGCTCCTCGTCCTCCAGCTCCGCCAGGTCGGGGTGTCTGAAGAGCGCGTTGTCGTCTATATCCATCTTTGCGTCGAGGGCTACGACCTTACCCTCCTTGGTTACCACCAAGGGGTTTATTTCCACTAAGGAGGCGTCGAGGTCTTTGTAAATCTCCCACATTTTGAGGAAAATCTTTGCGGCTTCCTTTACGGGGAGACCGAGTTTAAAAGCCATTTTGCGGGCTTGGAAGGGCATAAGTCCCAATTCGGGGTCTATCGTTTCGATAATTATCGCGTCGGGGTTTTCCTTAACTATCTCCTCTATCTCCATACCGCCGGCGGCGGAAGCCATCAAAACCGGTTTGGATTTGCTCCTGTCGAGGGTTATGGCGGCGTAATACTCCTTATCGATATTGGTAGCCTTCTCTATGAGAACGCGGGTAACCGGCTTTCCGTCGGGGCATTGGAAGGTTTTCAAGGTCTTTCCGAGCAGGGAGCTAACCGCCTCCTCCAGCTCGTCCATGTTTTTGACGATTTTCACACCGCCCGCCTTACCCCTTCCGCCGCAGTGAACCTGAGCCTTTACGACGAGGGGAAATTCGCCGAGCTCCTCCGCAATCTCCTTAGCCTGTTCGAGGGTGAAGGCGGCTTTTCCTTCGGGAACGGGTATGCCGTATTTAGCAAATATCTCCTTAGCCTGGTGCTCGTGAAGCTTCATACGCCTACCTCCGTAGAACTTTTTTAAGAAAATGTTAACATCTCCTTTGACATCAACCGTTGGAAGGAAAAAAACGAAAGGTGTGTTAAAACCGCTTGAGGTAAAACTCCCTGAGGAGTTTATTTATCAATTCCAACCCCTTCAGGTGTTCCTCCCTAAATCTGTAATCCAAATTTCGGAGGTATTCCTTCAAATCCTCCGAGAGGTCTAAATCGTTCAAGTCCCTAAAGAAGGCGTCGCGCGAGTCCATTAACTCCACCGAGAGTTTCGCAAATAGGTCGGGGTTTTCAACAGCCCAACGGCGCGGCACCACAAAGAGGGCGAAAACCGCCGGCAAACCGGTATGCTCAAACCACAGCTCCCCTATGTCGTATCTGTAAGAAAATTCCCGCGGAGCGGGGTTTTTCAACGCCTTATCCCCTATCACCAAAAGGGCGTCACCCCCTTCGGGGGTAAATTCCACCCTTTTACCCATAAATTTCCTAAAGAGCGCGTAGGTTAGAAAGTTGGTTGTGAGGCTCTCCCCGCTGGGGATTATTCTCTCTATACCCTTCAAAGGTTTCTTGGAGAGGAGTATTACCGAATTCGCCCTCCCAAAGGAGGAAATGGAGATATCGGGAACGAGGAGAAAGCGGCTTTGATTTTGGAGATAGTAAACGCTCGAGAGGATACCCCCGTCGGCTATGCCGGTGTCGAGCATTCGCGCCAACTCGGAGGGCGTTCCCTCAACAACCTCCACAAAGGGAAGGGAAAATTTGTAAAACAGCGGAAGGGTATTTCTGTAGGAAACCCTCCCGAGGCGGAGCTTCTTATCAACTTTCCCCACGAGGGGTTTTTATTATCGCCCCTCTACGGGGAGAAATTTAGGAGGGGAAACATTAAGAGGGTTCACCCGCCCTCTCCTCCTCGGCGAGGACGAAATCCACCTCCATCCTCTCCTCGTCAGCCCTCACGAGTTTAACCTTTACGGGGTCGCCGAGGCGGTAGCGCTTTCCGGTCTTTACGCCTACAAGCTGGTGGTTGGGTTCGTCGAAGATGTATTCGTCGTCCCTTAGCGTCTCTATGGGAACCAACCCGTCGATTATGAAGTCTTTAAGCTCGACGAAGAACCCGTAGGGGTGGACGCCGGTAATAATCCCCTCGAAGGTATCCCCGATATAAGATTTGAGCATCCTAATTTTGAGCCTTTCGACCGCCTCCTCCTCAACCTCGTCGGCTAGGCGTTCCTGAGAGGAGCAATACTCTCCCGCATAGGTCAGATACTCCTCCCAATACTTGTAGTCGGGAATTTCACCCTTAAGCGCCATCTTGGTCAGGCGGTGGACGATGAGGTCGGGATAGCGCCTAATGGGGGATGTGAAGTGGAGGTAGTGGTCGGAAGCCAAACCGAAGTGTCCTATATTGACCGGGCTGTAAAAAGCCCTCTTCATACTCCGAAGGGTCAGGTAGCGCACCAGCATCTCCTCCGGTTTGCCCTCGAAGTATTCGAGTATCTGCTGGAAGAATTTGGGGTGGTAGGGGGGCTTTACCTTTTTAACCTGATAACCCAAGCCCTGGAGGAGTTCCAAGAGCTGCTGCACCTTTTTGGGGTCGGGTTCTTCGTGAACCCTGTAGAGGCAGGGATAGCCGATATTCTGCATATGCATGGCGACCGTCTCGTTCGCCGCTATCATAAACTCCTCGATGAGCTTGTGGGCGAAGTGCCTCTCGTAGGGGACTACCGCCGTAGGCTCTCCGAACTCGTCGACGATAACCTCCACCTCCGGCAGGTCGAAATCTATAGAACCCCTATCCCAACGCTTCTTGTTGAGAATGCGGGCGAGTTCCGCCATGGCGCGGAGCGGTTCGACGACGTGGGGGTATTTTTTCTCCAAACCGGGGTCGCCGATTATAAGCCTAAGCGCCTGGTCGTAGGTGAGGCGCGCCTTACTCCTTATTACACTCTCGTATATGTCGTAGTCCAAAAGGTTGCCCTCGCGGTCGAAGTGCATCTCCACCGTAAAGGCGAGCTTGTCCTCGTCGGGACGGAGGGAGCAAACCCTTGCCGACAGCTTTTCGGGGAGCATGTGGAGAGCCCTATCGGGTAGGTAGAAGGTGAAACTCCGCCTGAACGCCTCCTCGTCGAGTTTCGTGCCCGGTTTGACGTAGTGGGAAACGTCGGCTATGTGAACCCAGAGGCGGTAACCCTTATCGGTTCGCTCTATGGCGACCGCATCGTCGAAATCCCTCGCCCTTTCGGGGTCTATGGTGAAACATATCTGCTCCCTTAAATCCCTCCTCCTCTCTATCTCCTCTTTTGGAATTTCGTCGGGTATCTGTTCGACCTCTTTCTTAACCTCTTCGGGGTAATCGGTTGGTAGCTTGTATTTCCTTATGACTATATCCACAATTAGGGAGCGCTCGTCGGGGTGTCCCAACACCTCCTTAACCTTTACCCTCCCCGGGGAGGATTTGGTCGGATAGCGGGTTATCTCGCAGTCCACCACCGTTCCCGGTCTGAGCTCCTTGCAGACCTTTTGTGGGAGCAAGAAGCGCAGGTGCTGGTTGCTGTCTATCGGTATCAGGGTGCACCCCTTTTTGGTAATGTCCACCCGTCCCAAGACGTATTTGGTAGCCCTCTTTAGGACGCGGATTATCTTAGCCTCCGGTCTGCCCTTGTAGATTTTCGGCTCCGCCAAGACTTTATCCCCGTGGAGGAGATACTGCATTTCGATGGGCGGGATATAGAGGTCTTTTTCGAGCTCCTCCGACTGCAGAAAGCCGAAACCGGCGGGATAGGCTATTACGGTTCCGACAATACGCTTTTTTTCCTCCTTCTTCTCCTCTTTGGAGGGACATATGTAGCGCCCCTTCCTAACGGCAACCTTGCCGGCTTTCAGAAGTTTTTTGAGCTCCTTTTTTAGGGCTTTTTTCTCCTTTTTCGTCAAACCGAAATGTTTTGCTATCTCCGTAAATGAGGGCGGTTTTTTCGCGTTACATATATACTTCAGGAGTTCCTTCTCCGAAGGGACTCTTTTTCCATCTTCCATAGTGTTTATTGAAATTAATCCCAAACCGTTGGTATCACAAAAAAACCTTTACCTTTTATGGTTTTTAGCACCCACCTACCCTTTGCGGGAAACGCTAAGATTTAAACCCATAATGAGGAAGCTATCCAAAAAGGTGATAAAGGAGGCGGCTATCGAACTCATCAAGGAAAAAGGTCTTAAGGAATTCACCGCCCGAAACTTGGGCAATAAATTGGGGGTGACCGACGCCGCGATTTTCAAATACTTTCCCACTTTGAGAAACCTCTTCGAGGAACTTCTGCTCGACTTTATCGCCGAGTGCAAACAATCCTTTAGCTCCATAGTCCACAGCGACCTTTCGGCGGAGGAAAAACTCAAAAAACTTTTGGAGGCTTACGAAACCAAATTCCTCGAAACCAACGGCGCGATGCCCCTACTCTGCTTCGAAATACCCCGGATGAACGATGTCGGATTGAGGGAACTCATTAAGGAGTATTGGGATTTCTACCTCGAAAAGGTAGGGGAAATTATCGACCAGGGCAAGAGGGAGGGAAGCTTTAGGGAGGACGTAGACCCCAAAACGGTGGGTCTGATGATAACCGGTTATTACATCTCAAAGGCGCTCCGAAATCTCGTAACCGGCGAGCCGATAGAGGAGGGCTTCTCCCGAAAAATCGGCGACATAATCCTAAAAGGGATAAAGAAATAGTCACCTCCTCCACTCGAGGCGGTATTTACCCCTTGGATAAAACCTGTATAGGTTCCCCTCCTTTACCACTATCCCCCTGTCGGTTTCGACGAACAGAACCTCCTCGTCGAGGAGCTCGTAACACAAGTCCCTTTCGAGGGTCTCCCCCTCCCCCTCCCCCACAAAGCGGGGAACGCAAATTTTGACCTTCCCTTCGGGGGTGTAGAGCCAACTGCCACCTTTACACGCCGAGAGGACTTTCCCATACCTCTCACCCAAAATGGTCTGAAGGTAGTCGAGAACACCCATAGGGGGAAAATTTTTTCCATACCCTATAGAGGTTTATGGAGTTCACCAAGTGCCAGGGTGCGGGAAACGACTTTATTTTGATAGACAACCGCGACGGGAAGGTCGACAAAAAGCTCCAAGAGCTGGGCGTCGATATTGAGACCTTCGTCAGGAAGCTGTGCGCATTCCACACCGGTGTGGGTGCCGACGGTCTTATCCTCATAGAGGAACCGGAAAATCCGGAAAACGACTTTAAGTGGAGGTTTTACAACAGCGACGGGTCGGTCGCCGAGATGTGCGGAAACGGCTCGAGGTGCGCCGTGCGCTTCGCCTACGAGAAGGGTATCGCCAAAAGGGAGCACGTCAAATTCGAAACCCTCGCGGGGGTGATAGAGGCTTGGATTAAAGAGAACGGCAGGGTGGTAAAGGTTCAGCTAACAAAACCCTTCGGGCTAAAAACCGACTTTAAAATCCCACTATCGGATATCGAGGTGGAGGGTAACTTCCTCAATACGGGTGTCCCCCACGTGGTGGTCCACCGCGAGGATTTGGAAGATTTCGACGTGGTCAAATACGGAAGGGAGATTAGATACCACGAGATGTTCGCCCCCGCGGGGACAAATGTGAACTTTATAAAACCCCTTTCGGAGGACACCATAAGGATAAGAACCTACGAGAGGGGAGTCGAAAACGAAACCCTCGCCTGCGGAACCGGTTCGACCGCCGCCGCCATAATCGCCTACCTAAAGGGTTTGGTTAAGAAAAAACCGGTCAAGGTGATAACCAAAGGTGGGGAAGTCTTGGTTATAGACTTCGACGACAACCTCGAGAGGGTCTACCTCGAGGGCAAGGTTTACAAAGTCTTCGACGGAAATTTGGCGTTTGAGATTTTCGAATGAAAAAAAGAGCCCGCCGCTTCGCGGCGGGGATAGGGATTACCTCAAATCCCCGTATTCCACTTTCTTTTCCTGAACGTCTATGACCGCAAAGTAACCCTCGCACATGGGACCCGGGTTTACAACGAGGGTATCGCCTATCTTTTCGTAACCCCTTCCCGCCAAGCCTACAATCGCTATTTCGGGGTTGAAGGTCTTAATCAGGGTGTTGGATATGGCGCTTCCGTGGTGCTTGCCGTCGGGGCAAACGTCCACCTTCTGACCTATCGGCGGGTGGTGTAGAACCATCAGCTTACGTTTGGGTTTCATTTCGTACATAAACTTGAGGACGTATTCCGCATACCACCTCGGGTATTTGACGATAAAGTCCTCTTCGAAGATGGTTTCGTTTAGCTTTCCGCCCAATCCGAAGACCACAAACTCGCTACCCCAATTGGCGAAGGTCTCGTGAACACCCCTTAGGTTGGGATAGACATCCTCCATTTGAGCCAAAGCCCTCAGATAAACCTTCAAAGGTGCGTCGTTTTTTCCGGGAACTATGTAGGTTTTTATTCCGGTTTCACCCAAAGTTTTGAAAAATTCGTTCAAAACCTTTATTTGGTGCTCTTCAACCTCGTGAAGAATCTCCCTTCTGGGCGGTCTTCCCATTAAGGTAGCCGATTTATACTCCTCTTCCAGTTTCGTCCCCTTTAGAACGGAACCGGCAAATACTATTGCATCGGGTTGAATTTCCTTAACGATGCTCTTAAAGTTGGGTAAAAATTCGAAAGCTTCCCTAAAATCCCTTATTGCAAGGATTTTTCTCTTCATCACTCTCCCCTCCTAAGGTTGAAAATTAGGTTTAAATTACCGATTGTCAAACTCTTTTTGTAGCCCTTAAAGGAAAAAATTCTTCCAGACCGAAAGGGAGGAAAATGGAAAGGGTGGTTAGAGGTTCACCTCTCTATGGTGTATTCCCACTCGACTTTTGCGACAGCCTTGAGCATGGCGGAAACGGAGCAATACTTTTCCATCGAAAGTCTTATAGCCTGCTCGACCGCCTTCTGGGGTATATCCCCCTTGAAGTAATAGCGAACCTTTATGTGGGTGTATATTTTGGGGTGGGTTTCCCTCCTCTTACCCTCAACCTCCACGCGGAAATCCTCAAACTTAACCCTCTTTTTGGTCAGTATCGTAACCACGTCCATAGCGGTGCAGCCGCCTAGAGCCATGAGGAGTAACTCCATCGGCGAGGGGGCGGAACCATCCCCAAAGGGGGGTTTGCCGTCCATTACGATTTTCTTCCCATCGGAGTTTACACCCTCAAACCTCAACCTCTCGAGGTGGCGGATTTCAACCTTTACGGGAGGAGTTTCCTGCGAAAGGACTTTCATAGTTTGGAGAATTGTCCCCAAGGGGGGAATTTTTTCAAGCCGCCCCCAAAGGGAGAAAGAAAAATTCAATCGAAGTCCCTACCGAAGCGTCTGTAAAGGTAATAAATCCTCTGAAGGAGCGAAAGGGTGGAGAGAATGGTAATCAGGTATACTCCCGCGGTCAGAGCGCCGTCGAAGAAACGCTCCAAAACGGCAAAAATTATTAGAGTCAGGTGGGTTTCCGGTCTTCCGAAAAATCCCACCCCCTCCAGGGGGTCCCAAATCTTTCCCTTAGCCCTTTGGGAGAAACCTATCTCGGCGTAAACGACGGGCTTTATAAAGGTGTGGAGCATATTGACCGTTACCAGGACTATAGCGACCCATGGGTTGGCGTAGGCTACGGCAACCGCTCCCAAAACAAGCCCGTCGACAAATTTGTCCGCAAGCCAGTCGAGAACCGCGCCAAACTTGGTAGCCCTGTCGTTGTGGCGGGCGACTATCCCGTCGGCTAAGTCCAAAAGCCCGGAAATTACCAGCAAAATCGCCCCGGTTAAAACGTGGTGGGTGTAAAAGGCGTAGGCGGAAAGCACGCCGGCGACTATCGATAGCAGTGTTACGGCGTTCGGGGGAATGTTGAGGTAGGCGAGGGAAAGCCCGACGGGTTCGTAGAGCTTCTTGAGGATATCCCTCTTACTGGTTAGGTTCATTATAGAGCTTAAGTTTAAGGAAGGGGTCAGTAGTTTCCACTACCCCGAACGTCAAAGCGCTCTATTTCTACGATGAGGCGGCGCCACTGGTCGAAGTCGACCGGCAGTTTAACAACCTCCTTGTAAACCCCGTGGGGTGGAATTCTGCATATATCTACCCCGTAACCGGGAATGGTAATGTAAAAACCCCCCTCGCTTATAAAGGCTATTTTGCACTCCAAGGTTAGGGGTTCATCGGAGACATTCCGCATGAGGACTTCGAGCTTTTTGTAACCGCCGGAGGTTCGAACCTGAGCCTTCAAAACCTCTATCGGTAACCCGTATTGCTCCTTAACCACCAACTGTTCGTTGAACTTCCTCTCCTGGTAGGGGGAACAGGAGAAGAGAAAAACCGCCGAGGAGACCAACACAAGTCCAAAAACACCCTTCAGAGCGGAAATTATTTCCCTCATTTTTGAGGTATTATCCTATCCAAGCCTCCCAAATAGGGTCTCAGCGCTTTCGGAATTACGACGCTTCCGTCCTCCTGCTGGTAGTTTTCCAGAATAGCCGCCAAAGTTCTGCCGACCGCCAAACCGCTCCCGTTTAGGGTGTGGCAGAGGATATTTTTCCCCTCCTTGGACTTGTAGCGCAGTTTCATGCGGCGGGCTTGGAAATCCTCGCAGTTGGAGCAGGAGGATATCTCCCTATACCTGTTATAGGAGGGCATCCAGACCTCGAGGTCGTAGGTTTTAGCCGCCGAAAAGCCCAAATCCCCCGTGCAGAGCTCCACCACCCTGTAGGGGAGCTCCAGTTCCTGAAGCACCCTTTCGGCGTCGGCGACCAACTTCTCCAGCTCCTCGTAGGAGTCCTCCGGCTTTGTAATTTTTACCAGCTCCACCTTGTCGAACTGGTGGAGTCGGATAAGTCCCTTTATATCCCTGCCGTAGGAACCGGCTTCCCTGCGGTAGCAGGGGGTGTAGGCGGTGTAGTAGATGGGGAGGTCTTCCTCTTTAAGTATCTCCTCCCGGTGGAGGTTGGTGAGGGGAACCTCCGCCGTTGGGATTAGGTAGAGGTTGTCCCTCTCGCACTTAAAGAGGTCTTCCTCAAACTTGGGGAGCTGTCCCGTGCCGACCAATATCTCCGGTTTTACCAGGTGGGGGACATACATTTCCACGTAGCCCCTCTCGCCGTGGAGGTCGAGCATGAAGTTGATAAGCGCCCTCACCAGGCGCGCGCCCAACCCCCTCTTTACCACAAAGCGAGACCCCGAAAGTTTAGCCCCCCTTTCAAAGTCGAGAATCCCCAACCGCTCGCCCAGCTCCCAGTGGGGTTTGGGTTCGAAGTCGAACTTCGGGGGTTCGCCCCACCTCCTAACCTCCACGTTGTCATTTTCGTCCTCGCCGACGGGCACCGAGGGGTGGGGAAGGTTGGGTATCCTAAGGAGGAGGTCGTTAAGCTCCTCCTCCACCCGTTTGAGTTCCTCTTCCAAACCCTTTAGGGTCTCTTTAATCTTCGCCAGTTCCCCCTCCCTCTTCAGGCGACCGTATTCCTTCGACTTCCTGTTTAGGAGCGCCCTTAAATTCTCCACCTCCCTTTGGAGTTCCCTCTTTCTCCTATCGAGCTCGTAAACGCGGTCAACCAGTTTTGCGTATTCCTCACCGCGGGTGGCTATTCTTCTTCTGACCTCCTCGTAGTGTTTTCTTATCAGTTTGATATCCAACATCGGTGTAGTTAATTTTAAGGTTCCCCTATCGGCGTCTTAGCCAGACCACACTCTCGAGGTGGTAGGTGTTCGGAAACTGGTCTACCAGGGCGGCTTTTACCAATTCGTAACTTTCCCTTAGGAGGGATAAATCTTTTTTCAAACTTTCGAGGTTGCAGGAGATGTAGATAACCTCCCGCGGTAGTTTTTTGAGTATCTCACCCACGACCGGTTTCGTCAGACCTCCCCTCGGCGGGTCGACCACCAATAGGTCGAAGTCTTTGGCTCTCCTTATATGTTTGTAGGCGTCCGAAAGGATATTTTTAAACCTACTCCCCGCCGCTTCGCGGCGGGCGTTTATCCCCCTATACCTGAAACTCTCGGGGTTTATGTCGGAACTCTCGAGGCTCTCCACCCACTCCAGAAGGGGAAGGGTGAAAAAGCCTATGCCGGCGTGGAGTTCCAGAGCTCTTTCATACCTTTCGGTGGGTTTAACGAGGTTTAAAAATTCCTCCCAAAGGAGGCGGTTGGGTTGGATAAAGCAGTCGGGGGAAAGGGTGTAGAGGTATTTACCCACCCTTAGGGTGGTTTCCCACCTTCCGGAGGTCTCCAACCGCTCCCAGTGGAGGTATTCACCCCTATAAACCCCCACTCCGGTAAAGGGAAGGTTTTTTACCTCCTCCACAAAGTGGGACGGTATTTCGAAATCCCTCAAAAAGAGGAGCTTGATAAAGGTCTCACCCGTTTGGGGGTTGGCAAAGAGCTCCACCCCGTGGAGGGAAGGGGGAAGGCGGAGACCCCTCAAGAGGGAAATCGACCTATTCAACTCCTCCACGAGGAGGGGACAGCCTTCAACCTCCAAAAGGGGCATCTTTAGGTCGAAAACCCAACTTTTGCGGAAACCGAGCTTCCCATCCCTGTGGTAGAGGAAGGTCTTAACCCTATAGGAGGTCTCCGAAGGTGAGACCAAAACCCTTTCGGGTTCCACCCCTATATACTCCCTAAAGAGGTATCTTTTCAACTCCGTTTGGCGGTCGGGTTTTATATGTTGCCACTGGCAGTGGGAACATTCGGGAAAGAGTCCGCAAAAGGGTTTTCTCCTGAGGTCGGGGTTTACCTTTAGGGGTTTAATGGGTTTGAAGTATTCACCCTTTAGGGGTTCCGTTTCCCAAACCTCGCCCGGAGCGGTAAAGGGAACCAAAACGGTTTCCCCCTTAGGGGTTTTTCCCTCAAAACCGAGTCCGTAAGAGGGGGCTTTTACCTCAACCCTTTCCATTGTTAGGAATAATCTCTTTTAGAAAACCTTTATGGGCTTTCCTAAAATTTCTAAACACTTAAAGGAGGTTTGAAAGGTGGGTTGTACCCTTTTCGTTATAAGGCACGCCGAGAGTCAATGGAATCCCATAGGTAGGTATCAGGGACTTCTCAATCCCGACCTCTCCGAGAGGGGAGAAAAGCAGGCTAAACTCCTTGCGGAGGAATTAAAGAATAAAGGTATTAAAGTCGTTTATACCTCTCCCCTATTGAGAACCAGGAGAACCGCCGAGGTTATAGCCCAAACTTTAAATGTTCCCCTTATAGAGGACAAAAGGGTTATAGAAATAGACCACGGGGTTTGGAGCGGGAAGCTGGTTGACGAGGTGAAAAAGGAATTTCCCGAGATGTTTGAAAAGTGGATTAAGGAACCTTGGGCTGTTGATTTCCCCGAAGGGGAAAACCTCGAGGCGGTATTCAAAAGGGTTAAATCCTTTATAGAAGATATAAAGAGAAAACATGAAGGCGAGACCGTCGCCGTGGTATCCCACACCGTACCTATAAGGGCGCTCTACTGCGCCGCGCTAGACCTACCCCTGCAAAAGTTTTGGAGTTTCGGGTGCGACAACGCAAGCTATTCCATTATCAAATTCGAGGAGGATAGAACCACCATTCACAAATTAAACATTACCTGCCACCTCGAAAGGGCGGGGCTTTACGAGGAGGCTCACCGCGCGCTGTGATAGAATAAAACTATTTGCGTTAAAAGAGCAATATAGAGGAGGAGGTTAACAATGAAAAAAGGAATACACCCCGAATTGAAACCGACCACATTCGTCTGCGGTTGCGGTAATACCTTCACCATTTTGAGCACTAAAGGCGGAACCGTATACCTCGAAACCTGCAACCAGTGCCATCCCTTCTACACCGGAAAGCTCAAATTGAAACCCGCATTTTTGGTTCTAAAAGCCCAACTTGAGGGTTCCCAAGAGGAAAAATAATCCACTTTAGGGATAAGGACTTTTAATTTTCCATCCTTTTAAAGTCCTTTTCTTAACCTCATTCCTTTGGTCGGAGGGCAAAAATTTATCCTTTTCCTATATGAGGATTAAGGTTAAGGAACTTCCTTCCTTTGAGGGTTTCTCCGTCCACAAGAAACCTATAAAGGTTTTGATGGTGGATAACTACGACAGTTTTACATACAACATAGTCCACTACTTAGCCGAGCTGGGTGCCGATGTTACCGTCAAACGAAATGATGAGATAACGGTCGAGGAGATAGCCGACTACAACCCCGATGCGCTGGTTATATCGCCGGGACCCTGCACACCCCACGAGGCGGGGATTTCGGTTCAAGCGATACGCCGCTACGCGGGAAAACTCCCAATTTTAGGCGTCTGCTTGGGACATCAGTCGATAGGGGTAGCCTTCGGGGCGAAAATTAGGAGAGCCCGCACCCTAAAGCACGGAAAGAGCTCAAAAATTGAACATACCGGAAAGGGGATTTTAAAGGGACTTCCCAACCCCTTTGAGGCTATCCGCTACCACTCGTTGGTTATAGACGAAACCACCCTCCCGGAGGTGCTCGAAGTTGTAGCCCGTTCTTTGGACGACAACGAAATAATGGCGGTGCGGCATAAGGAACTACCAATTTTTGGGGTTCAATTCCACCCCGAAAGTATAGGTTTTAATGAAAATTTCCGAAGGTGGGGTTTGCAAATTCTAAAAAACTTCCTCGAGGAGGCGGAGAAATTTAAGGAAACCTCCAAAAGGGAGGGGTAAAGCCTAAACCTTTTGGAGGAACTTTTTTCTTTTTTTCCTTAAAGGGTTTTAAAGACCCAAAACGTCAAACATGTTGTAGAGCTTTCCCGGTTCCTTGTCGGCTATCCACTTTGCGGCGATAACCGCACCCTTTGCAAAAATATCCCTGTTGGTAGCCCTGTGGGTCAGTTCCAACCTCTCGCCGAAGCCGAAGAAGTAAACGGTGTGTTCTCCTACCACATCCCCGCCCCTAAAGGTCATTATTCCTATGTCGTTTTTAGCCCTCTCGTAGTGTCCTTTACGCCCGTAGACGGCAGCCTCCTCCAAATCTACGCCGAGCTCCTTGGCGACTATTTCGGCTAACCTCATCGCAGTCCCCGAAGGGGCATCCTTTTTAAACCTGTGGTGAATCTCCCCTATCTCGATATCGAAATCCTTGTCCTTTAGGACGCGGGTTGCAATCTCGACCAACCTAAAGAGCAGGTTAACCCCCAAACTCATATTGGGCGAAAAGAGAACCGTGCCCCTCTTAGCCAATTCCTCAAGCTTTTTCAATTCTTCTTTGGAAAAACCGGTGGTTCCCACAACCACCTTTTTGCCGAGCCCAACCGCCTTTTCCGTATGCTCCAAGGCGGCTTTGGTGGAGTTGGCAAACTCTATTAAAACGTCGCAGTTTTTCAAAATCTCTTCGGCGTTGTCGGAAAGGGGAATACCCTTAAACCTATCGTCGTTTAGAGCCTCTCCGAGGTCGCTATACTTTTGGGCGTTTTGGGGACTTTCGATAGCACCGCATATCCGCACTTGGGGGTCTTCGTGGGCTATGTTGAGGATACGTCTCCCCATCCTTCCGAGCGCGCCCGATACGGCAACTTTAACCATAGAGGTTATACTTTAAAGCCTCTTCCACTCAAATAGGATTATTACCTTTCTCATTCCACTTGAGTGGTGAAGGCTAAAATTTAAACCTTCCGATGAAATACGAGCTTGAGCAGCTTCTGGAAGACCTCAAAAAGCGTTTCGAAGATATAAAGCAGACCCTCGACGTGGAGAAATTGGAGGAGGAACTCCGAAAGTTGGACGAAGAGATGTCGGCATCCGACTTTTGGAACGACCAAAAGAGGGCTAAAGAGGTTCTCCAGAGGAGGAAGTATATAGAGGAGACCCTTAAAGGGTTTAGGGATATAGAGAGCTCCCTCGAAGGGGTGGAGGAGATGCTCGAAGAGACCGACGAAACGGATATGGAAAACCTTGCCCTCCTCGAGGAGGAACTCAAAAGCATAGAGGACAAAATAGGGAAACTGGAGATAAAGACCTACCTGAGCGGGGAAATGGACGCGAAAAACGCCTTCCTCACCATCCAAGCCGGTGCGGGCGGAACGGAAGCCTGCGACTGGGCGCAGATGCTCATGCGTATGTACACCCGCTGGGCTGAAAAGAAAGGCTACACCGTCGAAGTTGTGGATATTACCCCCGACGATGTGGCCGGTATAAAGAGCGCAACCCTCCACATAAAGGGACCTTACGCCTACGGTTACCTAAGGGGTGAGAGCGGAGTCCACCGTCTGGTTAGAATTTCGCCCTTTGACGCGAACAAGCGCAGGCATACCTCCTTCGCATCGGTGCAGGTTGCCCCCGAAATAGACGAGGATATAGAGGTGGAAATCCGCCCCGAAGATTTGAAGATAGAGACCTTCCGCTCCAGCGGTGCGGGCGGTCAGTATGTGAACACCACCGACACGGCGGTTAGAATTACCCACATCCCCACCGG
>JYMV01033610.1_pt2 | contig 38568 bp, 45 predicted proteins | sample 338911 | NCBI WGS metagenome assembly JYMV01 (sample SAMN03354496, study PRJNA234377) | hydrothermal vent metagenome | biome: Deep sea; feature: Hydrothermal plumes at the Eastern Lau Spreading Center, Western Pacific Ocean; material: Seawater | place: Tonga | collected 2009 | depth 2000 m m | reverse complement strand
GATTACAGGAGTCCAAATCAATATGAGGCGGACATGAAGAAATTGAAAAAAGTAGCTTAACTGGGTTGGTCAATTTTGGTTGACCACGTCATTTACCCTTTTTGTTAAGCGATAAATACATTTTGCATGCGTTATGAATGTCGTCGCGTGATTAAGAGCCCTTTTTTCCTTCGTTAATTAATTTTTCTATGTTCTCAGTGAAAAAACATTTTCTCTTGTAAATAAAAAGGCCGCCTAAGTGGCGGCCTAACGTTGTGTAGGAGGACAACGAATTCTGTACAATCATAATGACATGATTTTTCACAGCGCAACCCCTTTTCTTTGGGTTTTTCCAACGAAATTTGGCATTTATGGTATAGTCTGTCTCTCCGCGAATACCAATGCTTGTTGGTTATATACGTACAATAAGAAGGAACTTTAATGCGAATCGTGTTGATCTCTGGCGCTGGACTATCATCAACATCTGGAGCCCCTGTCTACAATGATATCTGTGACCATCCCTTGTATGAAGCTTTCAGCAATCTTGATAACGATGAGGTAGACGCTGTAGCGCACCAGATTGCTGATAACTTTCTTTCGCTTAGTCCAAGCAAAATACATAGAGAGTGCGCGTTAATAGAGCGTGTATGCAATCAATTGGATATTGATTTTTGTCATTACACGCTGAATATTGATGTACTAATAGAAAAAGCGGGTGGTTCCACTCAGCATGTCTATGGGGATGTGCTAACGCCATCCTCGCTCGTGAAATTTCGGTCCATGCCTCAAGTTGATTTGTCGACACTGAATTGGGAGCCGGACGACATTGTGTTCTTTCTTGGCGTAAGTGAGCAAGGTTTGCCATTGGCCTATATTACGTCCTGCATAGACAGTGCTGGTGGGAATATTTTTCACTACAACCTACTGCACAATGGTGACTTGATTGGTAATCAGATAGTGGGAGATTTAACTAACACTTTTTCTTGTGCTGAAGTTTTGAAGCATATTCCACTGCCGATAAGCGTTGCTGACTTCGGTATTGGTACTGATGTTGAATTTGCTGAGTTCTCTATCTTCGGTACCGATTATACAATCTATTTTACGAGCTGCGATTACTCAACCGTGGATCCCGCTATGATTGATTCAGGAGCAGAACAACTTAACGTAGATGATGCAAGCCGTGCATTTGAGGTCAAGTTTGATGTATCGCAAAATATTGGCGACAGTACGTACTACAAGCGTCCTACACGCAACTTTAGCCTTAAAGAGCTGAATGTATTAGGTCAAATATTGATGGCTTACATTTACTCACATTATGCTTGTAGTGAGGTAAAACCTTCAATGTACGTGGCGGAAGCGTATTATCCTGAACTCAACGCGTTTTACAGGAGGCTTGCTAATTGCCACGGTGTTGGGCTATTATGGGTACATAGGTTAATAAATAACCCTTATCAACAACGTACTTCTGGAGATTTTCATGCATTCAAACCAACCTCGTAAGGTTTCTGAGCGGAAAGCCGCTGGTTTGCGCATGCTTCACACTGCGCTGGCCAAAGCTAAGCAAGAAGGCAAAGTTCGCACAAAGACCAGAGCGTCAATTAACTGATTTCATTTCTTTTAAGAAAGCCGACATTACGTCGGCTTTTTTGTCTGTTCAAGATATACGATGCTCAAATGCATGTATTCTGTCAGCGAGCTCAGCTACCAATTTGTCCGGGTCAAAATCCTTAGGTCTGTGCTCGACATCATTAATGGGTACCTTAATTGGGTATCCAAATTCTGGCTGAAGCGTTATTGTATTATCTTCTACTTCTATCACCCTGTAGCTCAAGAACGCGCCACTAGTGCCAAATTCGACAAGGAAGTGCTCATTAATCACTTCGCGCTTGAATATTACATCATCACCAATTGAAACACCCATAACCACCTCTGCGTTGTTTTTGAGGATTATAGTGATTGGTATTTTTAGTTTTTTGCGTAGAGCAAGGGTATCTGCTAGGTCTAATGTAAAAAACGCCTATGCGTCGCATTGCGACATTACAATGTCGTTATTTGATGTCTGTGATGTACATATACATACATGAATTTCTTAAAATACCACCTCTTTTGATAAGTGAGGTTGTTATGAAGGAGAAAATAATAGACAAGAACCAGTGTATACGAGAGACAGTGTTTCCACTTGTTGATGTACGCATGGTTGGGATTGACTGCACATGCGAGCAGGTTGAAAAGATAGCGCTATCATGGCCAGTATTCAGTAATAGCGCAGCCGAGAATGAGCACATTTTGGATGCTATGGCGTTCACGGACAATGACGTTAAGCGTCTGTCATGGATATTGGGGCAAGATGCAAAAGAATTAAAAGGCGCTTATATTTTACTGGTCACGCCCATATAAAACGTTTCGCTAGAGGCTTTACAAGCGTCTTAGGACGCCGCTGCGTATGCTCCCCAATAAAACCCTTTCCCGGCAAGAAAAAATGCTGGGGTAATTTTAGGGAGGATGGGAAAAGGGAAGATAAAAGCCAGTAAGTACGTTTTATTGACGTCAATGTGTCGTTTATCGACAAGGTTGTCTCCAATAAAAAAGAGCCTGACCATCAATCAGGCTCTTTGCAATTGGCCATCTGCGAGAGGGCATGGCAAATGTCCAATATTGCGACTTACTGTAGCTCCAGTAATGATCTTCCCTGTGGTGTAGGCGCCTTGAAGCTACGGAGAAACTCTTCTCTCGTTCTTTCTACCTCTGCTTCCGCATCTTTAAACGTCTGCGCATTCACCACTATTCCCATTTGATTTGCCTTGGCGTACAAGGCATCTTCGTCGGGCAGCTGCGCCATAAACTCAGCTGGCTGCCCCAATGTTGAATCATTGTCTATGATTATAAAGCCTTCCTTGACGTATACGGCCACCAACGTTTCGATGTACACCCTGACTTCAGCAGCAGTCTTTCCTGCTTCAGTCAGGTCTAGGGCCAATTGAGTGCCATCAATCACTACAATGCTGTCGGCAGGGTTGGTCGGTGCCGGACGGGTAAAATATACCGTCGCCATGATAGCAAGACCCAGAACGACGATAAGCATATTCGTAAATGTCGAAGAGTTTGCTAACGTCGCCTCTTTTTTCTCTTGCTTCTTGTCTGTATCAGCCATCACTAACCTCCCACTTTAAAGGTTGTTGACCCGGTAATCATGAAGTCCACTTCAGTGCCGGGAAGCACCTCAATGACCGGTGTAACTTGCTCGGCCATGGCCATATAGTATTCTGCGAGCGTATCACCCGCTTTCGCTACACCTGAACCTACGGCAGCGACACCAGCTGTGCGTAATTGTTGCTGCTCCCATATTGCCTGTGGCGCACCGTTTGTGTTGATATTTTGCAACTGGCGAGGCGAGGCGACTTCTGCTACGCCCGACAATAGTCCTGCATAGACCGTGTTTTCAAGCAGGTCGTAACCCGTGAATATCATTTCTCCGGGAATGCCCAAAAGACCGTCGCCGCGAGACACAGCTACCGCCTTTAACGGCTCCTCATAAGCGATACCGTCATCGGTGATGCACGAGATTGAATCTGTTCTGATATAAACACGGCTATCGCGTAATCGGCCTGTCGCCATCCCCATAATGTGGCATTCACGAATATCCAGCGTGAAGTAGTTTGGCATGAGTGCTTCTTTCTTTACGCGGAACATTACCGGCATCGGTTCTGATGTGGCTTTGACACCTGTCGGGGCCGCGACGCCATTCAACATAACCGCGCTCATGATAGAGCCCTGTGCTAACGTGGTTGCATTCTGCAACTCATCGGCAATCTTCTTAACTTTGCTTTCTTGTTCAGCTATTGCCGATGCACGTTCATCTCGGACTTTTCTGTCGCGCTCAGAAATGGTGACTATGCCTGAGTCTTTAATCTTCACTTCACCGTCAGTGCCTAACTCCATGACTTGGCGTTGCGTTACAGTTCTGATGACATTGTTACCAAAAGTCTTTGGTGCCTCACTGATTATTTGACGGTTAGCGGCAGGAGGTGGCGGCATCATCGGCATGCTACCATTGGGGTACATGCTCATTGGGTTTTGAGTCTGTATCTGGTCTTGATTGGGTCGACGATCTACTCCATCTTGCGCAGTTTGTCCGCCCACAACCGACGGGCCATTTTCCTGCATAGTCTTTAGGATGTTCGTCAGCTCAAACAAATCCTGCTTCAGCTCAATGTTTTGGTCTTTTATGGACGCCAACTCTTTCTCGCGAAGTGCTTCTTTCTCCTCTAATTCTTTCTCGCGCTGGGTGAAGCGCTCATCCAATTCGTCCACCAGCCCTTTGATTTCATATGATTCCATCTCTTCAACAGAATCAGAAATGCCAAAGATGCTTTCTGGTTCCTCAAAGACTTTTCGGTTGCGTCTTTCCCCGCCAGAATCACTAAAGACAAAGGCAGCCAACCCTAGAAAGACGGCGCCTACCACTACGCCAGTGCGAAGCTTGTAGTCTTCAGCCCATTTTTCTTTAAGCGTATCTAATGCATCTTTAAACATTACTCATCTCCCCACGTTACACGCGGACGTCTTGCCTTACGCTGTACATTTTCGTAATAAAGCTTGTCACGGAGAATGTAGAGCTCCATTTCTTCACCCGGTGCTAGATATGATTTTTTAAAGAGCGCTACAGCAATCACGTCGTCACTCAAGCACATCTCCTCACGCACCATGTACGTGCTGTCTGTGGTGTTCTTTACACCTACAACATCAATAATTTCAGTACCACCTAGCAACCGTTGCGCAGCCTTATGTGGTATGGCCATGCGACACGGTGTTCTATAGTCCTCAGGAATGTCACCACTTAGCGTGAATCCACGCGGAAAGTCTCCTTGCGCAACTGGTGTAAGCAAGTCGATAATGCGCTTAGTGTGTTTATCCGAATAGGGCACACGCTCCGCCTTCGCTTTGTTAATCGCTTCCTCTTCCTTCATCTTTTTCTGGTACGCCACGGACTCTCGTTTCATGGCGTCGTCCATAGACACAGTGATATCTGCAATTACCGGGGGAGCGTCGATAGGGATGAGGGTAATCGAAACTTGTGAGCTTTTAACTCCAGCTTCATGTATCACCAATCCAACAGGGTTGCTGTCTGGGATAGATATATAAAGGTGACCACCCTCTGTCTCGATGACAGAACGGGCATCTGAGGTTTTCACTTTTAGCTCAGTAAAGTTAGTCGAAAGGGTATTTAACAGTCCTTGACCGACAGGAATGACGATACTCTGCTTAGGGTCGATATCAAATGCCATGCTGGGCTTGTACATCTTTCGAGCTTGCTCTAAAAACTTTGCGCCCGGCGAATTAGCTATCTGCTCTGCAGCATACTGCTCACGAGCTGCCATTGCCGCTTGATATTGCTCCTGCTGACGGCGTATCTCATCAACTTGATTGAATAATTCCGAGTCTTCAACGTTAGTCGAGGGTGGTGTATATCCATCCTCGACAGGAATACGCTGGTTATTGGACTCCTGCAGGTAGGGTATTTGTGGCATCTGCTCTGGTTGTGCTGGTGGCTGTTGAGCGAATGCGCTGCTCCCCGCTATGGCCAATGTTGCTGCTAATACCTTAATCTTCATTGCTTTCACCCTCAGCGTTAAGTGGCTTTGCTGTAATGCCTTCTTTCATTTTCATTTGTTCTTCGGTGTAATACTCGTTCACAACTTCTGTACCTTGTGACTTGATTACGGTAGTGGTTGGATGACCAGAATAGGCTTTATAGTGCGTCAGGCGCGGCATGCCATTGTTAACAATAAATTGGAACTCGTAGGTATAGTCATCACTAATTGGCGGAACACCTTTACCTTTCACGGAACGTTTACCCCAGACCCAAACAATATTGCGTGTGTCGGAATACATCGCATCATCTACAGTGAAGGTTTGCTCTAATTCACGTACTTGAAGGACGCGAGCTTCGCTCTTGAGCTTCTCTGATACAACTTGGCGAAGCGCTGGTGACAGAAGCTCTTCCATTCTCTCTACGACAAAATCAATGTTGCGCTTTGAAATGTTGCCCACCAGCAAAGCGGTTTGGTACGCAAACTGCGTTTGATACGCTTCACTCGCTTTATTGCCTTCAATTACCATGTCTTGTGTCATGTTAGGCGGCACCATGACGACAATAGGCTCTTTACTAAACGCCATAAACATCAAAAGAACGACAGTAATGGATAGCGATACAATAGTAATCATTGCGAAACGCTTGTAACGCTCGTAATCGGCGTAGGTTTTACTGATAAACGAATCTGATTTTTTCATTATTTTTGGCCCTCTCGTATTCTTCTCATTAGCTGTGATACCGTTTGATGGCCGGATTCACTACCGTTCTGCTTTTTCGCATGACTTTCATAACGTCCAGCAACCCCATCTTCCATATCTTATGGACATATTCGTCAAAGAATGAGTTTTGCAATATTTTCCCTACTCCCCAGAACACTAATATCGCTCCACCAAAGCCTGTCTTCCACATACCAAACATTAGGCATATCACCAGTATGATGACGGCCGGTGCAAACTGTATGGCTGGGAAGATAAGCATCATTAGCGGATCGTTTATTCGCCGTGGAAACTCATATTGGTTGTTACCTGACATTCCTACCTCGCGCAGTAAATTTTTCTACGCTTATTATTCCGTGTTTTTTAATCCATTCTTTTCGTAGAGGGGGTAATTTTTAGGGGCGTAAATTGACTTTTTGTCTTGAGGGGGGTGTTGTTTTGGATATGCAGCCGAAAAAAAGGGGGGTGGGGCAGAGATGTCATCGGTGCGAACGCTCTGCCTTGAGAAGGGGTCATGTAGTCTCTCAAATAATCGAATAGAACATCTGATTGCCTGATGACTGCATTGCAACCCAACGCGATGCTTCGTCGTAGCTCATGCTTCGCTGCGGCGGAATAGGAACGTGAAAAGCGTGACGTTCAATTTTGTAGCTTGCGCGAGTAGGTTTGCTCATTATGTCCCCCTTATTGTTGCAATTCTTTTAAACTGTCTTGAAGGTAGTTCTCAACGTCGAACAGCTCGCGTTTCTCTTGTGCGTTAAGGTCTTGTCCGCTTAACAGTCTTAACAGTAGTTGCGCTTCAGTTTCAGTCATTGGGATGTTAAATGTGTTCATAACTATGTCCGCTTGGTCGTTGTCGATACAGTTAAATCATACCGCTTTGAGGTGATGCAGCTACGCTTTGGGCAGTGTTAAGTTGTGTCGGAGACGGACTTGGAGGGTGGTAGTTACGAGCAGGCTAGACTGGGGCATTGCTGCCCCGGTCTATAATTAGCGGCAGGTTGTATTGCCGAAGCTATCGGTAGTGCAGTTGGTGCGACTGTTGCCCAAGCTTGAGCTTGAGTTACCAAAGCTATCTGAGTAGCTATTGTATCTATCGTCACCGATACGGCCATTGGTATTGCCAAAGCTATCGCTATAGGTGTTAACGCGGTCATTACCTATGCGGCCAGTTGTATTGCCGAAGCTATCGCTATAGGTGTTGACGCGCTTATCGCCAATTCGCCCTGTCGTGTTGCCAAAGCTGTCTGTATACAAGCTGCCTGTTGTTCCGTCACTGCATCGCACGGAGGTGTTGCCAAAAGCGTCCGTGGTGCTGTTGCAAGCGGCTTGCGCGAAGCCTGTTAAGGCTAAAGATATTGTAGCCGCTAACGTGATTTTATTGATGAATCTCATGTTTTCTCCTTTTGTAGATTCATTGGTGAGTGTAGCAGAGTTAATGGGCATTTATACTAAAGTTGTAATTTTTCGCTGGTTAGTTTTCTGTCCATAAGTGACACCGTCTCGCTGTTCAAATAGTCACCCGGAACGCTAAAGTTCTACCTTTAGAGGTGGATTTTCGATACTTATTTTTGACACGAATGTTATTACGTTTAGAGTGATTTCTTTCTCTCATAGCAAGGAATTTCTCTAATGTTTTATAAAGTTGTCAATCGCGCAGATGGTGCTGCAATTGTTGCAATGTCAGAAAGTGGCATGGCCACAATAACACCTGAGGTAGCAGAGATTAACGACATGCGTTGCTTAGGCGTTGTCGGTGATGAAGCGCTGCATGAATTTGTCTCGCTTCAAAACCAAATTTCAAACAAAAGAGCAAACCAAGCTGACGGTTAACGTAACAACGATATGTTGATCACCTTTTTCAAATGCGTGTCCGTCAAATACTGCGCTTCACGGGCATGAGCGTAACTTCATAAGCCTGAAAAAAGGCCGCCTTGCTGGTGGCCTTACGTTTGATGTTGGCGTCTTGATAGCCTATGCGGCCTTTTTGTGTCTAGTAATGTTTTTGTGAATCCAATATCCTGTACTCATCCATTTAACACCTTTCTTCGTGACAAAGGCTGCGTGACCGCCAAAGCCATCTGGTCGAGGCTTTGAGCAGGTGTGTGCGGCCTCAATGCATACATAGCCATCACTATCGAAATGTTTAAGAATAAGGTAACAGAATGTCGCGGCAGCTTCGGTATTGATGCTCTCATCGTGCGCTATATGAATGCTATCGCCTGTATCTGCATATTCAAACGGTAGATAGACGCTGCCAGGTTCGTAATCATCGAGGCTTTTCACGAACTTTTTAGCTAGGCGATAGACATCCTTCGGATAAGCTGCCTCATGTGCTGTCTTGTGGCTTTTCGTGAAATCGACCTTCTCATCTTCAGCACACTCCAATACTTGCAGTGCAAATATTTTTTGCTCCAACTCTAAATTAATTTCGAATGCCGCTTCTGTGTAGTAGTTTGCCATCGTCCGCTCCCCTTTATGCTTTACGTGGTTTGTAAGAATACTCTGCGTCCTGACGCAATTGCCTGTTGAGCTCCCTGCATCGTTTGTGTGCATCGACCTCCGTCATCGTGCCCTCGAAGGTGGGCTTGTCGGGAAACGCGGTATTTATTGGCGCTTTAACAATGATGTGTGTTTTCATCTTGATGATTTCCTTACTGTAAACTTTGCTATGTGACTATCATAGCCAAAGCTGTTATCGCGACTATGCTTTGGGCAGGGCAGCCGTAAGGAGCGTGGCATTGTTACCTAAGGTAGGTTATGTCCGTGAGCGACTGGCTGGCGAAGCGTTATTGTCGTGCTTTGACCAAATGCGCGGCAAGCCTCGCCCGATGAGGCGGGGAGGATGTTACCGCTACCCGGAACAGCAGACTTATTCCAAGAGGCGCGGATCGAAATTCACAGGAAGCTCTTCGACGCTGGAGAGCAATTCGTCGATGTCCGGGTGCGATGGGTTGATAAGGAAATTGTGTTCGCGAGGGACAATGCAGCTCGGTACGCGAAGGACGCAGCTTGCCTGAGATGCAAGCCATTGATCGCCAATGTTAGAGGTTTCTTTGGGGGCCGGATATTCGCGCCAGTTGTCAGGTAGAATGCTTAAGTTAAGCACCTTAGATTCGTCAACGCTTAACCTGAATAAGCGGTAGTGTTCTAGACAGTCGTCATCTTCCAGATGCACCAACACCTCAAGGACCGCTAATGATTCGCTGGATGCGGTATAGATGCAAGCTCGCCCGGCGCTATTCCATCGACCACCGTGACGCAGGGCGCCTTCACCGTCAAATGCGGTGTGCGCCCATTTCTTTTTCACGATGCGATAAAGGTGGAGCTGGCTCAAGCAAATACGCCGTGTTCGAGTTGACCAATCAGATCAAGTACTGCCTTGGCTTCGGCGCTGGTGGCTGCCATATCGATAGGGCGTTTATTACCTAGTCCTTTTGCAGGCTTCTTAAGCCATGCGATAGCTTTGGCTTCATCACCCTCAAACAACTCTGTGGCGGCGCTGATAAGCTCAGCCAAACGAAAGAACTTGTCGCCCTCTTCAACTTTGAACCGCTTTTCTTTGGCACGACGGCTCAAGGTGGCCGGAGCGAGATGCAGGATGTGAGCAATCTCAGCCTTGTCCATCAGCGACACCTTCGCAATGCGATGATAGACATCAAAAGGAAGTCCACGATGGATAGCATCGTGCAGACGGGAACCCCGCTCAGGGATACCGACACGCTCCCAGACTGACGGGTTAGTGGTTTTCTGTGGGATAAATTCCAACATAACAAAACTACCTCAAGTGATATGAACGCATTATATCACATGATTGGTAAGTTTGCATTATGCAGTACGATTGGGTTTTTCGGTCCTTACCCGGACATAGCTTGGCCGTTCAATTTCGTGGCAGAACGCACGAGCGGCCTCCTCAGACAAAAAATGATAGTACAGGTTGCTTCGCAAGTCCTTGACCGCAATAAAACGCTCATCGCGCTCTGGAGCGCATTTGATGCAATCGTAGATGTCTGTCATATAACTAGACTTTGTCCTCTTGCGCCTTTTCAAGTTCGGCTATGCGATCTGCAAGATACTTAAAATGAATAGCATCTTGGCGAAGTGAATCCTCTATATCAGCAACTATCCCAGCAAGCTTTCGCGTGGAAATACTGTTTTGCCCTTCGATAACACGATGCAAAGATGTTAATACCGTCCCTCTTGCTCGTGCGGCAGCTTTCTCGATGGTGTTAGAATAATCATAGGGGTTTGACATACACATCTCTCCAAAATCGTTACGAGTATAAGTAGTAAGCTTACCAGTGTTTCTCAAGCAAGCGTGATTATTCAGTCGACGATGCCAAACGCCTTACCAGCTCAACCAAGAGAACGGCTTTTGGATATTGGACGGCAGGCCAAGGGTCGAGCGTATCCTTGTTAAAAAGTGGGTGGTTCGGGAAGCAGTAGAATTGTCCTGTCCCGTAGCGACGGCGATTAAAAGTGACCTCAGATAACGCCGCCGAAGCCTTTGCTTTCAATGATTCGGGTAGTTGAGCGACAACCTTATCCGCTGAACGCTTTTCGCATTGGCAGGTGTTGAACGCTTCCTGCCACATGACAGTGATGTCTTGTCGTGTAATAGTGCTCATCGAAACGGCTCCTATATCCTTGATTCGTTCAGTCCAAACATCTCCCCATCTTCCGTTGGTATGAACTTCGTATTAGGATATTTTGCTTTGAATTTCGCCATAATATTGATTGCGGCTTCGCTCATGTCTAAGAAAACAGAGCCTAATCGCTCACCGCGATACGAGCCTATCCAACCTTGAGATGTCTCTTGGAAAGCAACTTGTTCATCGTCTGTTGCTGTATCAATATCTCCAGTTGTTGTGGCGATAACATAAAACCCCATAGCGTTTACCCTTTGTAAATTATTGATGTGGTTAAATAATATCGTCTCAAAGCAATGCCGCCATGATTTGGGCAGGTGGGTTTTTGTCTATGAGGGACGTGTTATCGTATTGCGGCGGAAGGAAGGGAGAGGGCTTTAAATTCAAAACCCTCTGGTCGGTTTGATGAAAACCCAATTCGCACTAATAGAGATTAATATTCGCCATATGCAGCGTTGTCGATTTCGAGTGCGTCTTCATCCTCCTCATCATCTTCCCAATCGTCTGCTTCGTCCTCCTCATCCTCATCTTCCCAGTCATCTTCCCAGTCATCTTCCCAGTCATCTTCCTCGTCTTCCTGACGCCAACCTTGGTCTGGATCATCCAGTGAGCGTTCAGTAGGGGCAAATCCATTGTAATAGTTTGATTCCAGTATCGCGCAAATGCCTGATGTCTCGTCGTCAGAAAAATGCTCATCTACGATGCCACCCCATTCTTCGCTTATCCAGATGTCTCCAGAGAAACTGACAGCATTTCGCATCTCGTCTGTGACCGATTTCATTTCTCCGTCCTTGAGCACGGCGTGGTAGGTTTGGTCTTCTACATCTACTGCCCCATAGTTGTTGTATGTGCCACGCATTTCCTCAACAACTTTCCCTTTGACAAGGCGATATAGACGAACATTGTCGCCACCGCAGATTTGCTCTCCAGTGATCTTGTCCATGTAAGAAAACATACCCATAACGCTTACCTCGTGTAACTCATTGATATGGTTAAATCATACCGACTCGACGCAATGCGACTATGGTTTGGGCAGGTTGATACTACGTCCGTGGGAGACTTGGGGCTGGTTGCCAGCCCCTCGATGACAGCATCGCATTAAACGATGTGCGATAGTTCTGATTTACTCATTCTCACCTTCGCAATCGGATGATTTGTTCGTTAATAAGGCTGTGAGCTCCTTTATCGCTTTTACTTTAGGCGCTTGCTCTTTCCTTGCCTTCTCGACATGCGATATCAATCCAAGGACTTTGTTGGTGTCTGGGTCAAAATAAGGTTCTAAGTCGGGCGCTTCTTCTAAGTTCAAATATGCCCCGTGTTGAGGTATCCACTCGATACTCTGATACACCCTTCTTGCATCTACACCCTCAAAATACTCAGGCCAAATATATTTCTCACCGCCTAGACCGCTTATTTCTATGCAATAAAACCACCTTTTCGTTCCCAGTTCCCTATGGTGGGGTTTGATTGAGAACTGCAGCATCTGTTTTTCAGCTTTAGCTAATATGTTGCAAAGCACTTCTTTGTCTTCATCGGTCCACGTTTCACTAAGATTTATCATGTTATACCTCCGTCTGTTTGGCGTTATGATAAGCGTGAATAAATGGACGCTCTGTTCATTAAGAGGGTTATTTTGTGACGTTAATGAAAAAGGCTGTTCATAGAACAGCCTTTGGTTGTGGGTTTGACTGGAACGTTTATAGCCCATCATGCCATTAGATTGAACTCGAAATCATTTCGGTTAAAGGCTTTATGTGTTCGACATAAAATTCGCCATCCTCGACATCTTCAATTTTTCGTACATATTGCTCAAATTTCTTTTGTGCGTCCGCCTCTGACTCAGCGTTAACCACCTTTACATGGTCGTCATAATCACAGCATCGGCCAGTTATTACATATTGTGTTAATTTCAATTTTTCACCTAAATATTGTCTATGTCTGACTGAACAGCCGCAAGAATATCGTTCTCTGACATGCACACTTGTTCTTCCAGAAAACGCAATTGCTCAGCCATTCCTTCATTATTAACGCGTGACACGAGTCGGCTTGCGCCTTCCTCCACAATGCTGTCCAAATCTTCCGTGGTAACGCCCATTTCCCATAGCTTTGTCTTTAATTCGCTCATCGAGACCTCTTGTGTTTGCCAAAAAGGGCTACCAATGAGGCAGCCCGTTGCGGTTGTTGTTCAATTAGCTGGCGCGTTGTGACATAGGTTGGCGTTGATAATTGCCTTGCTGCTGATAACCGCCTTGTGCGTTGTTACGGCGATTGTTTGGCTGCTGATAGCCCTTATTGTTATAACCTTGATTAGGTGCTTGATTATAGCCCTGACCATTGCTTTGGTTATAGTTGGCGTTGTTTTGCGCATTTTGATGCTCTTTGCCGCGACGAAGCACATCAAAGGTGTCAATCACAATACCGACCTTAGTGCGATTTTGGTTGTTCTGGTCAACCCACTTATCTTCCACCAGCGAGCCTGTGACAAATATCTCAGTGCCTTGCTGCGCGAGCATGTCCAGTAACTCAGCGGTGCGACGGTAAGCTGTGGCGCTTATCCATGTGGTCTTTTCTTGCTGCTGACCTTGATTGTCTTTGTACTTCTTGGTGGCGGCAAGTGATAGGTTGGCAACCAAATCACCTGACGGCAATGTATTGACTTCGATAGAGCCGATGTTTGCTTTCGCTTTCACTTCAAAAAAACCTTGTGACATAACATATTTCCTCAAATTGGATTAAAGTGTTTAACCTTGTCTCGAAAGACATCTTAATAATGCCTTACCTGAGTAATGCGACTACGCTTTGGGCATGTAGCAACCGTAAAAGATGGTGTCTGTCGATGACTGCAATATGGCTTGTCTGTGGTCGACATGCAGTCCATAATTAAACTGTATATAAGTACAGTATTGAGGTTGTATGGAATTTCTAGTTAATCGCAACTATAAGAAAGTGAGTATCGGAGAGACATCCAATAATGAGTATCTCTCTGTAATGGTGTCGCCTGCGGACTTTGAAAATATTAGGTACGGAGGGGTTCTCCGGGTGGAGAACGAAGACTCGCTTGGCGAGGGGCTCTGTACTTACTTTCGCATTAACCCGGCTTATAGAGAGAGGTTTGAGGATTCGTTTACCTATTGTGATGATGAATCAACGCTGGTGGCCTATGTGAAAGATGATAACGTTTATATCCTGATGAAAGATGCGATTACGCCACTTCTGCATCCTCGTGACCCTCGCTGTTTCGGTCAGCGACAGACGGCAATCTCTGAGCTTAAAGTAGTGGGGTAGGGGATGAGACGAGTATCAAGAGTTCCGCTTGCATTTATTCTGTCCAGTAAGAACCCGCGACCTGAAGACAAGAGGCGGCTGGATGAATTTATGGCAACGTTCAGAGAGCGTTCAAAAGCGAAGATTGTAAAACAATTCCCGCTGCTTGATGAGGTGTATGGGAAGCGTGAATAGCGCACTCTAATTTGGTGTGCTTGGGGTAACAGTGCATAAGGTGTCTCTCACGGACATTGTGAGTACGCAGTATTATTCTATTTTTTCTTGAAACGTCGATTTTTGATCTGTTTTATTTATGTCGATGCCATCAAGCAGCAGAAGTACGTCTGCTATGCAGCGACGAAGCTCTTTTTCATGGTGTTTTCGTTGGCCTAATGGTTTCGAGCTTCTATCAGAAAGATAAAGTAAACCTTTGTGCAGGCTCTCTTGAGTGATGTTATCTGGGTCGATATGCTTTACAGGGCTTGCTTCAAGCAGGGATTTTAATCTAAACAACTCGCTGTCAAGGCGTGACTGTAACATCATCGCGTCTCTCTGTTCTGGCTAATTGGACTAGCTTACGTCTTAATGGTTGTCATAGTGTCACGTCTTGATATTCAATTAAGCTTATATTTTTTGAATATAGAAGCTTAATTAACGGCAAAGGTACCCGTTTACGGGATAAAGGTGTACACATACGGGAGCGTCGGTATTTTGCTGACAAAGTAATGTGGCAAATGTGCGCAAAATTAGAGAGATTATAACCCGAAAAGCTTAACTTCTTTCCCGTATGTGCACAAAGAGAGTCAGTAGGCCGTTACTTGTTGGTCAGGCGTACTTCGCTGCAAAACCATTCTGTGTCGTTCAGGCCCATATCGCCGCAGTCGATTGTCTGCGAAGGCATCTGGGCTGCCAACACATCACCATAACTCTGGGCAGAGGAGGGTGACGTCGCTTTTACGGTCACGGTGACGGCTTCTTCTGTGTACGTCTCGGACACAGTAATATCAAACACTGCTTGCTTTTGCACTACCGGTACCCCCTTGAGTTGGGTAGGCCGTGGTTTCTGTCTGCATCATTTCGGCGATTTCCCGCGTACATACTGTTCTTGCTAATTCGCTGACTTTCACCATTCTCATCCGTGAACTGGAATACCACTTCAAAGTCGTGGCTTTTTCCTGAGTTTGAGCGATGCGGTAGTACCGTCTTGGTGACCGGAATACCGCCAATGTTCATCTCCTGTTGCCCGGTGCATTTACCCAGATGCGCAAAGAAGATGTCATTGAGCAATGAATATGTAAAGTCCGTAACAGACAGGTTTTGAGGATTTTTGATACGCTCCTCCCGCTCCTCTTTTACCTTCCTCTCCGCCTCCTTGATGGCGAGGGTCTTATCGATGAGCGCTGCTTCAGATTCAGAATAAGCAATCAGTTCGTCATGGACAGCTTCTACCTTGGCTTTTTTGTCACGCTCTGAAAACAAGCCACCAGCCTGATACAGCGAAATAAGTACTCTAGCTCCTTGAGGTGTTGTTTTTATCCTGCCGAAGTCAGGTGTATCTCGAATGCTGTGTATGTCCGACGAGGACAGCGTAATACCGCAGTACTCGATGGTGGGTTCTGGCGTATCCGCTGTCATATTAAGGATGTCTACTTGACCCATGATTCTATCAAGCAGGCTATTGAGAATACTACTTACTACTCGCGGTTTGACGTTAGGTAGCATTTTGCATGCTGCTTGGTAATCAAGTAGAAGATTGCGTTCTATTTTCATTCAGCGCTCCTGAAGTGGTGTTATCTTTTCTCTCTATTATTCAGCTGCCTCTAGCCAGCTTGGGTCGAAATTCGATGGCCATTTGAAGTATGGGCCAAACCGGCTCTTCTTAACATGTTCGCCACCGATGGTTTTTCCCTTGTCCGTAAGCGACATTTCGCCATCTTTATTTTCGATGTAGCCATTCTGCTGAAGTTTACTCAAGAACTCATCCGTGGTTTGGCCAAGACTCTTGGCTATTTTGCTCGATGATATGAGTGCAGCGGGTGCTAGGTTCTGAGGCTTGGGAGAAGGTTGAGAATTAGCTGTTGCTTTACCTTTGTTTACCTTGTCACTTGGCGCTACCTTTTCTAGTGAAATTCTTACTTCATCGCTAATCCTGATTATCCGTTGAGCTTCTTCAAAAGCATCACTGTAGATTTGGCTATCTTCAATCCTGTCAATGTATATTCCCATTTCATTATTATTAACTTGGGAAAACTCGTACAGATTTAAACTCGTAATTATGCATCCTTGCTCATTGATATAGCACTTGGCATGTAGGTTTTTACAGAACGATGTACGAACATAGTCTAGCGAGCGCAACCAGTTTATCTCCTCTGGCTGTAACTCACTTTTACCATAAATAATACGAACATCGATTTTTAGCCGGTTTTTATCCTCAAGCAACTCCTTTATACGGTCATTTAGCTTTAGGAAGGGGCTAATGAGAATGAGTCTTTCTGAGGCGCTCTTAATGAGCTCTTCTAGGAAATAGTTTGTAGCGCTTGTATTAAGGAATTTTGCCATCTTTTATATTCTCCTCTACCTTCACTTACTTATAGGCACTCGCAAAGATGTGAGCATCATCACATACACCTTTGGCTATTCCGGTTCGGCCGCCATAGTATCCACCATTGTTATCTGCCACCGCTCTATCGAAGAATTGGTGGTATTTGGTGGCTTTCCTTTTCACTATGCTAAGCGTCTCATCACCTGCGAAATGCTGCGTGGCTAAAAACAAATCAATGTTTTTCTTGTGCATGCTTTCGCCTTCTCCCATGCTTTCGTAGATAGGCTGGGCAACTGCGAAAAACGCTGCACATTCCGCAAACATTTCGTGCATCTCTATATTGTTTCTTTGCATGTATTTGTTGAATTGATACACACTCTCAAATTCACCTTCAACGAGATTAATGTCTCTGAACGACACGTCAGCACTCGCTATTGGTGTAATAAATGCGCTGGCAATAACGGCAACCACTGTATTTCTTAATTTCACGGACTCTCTCCTCAATAACGTTGCCGGCCATCATATCTTTCCTTGGTATTGAAGCTACATGTTGGGCAGGATGGTCGGGCGGGTGGTATTTCAAACACAAAAAAAGCGACACTATGGTCGCTTTTTTGTGTCAGTGATGGATTAACATCCACATGCTTTACATGCACAATCCACACATGCACATGCGATATCTTGTGCTTTGACGGCCGCCGTGGTAACCACCGGCATCATTTCTTCTTTTGCTGCTGTGACTGCTGCACCCACACCCGTTGAGTCAACAATGTCACTTAGGTTTGCTAATGTTAGTCCTGCAAGGAATGCGCTTCCTACTTGGATCCAGTCTGTCGCCAAAATCTTTACTAGACCGTAACCAAATGCCAGTACAATGATCAGCTTACCAAATGGACCTTCAAAGAACGCAATAACATCAGACAGAATGTTATCAATACCTGTTGTGGTACCTGTAGCCATTGCTGCGCCACTTACCGCGAATAAGCCTGCCAGAGTGACGAGCTTGCCTGTTTTTGAAGAGAAGAAGTTAGTAGCCTTCATATCTATTCACCTGTATACGTTAACGTTAATGTTAGCGGACAACCCGCACCTTCTGCTGACGAACCAAGTTCGACATTCGTCCCAACTGAGTCGAGCTTGGTTCGACCTGCTCCGGCTCAAGCTTGGCTTGTCAGCGACATGGTTATTATTCATTACATTCGTATTAGTTTTTTTCATAGAGCTCAAAAATTTAGGGGCTGTAATGTCAGAATCAAAACAGCTTGGAAAAATTAGCGATGTATTGGCTTACAGCAAATGATGCAACCAGAACAAAGATGGCTGGCGCATAAACACTAGCTGATGCGAGAAAGCTCGGTGCCAATAACAAACTTAAAAACGAAATAAAGACAAACCACAGTACCTTCAGGTATATGCGGCCTCTACCTGTTGAGGCGCCACCAAGTTGATACATTTTGCGCCGCCATGTGTAATAGCCTGTCAATATCATCGCTATCCCCATGGGCAAGGTTAGAGCAGCCCAATACTCCAGCATCGATAAGCGGAAAAATACCTGATAGGCAAACAGCTGCGAGTTATCAATGAAGCGATATAGCACCATGTCATCTTCCTTATAAACAGCTGCCACACCACCTTTTTGATTGTCCTTAGTGTTTGGATTGAACGTTGAATATATCCACTCATACACCCCATTATCGTAGAAGTGCTCTTTAAAGCGGCGATTGGTTTTGCGCTCCACTATATTCCACGGCGTATCTCCAAGCGAAAGCTTTACCGTATGCATCTCTCCCTGTATGGAACGCTTATAGTCCGGCGTATCCTGTAACATCATAAATACTGCTGACACCAAAAGGCTTAGTGAAAGTATGATGTGGACGATGTAGGTGCGAGACACATTTGCGTCGGTTATTGCTGTGGCCATGCGTCACCCCTCCTTAATACATTCATAAGGTTATTCACTGCGTTGTATCCAAGCGAAGGGATACCTAGATTTAATAAGTCCGTGCGCTCAAAAACACGATTGACCAGCAATAGACTTAGCTCCGTGTTCGTCAGCGACGCCCTAACTTCCTGCCTCTTCACTTCAATAATGGCGTTCTTGGTGTCTAGCACGGACGCATAATTGTCATGGAGTATGTCCAGCATCCTCTTCGTTCCAGGCTTCTCACTGACATACACTTGATATTCGAACAGCGTTGGCAACCGAAGGAAGATACTGTGGAAGAAGTTATAATACGCCTCGCGTAAACCATCTCTGTCTATCGCATCCTCAAATTCAGCACTTGCGTCTCGTAAAATGCCTGAAATTACACACTCTCCATCGCTGGTGGTCATAAATGGCCCGGCTAGCAGGCAAAGGCGCTGAGCTGTTGGTGTAATGTTCGGGTGATAACTCGCAATGGCCGATAGGGCATTTCTGGCGTCACTGTCTATGATGGACAATGGTGTACGCGTCTTCATACCGCGAGGGAAATCTCGGATATGGTACACCTTGCTGTATTGGTCATCCCCAGACACCGTAATAGGCACACCTATGTTAAACAGGTCTTCCCGGTCAAATAAACGCGACAGCATAATGAGGGACATTTCAAAGTCGGTGAGCGACTTACTAAATGGCGTATGTGTTACCAGTAGGGCGTCACCTTTTGCGCATATCGCATCATCGACATTTTCTTTCATTACATCGATTGTTCTGGCCGCTTTGCCGCTTACCAATATTTCCGGCACATACTCCATTATTTGAGGTAGGCTGTCTCTGACTGACATGAAAAATGCGCGGTATGCCTCCTGCCTCCCACTTACCTGAAGTGCATCTTCGTGTTCATTGCATGCTTCTCTTAATATCTTGCATGCCACTATCTGCCCTTCTTTATCTACAAAGAACGGCCCAATCATACGGCACAACCTTTCAGCCACCAGCGTTATCTTCGGATTCACTTCCGCGGACTCATCAACGGCACTTCGACAATCCGTGTCTAAAAAATACTTCTTGTCCGTCGCATGCTTGAATTCTTTGGTGTTACCCGTCGTAAAGTAGTTGGTTCTAAAGCTGAATTCATCACTTGATGTGCCTTTACCGCTTAATGTAGCCATGGCGCTCGCTCCCCCTCTTTATCGTCATTCTTAATTATCGGTAAGCGCATCTTTAGCTTCTTACCGTCAGCCAAACGCGCTACATACTGCAAAATCGGCAAATCACCTAATAGGGTGGGTGGGAATGCATCTTCGCGTTGACTGGATAATGTTTCTTTGTAACCAGCACTAAAACTCAGCATTGAGGTTCCTGTGTCACTCGATGAGTTTGTCGATATGTCTTGCTTCGTGACGGACGCTTTAGAAAATTGACTGGACACATATTCTTGTGTTTTTGGATCTGTGGTCCGCATGCTGATAAAGTTGTTACACAAACCCAAGAAACGGTCTGCCGTCGCTTGGTCGGTCTTCGACGCTATATCACTTATCGTTTGTGTCGCTAGTATCATTTGCATCGACGCCGCTCGACCTTGGCTTAGAATGTTAAACAGCGCATCGTTATTCTCGATACTCGCATGTACCTCATCATTCGCTATCGTCACACGACGTGGCTCATCTGTCTCATGGTTGTATCTGTCACCCGCTACGGCCGCCGCCTCTGCTAGAATAAGTCTGGATAGGAAGGACGCTGTTGTGCCATCCGTCAAGGAATCCAGTGAAATGTATAAACAGCCTCCCGTCTCCATTAGCTCGGCAATGTCGATAATGGGTCTATCGTCATCTACAGCTTCTGTTTCAACCGGGGAGAATAGCTCATCGAGGGGTTCTGCAGTTAATGCTGTCAGTACCGGACGCAAGGTCGTTACCATCTTCACGTAATGCCCATCGTCATGAAGGGCGAACTCAATCATTTTTTCTACCGCAGGGCAGGGGGAATCCTTTGACAATGTGCCAATGTAATATTCACCCAGAGCAGCTAAACGATCTGAATTTAACTCTTTTAGCTCCTTTGACAACATAGCCGCATACTCTTCTCCCACTGTCTCTTTGTAATATTTATCCATTACTCGCATGGCCAATCCACGCCTATCTGATGCAATCACTTTTTGAATGGATGTCAGGCGGATAGGCTCCCCCAAATACTTGAACGCCAATGACGTCGCATAAATAATGCCGTATGCAAAATCTTGGAATGGCTTAGACGATGGACCATTACCCATTAGTGGGGCAACACGCGCTGCTATCTCGGTAATTCTTGTATAGTTACTTAGCAAAGGTATGCGGCACGACGTAGATGGGCTTGAAGGGTGCAGGTGGTAAAATTTATCCGCTTTACCCAGATACTCCAACTCATGCTTGATGGTCGCCTGCCAGTCCTTATCGTTCTTAGGGTCGAGTACCAATAGCGTATTTCCCAAATGCAGGGCGTTAAGCGACATCAATTTCAGTAACGTTGTCTTTCCTGTACCAACATTCCCTGTTATGCATGAATGGCCATACCAGTTGGTCTCATTGATGATTTGCTCCTCCTCATTACCCATGCCGTGAATCCACGGTGAACCACCAAGCTTCTCAGTGTCGGCAGCCATCATCTTCGCAACAGGCTTTAAAAAGAACGGCAATTTTACTTGAGAGAAATCGGAGTCCATGTCAGCAACTTGGTATGCGCGATTGGCATGTTCAGCTCCCCACTTAAAGCCTCTTCCCATATACGTCGAACGTCGGTCCTTCTTTTTCTTGTTCTTGTCATCGCCATAGCGAAGGTCTAGTTGATTCTTCTTCCTCAACTTACTCAACTCAAAGAACACCATCTTATTCGTCGTCAGCCTTAGCTGCCTATCCAATAACGGGATTGACTTGTATCCATAAAAGACAGCTATCGCAATCATAATGACAGACAGTATGAATGCCTCTACAAGTGTCTCTCCCTCAACATAAATGGCACTTAGTATTGGAGTGACAAACCCCGCAACTAACCATACCGCTGCGACGTTTATCTCAAACACCGGGCGAAATAGTTGCTCTGAATACCTTGGATCTAATTTATGCATAAACCCACCTCTATTCCTCTATTTTAATCTTGTTAATACTTTGTCCGTTAATGACAACAATGCTTTCTATTCCAACCTTCTCGCTCTCCACCTGCTCTCCAGCCTTCAGTATTGCTCCCTTGATATGTCGGTATCGGATAGGGCTGCTTCTTTGCGTATTGATGTGGTTAAGAAGTGGGATGGTCTTTATCGCCGCCTTACTTTTATATTCAACTGCAACCGTAGAAAGGCTTTTACCTTCTTCTAGAGAGTCGGATAAACCTCGAAGGTAAGCGCCTAATGTTCCCTTGGGCGCATTCTTAATCTTGATTTGTAGTCCATGTATCGATGCGCTGTCGCTCGCGAACACAGCTTCCCAGTCTATCGACTTTTCTTCTTGCTTCTCTCTCGACTCCGGGCGTCGACTTGGTTCAGACTTATTCTTGTCATTGAGCGACGGTGGATTACCGTTGCTTCTCGGTTTGGCGCCGGTGGTTTTTGTGTCCTTACTAGACACTGCTTTTGCATCACCCTTCTGATTTGACTGAGCTTGCTCATCATTAACGCCAACCATTTGGACTAATTTGCCATTTAACCTATGTGCCACAACAAGTGCGTTGCCTTTACTCTCTTCCGCCAATCCTTGTTGTCGCATTACGTTAATTGCGTCAGCGCGGGACGCTAAATTATTCTCTTTCACAACATCATCTATACAAACGAAGGTCGATGCGTGACGCGGAATCTTGTGTCGCTTTACTCTGTCCAGTTTTATCGCTGGGAAAGATGTTTCATTGTCTGTCGAGGACGCCTGCTTTTTCTTATCACTGATAACTGCACTATTTGACTTTCCTTTGTTGGTGCTTTCTGCCGATTTTTCCTCTGCATGTAAGTGATTGTCCCTCGCTGACGTGTCTTGTCTTTCAGGAGTATTTTGCTTCCTTCCTCGCTCCGCTTTAGTCGCGTTATTACTAGCTTCTTTACTTTCGTCTTTCGACGACGCTTCTTCTTTTCCGGGTACTGCTTTTTGCGCGGCAACTTTTTTGTCGGTGGCAGAGTGAGTTTCTTTTCTTGGCGCTCCTTTAGATGGCGCACCGGGTTGAGTATCTCTCTTTCCTTCGGCTTCCTGCTTTTTGTCAGTGGTAGACATTGGTGCATCAGACGGCGCGTTCTTGAATTCCATCTTCGGCTTTGGCTTTTTGTTTTTCTTTGCCTCTTCGATGGCTTTTTTTATTGCATCTTGCTTGGGCGATGCTTTCTTATTCTGCGCAGATGTCGCTTTCTTATCCTCATCCGGCGCTTCTGTTTGTTGAGATGGCGCTGTCGTGTTCGTATGAGGATGCTCACCTGCTTGGCCGTTCGCTACAGACGTGTTTTCTACTTGTGTCGGTGAGGTACTATCATCTTCTTCGCTGGTGGGTTGCGGCGATTGCTGAACGGGTGTTGACGGCGCAAAGTCTTCATCAGCGTATGTGTTACCGTCATCGCTATCATTCACTGGTGTGCTAAGTGCGACCAATTCATCTCTATTCAACTCGTGAACGATGCCCCGCTCATCGATTTGATAAAATTTCTCGTGGCTCGGAATAGTGTATACGCCAGACATAGAGTCAGGTGCCGGGTCGTCATTAAAAACGTAGCCCTTCCACTTTACTCTTATAATTTCTTCCCATATCGCGTTACGCTGGCCAGTGATAATCTCTAGAAGCTCTTCCTTTGTGAACGTGCCCGGCGTAAAGAGTATCGACTTATATTCGTCGCTGTATGACTGAATTATGTGATTATCTTCCATGATGTTTAGCACTGTCTCTACCGCTCCGGGTATGTTGAGTTCATGCTTTTTGGCGGTATTTATAATGGAATGAAACGCCTTCTGGTAGCGCAGATATACTTCTCCGCCAATTATCCATGCATGCGCACCCGTGACATTAAAGTTCCACGTGGTTCTAGCAATCCTCATTGCACGTATAATTCGTCCATGCGTACTTATTTTCTTGTCCACGAGATACGCTGAGTTATCTGATAAACCCATGTTCCTCGCGGACGACATTTGGTCGCCGTACTGTTTTGCGCTAGTGATATAGTCCAATCTATTGTCATGCCCAGACAGCAATCTGACCAATGAACCATGAACGTCGGCAGGTGAGTCCAGCAAATAATTAAGTGCGTACCCTGTTCCCAGTACAGGATTTAGCAACTGTATAGAATCGATGTTGTGTCGATTATGCTCCCTCTCTATATACGTTACGCTGTATGTGGCAACATGAAATCGCTTTGCCCAGTCCACCAGCGACTCTTTTTGTGGTCGCCATGTGGGTACAGGTCTATCACGACTGACTCGCTCATTCTTTCCGTCAACCTCGATATCTACCGCATCAATTACTATGTCACGCAGTACTTTCCCTGCGTCATGCATCAGTGTTGCTAGCCATGCTGCATACTTATAGGCAGGGCGTGAGCGTCTATCCAAATCATGCATACCTGTCGATGGTGGTGTTTTTGACTTAGCCCACTTTTGCGCCCATCGTGATGCTTCCAATGAATGAACAATCATCCCTCCCGGCGTCGAGTGGTGCTGGTCTTCTGACGCCGGTATCATATGGACATATTCTATATAGCGCTTAATCACCTCAGCATAGAGTATCTCGCGTACCTGCTTTCCTTCATGCTCACGATGATCACCAATACCACAATGCTCAATAATGTCCTTTATTTTGCTTTCGTAATAATGGTCATAAATACTGTCGACGCTGAACACCGGAATACCTTTGATTTGCTTAGGGTAAAAATACTCCAGTGCATCCTCTACAGGGCGGCCATATATATCTACAATGGCTCGCTCCTGTGTGACAGTCGCGCTCGCTTTATTTTTATTAAAAGCGTTTAGCAGGCTTTTTAACATCAAGCTACCTCGCTATCCTTAATGAGCTCTCCCTGACTTTTGTCTACGGATGCTTCCTTGCTCTTTTTCTCGGTAGCTTTTCTTTTTTCCTGTTCGCGCTTTCGCTGTTCTATGAGTGACTTCATAGCTGCATGTCTAGCATCATACTCTTGAGTCATTTCTCTTACGCTTGCGGGGACATCAAAGAACTCTAAGCGGTATCCGCCTTCTCTAATATGTTTTGATAATTCTGCTGCTACGTATCTCGTTACGCCTTTTGTTGTTCGTTTTCCGGGAGCTGTTGCTTTGCGAACGCGGTCCAGTATCCCGCCAATAACATTTACGGCTTGTGCTTGCAGAGACCTGAACTGAATATCATCCATTACACCTTCGTAGTAGAGATTCTCCGCTTTCACTATCGCTTCATCTATCTTGACTATCACTTTACGCAATACATGAAATGACGGGTGATTGACACTCCAATCAACTTCTAATGGTTCTGGTCTATCTACCACTACACCTGCTTCGTCTCCATTTGTTACGCCTGCCGCCAAAAGCGCCGCCTCGTGCTGCGCTTCTATTTCTTCGACCTGCGCTAACGCAATATCCATGTTGGTCGCTGACCAGTCTGATACCATGGCGTTGATGACGTTATTGTCTGATGTCATTCTCAGTAGTCCGCCTATTCGGCCATAGACTTTTATAACCAGCCCGATGTTCTTGCTGAAATATTCTCTCAACAATCCTGATGATATTTTTGTCGTAAACTTGATGCGGGGTAGTTGTATGCTGTCCTGCTCAGTTTTTTCCGCTTGGTTTCTTGTCATTTCAGTCATTTTGTCTCACCTCTTGATATTTATTTGCAATTCTATTGATGCGTCTTGTCTTTCTATCTATGAGCACAATGATTTCGTGGAACATCTCAAGTCGCTCCCTGATAACCATTAACTCCCTTTCCGTATCAAGTATCTTTGCGTCATCCCTGCCGGTCGCATATCGCAAAAGAGTTCTTAGGTTGTACTCTTTGTTCGGCCCTAATTTGACACGCTCTCCGAGCCTTGCTGATTTTTGTGATTTCGCCCTCCGCTCGTTATATGGATAGTGAACCCAATTAGGCACGTATTTTGTGTACTTGCCGCTTGGCATTTTTTCCAGTCTTGGGCCAAAGCTTATTGCTTTTTCCTTGAGTCGTTCTCCGATCTTCTTATCCCTTTTTAGGGCTGTATTACTCTCTTCAACGAACGCCCAGTACTCTCCAACAATCTGTTCTGCTTGTAGCCTTAGCTCTTCTATTTTTTCAAATGCCGCATCTCGTAACTCTGCTTCCGCTGGTTCGAGGTGCTGTTCTATTTCGTCTGACATGCATCACTCCTATTCTCATAGGTGAAATTATTGCGAATTTAATTGGAGGGAGTTTTCGTAGGGAATGGTTTTTTGCTAGGTCTACGGCACTTTGGTGTCTTGTTCTTTCGCCGACATGTGTATCGGCTTCTTACTTCTTCTTGCTTAGAATGGTGTTTTTTTAATGGAAACTGATAAAGATAATCTTGTTCAGTTTTAATTATAACTGAACATAATGGTCGTCGGAGGGATGGCGCTCGATTTCTCTTCTTATAATCTTAGCTGTACATTTATATGTTCAGTTTTTTTTCTTTTATTCCTCTACATAAGCGTATTTTTTATTAAAACTGAACATTATTATGTTCAGTTTTGTTTTTATGCGTATCTATCTGCTAGATAGCCATCGATTTTATACTTACGGTAGGCTTTCATACATTCTTGTTTACTTAAATAATAACTGAACAAATATATGTTCAGTTATGTTTTATACCTTATTGCCTCTAAGGCTCATTCATATTTTCAACTGAACATTCTTATGTACAGTTATATTTATACGCCGCTTTATATTTATTAGAAAACTCCTTCAAAGGCATTCAGCGTCGACCAGCGTGTTATTTCTTTATTAGACCCCCTAAAAAATCGAGGTGAACGAAAAATATATCAGCAAGTTATCAGTATATTGATTCCTGAATTGCGCCATTACGACCCTTTGAGTGCCGTTTTATGTCCTAAGCATCTTTGCGCAATACACCCATCCCCTTTTGGTACCTTTTCTGTACTTTTGGGGCTTTTTAGTCACAGGCGACTAAGCGAGGGGAACGAGCGGTATGCGCACGGTTACTTTCAGGGCTTTCATGGCCTTTTTAGGCCTTCAATGATGAAGGGTGTTTATTTGTGGGCCTCTTTGTATCCTTTGCGAACATTTTGGGCACTTTGGCGCTAGATTATGATTTAAATGTGTAAGAGGTAAAATATGGCTGTAATACGTGCATTGGAAGTGGGGTTTGGCACTACTTCTTTAACAACTGGGTATGCAGACGGAGAGCCAGTAATTAAGACGTTCTCTTCTTTTGTTGCTCAAACTGACCCCAATAAGTCTGGTTTAAATGCCGGATTAAATAAAAGGGATACCGTATCTATCACTATAAATGGCCAGAACTATGAAATTGGCCCCGATGCTCAACTTGCGAGTGACAAAAGTTCATCGCGAGTACTTAACAGTTCTTACATCACAAGTGATCAGTACCAAGCTCTCTTGTTCGGCTCAATGCTTTATATGAATGCAGATACAATAGACTTGCTTGTGTTAGCTCTGCCGGTTGAGCATTGGTCACGTAGAGAGCAGCTCAAATCTTTGGTTGTTGGTAAACACACTATTAAAGATAGGACTATTGAGGTTAAGAATGCATGGGTTATTGTGCAACCGCTAGGTGGTTTGCTGGACTATGCGGACAGCATTGGTCAGTCAGGTTTTGATGAGCTTAGAGAGCAAACGGTATTATCTGTCGATCCAGGCTTTGGCACGTTCGATTATGTAACAAGTGCAGGTCTAAAGCTTAACGATACACGTTCTGGAGGCGCTGATTTAGGAATGAGCAGTGTGCTGTCTGCATGTGCTAAAACATTACGCACCGCTTTTCCGAATTTACATGACTTTCCAATTGAAAAAATTGACGAGGCATTCTACAAAAATGATGGCTATATAAGAGTGTCAGGTAAAAAGTACCCTTTTCCGGTTTGCAAAGGGGAAACTGTTGATAATAAGCCTGTAAATATTGAATTTGATTTGCGTCCCGCTATTGAGTCAGTCACGCAGAACGCTGTGACAAAACTGAAGAATGTGGTGGGTAATGGAGGCGATATTGACCTCATTATCTTGATGGGTGGGGCGTGTAATATTTATAAAGAGGCTCTTCAGTCAGCCTACCCGGACCATGATATCGTTGTAGTCAAAAATCCAATCACATCGATTTGTCGTGGAATGCATCTCGGCGGCATGCAGTACTATGAAGCCTTAAAGAAAATGAATGCTGCTTAAACGAGGTAGATGATGTCGTATACTTTTAAGATAACAATTCCTGATGGTCCGTTGCGGGAACATTTAGAAGGAAGGGATCCAAAAGCTCGTAACTTTGAGTTAATAAGGCTAGCAACCAACGACCTTGTTGCAATGCATCATGGTAGAGCAACTATTGCTAACTCAAGTCTCAATGTTGCTGACAATAACGTTAAAAAGGATGAAGTTCGCTTAGCTAATGAAGATGAAAATATGAGTGGCGTATCCCAGAAAAATTCGACGAATAATAAAGTGAACTACGGGAGTGACCTACTTAATATGTAGTGATTGCGTATTCATACTTAATAAAAAGAGAGGGCATTCCTCTCTTTTTTTTTAAACGCAGTCTCGATTTGCATCTATGGCTACATAAGCTATACGTTAATTACAGTAGATTAAGCATAAGATTGTTTGGCTTAGCGTAACACGCATCTTTTCCACGCCTTATATGTATTGTATTTTATAGCTACGTATGTTCTAAGATACCTTTTGAAGGAGTGGTTGTATTTGTGCGATATTTCGTACATGTCGATTAGCTCTTTACTTACTATTTATTAGCTTTTTATCGTTTTTGTACATATGACGCTCATTTTTTATAGTTATCCCTGTGTTTTTTACCGGGTAACTTAGTTTCCCATGTCTTATTTTTTGAGCTGACTGACTACCATGTGAACACATTGCTTTCATGTGGGAATTAGTCTGGGCCTGCTTTTTTTGATATGTTTTTGCATACTATAGTTACTTTCCCCATTCTTCATTATTTTAAGGTGATTGTTTTTTAACGTTTTTTTTGCGATCCTTCTCTTGGCGGTTCTATTTTTTGTATTTAAACGAATACTTTTAAGGTGTTTTTCATTGAGATTTATTATTACATTTGGTTAACGTTTGGTGTTGTTGACTGTTTATACTTTCGTTGTATAATTTATGAAGAATCTAAATTTATCGTTTTTGATTCTCACACATACTTTTTACTAGCGACTAATAATTGAAGGAATTAATTATGCAGTTTTCTGAGCGCGAAATAATGAATCGCATCAAGCGCATAAATTTGCAGTTCATTATTGAAATGAAACGTCTTTCACAACTTTCTCCTGCTGTCGTCAAGGCAAATACTGGTTGCGACGACAGAACGATACAGTTAATGAAGGATATAAAAGAAGAGAACATCATGAAGTTGGCAGAGGAAGGTAACAACACCCTTCTCGTAAGCCAATGGAATCATGAGTTGATTAAAAAACTCACTGAATCTGATCTCGACATTGTTGAGTTTGAACTTCTAGCTGATTCGTCGCGAGGGTGATTATGAACGAACTGTCCCCACGCGACGAGCATGCACACGTCATGCGGCGACTTGCAGCGTTTGGTTTAATGAAAGATATCATTAGACTTTACACAACAATGAAACCAGATGAACTGAATTACTACTTCAACGCATATGAGCCACCATCTCATCGAGGCGGACAGAAGTGGTATAGAAAAAAGTATTCGCAACACCTCGGTGACCGAGTTGTTCGTGTTTACGAGAACGTCGTCGGTGACATTTGTGATCCGCGTCGCTTAACGCCAAAACAGCTTTTAGATGTCACAGTGGCTTATTTATCGATTTATGAGCGAGATGACGTGAGCGTTAATCGTATTTATCACCTCATAATGAACATAAAGGCCGGTGTCGTTGCGGTTGAAAAAAGCTGCGCAAAGTGCAAAAAGCCTTATATCGTTCAACGCTCAATCTACTGCGCATCTTGCAATACGATAAAAACGACATCTCGAAGCAAGCGTTCAAACGACAAAACTTTTGAGCGTATTTCACGAGACTCTGTATTACCGAACAATCTTTTCGTTAATAATACAGAAAACGCCTCATCACTTTCCGCCTGAACTGACTAATAAAGACGACATATGTCGTCTTTATTATTTTAACCCCCTATTTTTATTGGCTCTACGAAAAAACTACATCTTTCTCTCTTATACCATATTCGCCAGTTTCTAATTTTTTCGGATGGTGTGTTGTGAGCAAGACTAAAATCGCACTCGTGTTGAGCTTATTGTTTTGTGCCAATAGCTTTGCCAGTACTTCTGAACCTCAGCAGAAGTCTAAAAATGACCGAGGTTTTTTCTCAGAGGACGCGAGAGGTTGGCACTTCTATGAAGATCCAAAAGATGAAGATGACGAAGAAGACGAAGATGTCTCCGCAAACACACCGCCACCTGTCAGCTCTACACAGTCTGAAACCAAACAAGAGGTTCGTCTTGATATTCAGTGGCTTCGAGATAACATCCCAAAGCTTATGGATGCTGCACAAAACAACCCGACAAAAGAAAACATCAGCAAGTATGCGTATGCACAGAGATTAATGCTTGATATGTCTTCTCGCTTCGCAACAAAGATGAGCGAATACATGGCGATGGATACATTGCTTGACGAAGAAAAACGTAGACCAACCACGACGATTGGATTAAGCGGATTTAGTAAGCAAATTTACGAAAGTAAAAAACAAGCCATGAATCTCATAAACGAGCAAGCACATCTTTGGTACTTCTATAAGTCTACCTGTCCTTATTGTCAAAAACAGACGCCAATCCTAAGTACGCTGCATGATTTGTACGGCACAGAAATGCTCGCCATTACAATGGATAATGTCCGCTCGCCGGGCATGGAATCTTTCAAGCACCGCGCTGATACAAACCTTATCGCGTCGAGAAAAATGGGAGTAACTCGTACACCCACCATCGTAATGATGAAAAACGATGGCTCTGGTTATGTGAACGTCACTGTCGGCATTGAGACGTTAGAGCGGCTGGAAGATAGAATAATTCTGCTTGGAAAAGAGATGGGGCTTATCAGTGACGAGCTCTATGAAAAAACAAAAGCGGTTTACGATATCAACTCAGTGAAGAAAGTTGATGGTGTATTAGTCGCTGACAAAGACCGCTTAGAAAAAGACCCTGACTACTTTATTGAACTTATGAAAAGCCAGTTAGAAATGAACAACCAGCGCTTTAACAACAGCAGCGAGGTAGCGAAATAATGAGATTTAAATTAAAAACGCTTACGACTGGAGTTGCCGTCGGTCTGCTCTGTGTATCGATGTCTGTAAAAGCAGATGTACGTGATGTATTCGACAGATACACTTCATCAAGTCCGGGTGCATACACAAATTCGGATGGTTCACGTACCTTCTACGGCGGTTCATTCAGAGCGCAGATTGACCAAAACCCCGTCCAACTACTGGGATTCTCAGCCCCCAAAATATCTGCAGGTTGTGGAGGAATCGACATGTATGCAGGTTCTTTTTCTCTCGTGTCGGGCGATGAAGTTGTACAAATGCTGCGAGGCGTGGCTCAAGGTGTGCCAGCCTACTTCTTTCAACTGGCTTTATCCAATATTTGCTCAAAATGTGAAAACCTAATGGCTGCTATCAATGAGCAGATACGCGAGTTGAATAAGTGGGGTAGGCTGAGTTGCGAAGAAGCTGGGAACGCAATTCTTAACTCTGATGCTCTAGCGCCGATGGTAAACAGCATGCGCCAAAGTGAAATTCCTGCACTGAATGCTGAAGACGGTTTAATAGATAGTTGGGCCACGAGTCTTAAAGAGCTGGATTGGGGGCCGGGAAATGATAACGAATTTAATACGCCAAATACGCGTCTAGAAGAGTTTTCACTGGGTAATCTTCTCGCGCATTTGGTAAAGGAAATGACGGTAAGCGGTTATCGATTTATACCGATGGGAAGCAATGAGGAGACCAACAAAGTACTTGTCGTAGAATATCTAACTAGCCTTTTAGGCAAGACACAAATTCATGTTATGGAAAATGGAAAGTCTAAATCAGACTCGGTACCTAGTACGATAACTGTAAAAGACTTATTTCCAATGGAAGGTGATCTAGATGCCATTAAACTAGTGAGATGTTCAGGTTCAGGTGCAACAGTTGCTGACAAATGTGAAACAATGACGAACCCCCAAACTTATGCAGCTGGCTCTGTAAAATATGAAACGATGGTTGGCTTAATACCTAAGATGCAAAAAATAATCTCTAATGATGATGCAGGTGATTTAGGTATCATTCAGCGACTTAGAGAAAAAATACCCTTTGAAGCCAAGCACACAAAGTTGATGCTACTAGCGAGATACAATTTCGTTGGGATTGCGGTGTCAAAACGTACAATCTCTGATATACGCTTGAATTATGTCTATCACGATATCAAAGCTAGTATTTTATATGATTACAACCGAGAGATGCTCAATATGCTAAGTGCTTTAGCAGCTGTAGCGAAGCGAACAAAGGGGGAAGTTGACAACGCAATGGTTGAAGCTATGACGATAGAATATCGAGCGCAATTTAGAGACGCGATAAATGAGCTAGACGCTGAACTAGAGAAAGCACAAGCAAATGCACTAGCCATCGAGCAGGCTGAAGCTGCTAAAGGTGAAAAGCCAATAAAAACATAGTTCGCGACGGACAGTAAATAATTAAAATATTCTTTGTATTTCGTGTACGCTAAGTATATTTTGTACTTCATATACACATTATTTTTTGTCTGTCATGGTCGGAGTTTATATGAAGAATTTACTCGTACTTTTACTGCTTCTAGCGGGTCATGTTGACGCCAATGAATACAAAGACTTTCTTCGCGCTGATAAAGAAGAACGTTGGGAAATGGTGAGAAAAAATGGAAAGCACATGAGTGATTATGTGCTTAACATTAAGTATGCCTTCCCGGAGCGGTGCAATACACTGGAGGAAGCGAATGTTTTTTCCATGGAGATGGATCGTGTTAGCGAATCTGTAAAACGAGAACGTGTGTTTTTCATCCCGTGTGGCTACAAGAGTCCTTACTCAGCTAAAGAGGCCGCCAATGTCTACGAGGCAGTCATGGTTCATGATAATGACACTGCGTATGTACTCTACGCTTATAAAAGTACTAGTGGCATGCCTTTTTATGCCTCTACGACTAAAATTCATAAGAACCCTTTATTGAAAATGGTAGAGCAAGGACGTCAGTATTCGGTGAAGCTTTTCCATAATTTCACTCCTAATGTGAAGGTTTATTAATTTAGTTTCCATTTACTCGTATGCCTGAGGCAATACAGGTTGTGTTAACCGTGTATCAGATGCTAACTAGATACTCTCGTTTCGCTACCTTTTTGCCTCTTTTTTTTATTTTTATTTTCTCTATTTTCACCTGCCCAATTCATAGTCGTAGAATTTCGATGTGCTATTTATAGCGTAGTTAAAAAGGAGATTGTTATGCGCAGCATCTTATTTATATTTATCTTTTTTTCACTCCCTCTGTATGCGAGCGATATAGTTGAGGTGCGTATCACTGTGTCTACAGACGGCAAACCCGACAACGCGGTGAGAGAGGAGGGCAAGTTAAAAGCCATCGATAAAGCAATAGAACGGTTGCCGCAGTTAATCGAGGGCAAGGAAACACTCAATAACGGGATGTTTATCGAACATATAAAAGCTGTATCTTACTCAGTGGTTAATTTTGAATTGCTATCGGAACGTTGGGAGAGGGATAAGCAAGCTTATCATCTGGTTGCGAATGTATCTTTGGATATGGAGCGGTCATTTGGCCTGTTGTCCAAACTAAGCGCCAACAAAGCAAAAATTAACGCGCTAATGGATGCTTATTCGTCGTTCCAATCAGCCCTCAATCAAAACATGGCAGGTTATGATTTTTTAGAGGCCTTTAGTGAATATGAAAAACTTAACCTTGCATCTATCGCAACGCCAGACATTAATCAGCTGGCAAAAGCAAATGAGGAGCGTAGGAATGTGTTTGTTGAAAAGTACAACGAGCTGATGCGACATATTGCAGCTTCAATGGAGATAGCCTTAATTGATGTCAACGTTGAAGCTATGACGGCGGATTACGAGGTTACTGGATTAAATCCTTATAAGGAAATACAAAAGCTACTCGCCTTTCTTGGTGATACAACCGTCGACCTTAATTTGATGGCTAGCGTGTGTGGGTTCTCAAATGCGGACTATCATTTTAAATACAGCCCAAATCCTTTTTATAATCATAAGCAAGGTGAAACTGTAACCCTGCCAAACACTGATTCAGTTAAATTTGGTTTTACGTATGAGCATTTTAATGTGCAAGATTGGTTGGAATCGGTGGAAGAGACATTTACAGCGAAAGCCTGCTTCTAGCAGGTTTTTGTTTTTTTTGGGCTATTGTTTTTCCAAGGTCTACGAAAAAAATACATCGCGCCTAAGTATACGATATATGCATTAATTTGCGTGAGGCGTATTCATATGTTCGAGATTGAGTCACTAGGTTTTCATGGCTTTATGGTGGACACCATCACAGCTATTAAGTTTATTACAGAGCTTGGTGGTGTTGGTGGTCTAGCAGGTGTTGTACTTGTCATTTATTTTGGCATGACAATTATCAAAAGTGGTTTGGATGATAAATCGCCAAACCCCCTAAAAGAGCTTTTGATTGGTGGGTTAATGGTGATGATGTTTGTTGGTCCTGCTGCACCTACCACGGACGTTAAAATACGTTCTGCTTATGACATATCAAGCTTTGAAATTGTAGAAGACGTGCCTTTGCTGGTGGTCTTTCCCTATTGGATAGCAAATCAAGGGCTTGCTGAATTATCCGATCTAGTGACTACGGCATTTTCTCCTGTGCAAGCTGCCTCATTGAAGGAGGCCGACCCACTACAGGCTATCCTTAAACTTTATAATCAACAACCTTCTGCTTCCCTTAATTATGGTGGTCCTTCTTCATCACAAGGTTTTGACCTTCAAAAAACTATGTCGAACTACATTGATGATTGTGTAGTTAACGATTATCTGTTGGATGGTCAAGACCCAACTGCAAATATGGATGTGTTGCGAAGAACGCCTATGTCACGAGATTTACTCGATGAACTCAGGGTTGATTACAATGGAATTTCTACGGTTGTATATCTGACCAGAAACGGCCCAGAATCAGGTGAATCGCTTGCATGCCCTGATGCCCACACTAGATTGGTAAATACTATATCTGCAATGGATAATGAAATTGTTGATTGGTATGAATCAACGGGTATCTCTACCAATGCGGTAGCTGCCGGTATGCAACTTATATCAAACTCACTGACTACCGGAGTAAGTGCTTTTGAACTTCAGGTAGGTCTATTCACTTCTCACTTAATTAGAGAAGGTCTTCAAAATTCTCCACTTAAGACGGAAATGGACCTGATGGTTTTTCAGGCTCAGCGTGAGCGTATGTTCGCAAAAATTGGCGAACGTAGCATGATTCTGAATATAACACGCCCAGTGTACACATTCTTAGAGTGTTTGGTTTTCTTTATAACACCGCTTTATCTTATTCTTCTGGCCACGGGAAGTCGTGGTTTAGGGCACATAGGTAAATACATGATGCTCATGCTTTTTGTAGGACTTTGGGGGTTTGTTCAGATATTTGTAGATGCATACACATACTCCACGATCAACGAAGTTGTGCTCCCCGCTTCGGGCTTTGACCCACTATCATTTGACGGAATGCCTTTCGCTATGGCGGAAATTGAAGGGGCGATAACGACGGCTGCAGCTGCATCCGCTGTTGTGCCTATGATAATTATGTTCTTATTGTACGGGTCTGTTCATCCTTTAATGAGCGCGATGAAAGGGATGATGGACGTGAAAGGAAATGGAAACTTTGGCGCCCCAACTGTCACATCTCCAGCAAATAATGGCTCAAGAGACATGGGTACACTTAATATCACCCAAAGCGCCGCAACGGGGAATACTGTTGCCACTACTCGAACGCCTGAGAATGAATACAACAGTTCTTTCTCCTTAGGGAGGAGTCTGAGTACCTCAACCAGTAATGCGGCAGCAGAAGCTCAATCATTAGTGACTCAAGCAACAGAGTCATACCAAACCACAAAGAGTGACGTTATGTCCATGGGGAACGGCGTCAGCTTTACTGATAATCAAGGTAATAGCACGACGCTATCCAAAATGCTGCAAGGCACTGACTCTTCTTCTGCTATAGAAAGCATACAGAAACAGACGGGAATGTCTCGACAAGAAGCAGAAGCGTTAGTCACTAGTGTGGGAGCTAGTGCTGCATTAGGGCTCCAAACACCGAAAGGTTTACCTATAAGCGCGGGGGCAGAAGTTAATGGAAAAGCAACTCAGTCCGACACTGACCAATTAATCGAAAATGCATCGAAAGGAAACGCGCAGGTTGAGCAAGTTTTAAGGCAGTACGCAGAGAGTATTAGTGAGAACGACCAATGGATGTTGTCTACAAACTTCAGTGAAAGTGAACGTGCAGAGTTTGCTGAGTCACTTAACCAATTGCAAAATAAAGGTGAAGTAGTGACGGCTGCTACAAATAATTCAACAGAGCTGAAACAACAGGTTAATGACGCTGAAACTATACAAAACACCTTGCCGCGATTGCAATGGAGTGATGTTCAGCTTTCTAGTCAGGGCTTTAACCAAGTCTTTGAGACGCTCAGAGAGGGCTTTAAAGATGAAAATGGAAATGTAGATGACAAAGCTTTCGAGTCGTACTTAAAAGATGAATATGGCACATCCGATTATGCTGAAATTAGAGATACCATCGCTACAGATAAAGATATCATGGTCAATGGCCGTGCTGGTTCCGATGGTGGTGTTCTCAACACTCTTCTCTCAGATTATGCCGATAATACAGGAAGTAACACAGATCGACTTCAAGCACTGGGTAACGCCTTTACACAAATAGGTGAATCTCAAGGGGATACTAGTCCGGGTAATACCTTTAAGAAAATTGGTCAAGAAATTGGTGAAACTGTTGAGGATATTAACAGAACAAATGAGCTAACAGACCAAATAAATGGCGATGTGAACGCACAACAAGAAAACATCGATGTCAGAGAGGGTGTTACGGCAGTCACTAGCGATAATACGCCAGAAAGTCTGGACCCGAATAATATCAGTAGGGTTGAGAAGCCAGCAGAGTTTAGTGAATTCGAGAACGACTTAAACGCAGCTAGAGGTCAAGGTGAAGCTAGGACTCAAAAGGTAGAAGATGAAAATAAAAATCTTGACCTGCGAGTCGAGCAGCAGATTGACGAAAACAATAAACCGGGCATTGATGCGCTTTATAACCTCAAGAATTGGTTCACAGACGGTTTTGAAAAAGAGTTTTCTTTCAACGAAGCAACCGATGGTATGGAGAAGCTAGTACGTAATTATAATGGTATGGCCATAGAAAATGGCGGTTCTATTTATGACTACAATGGCCTAAGCAAGGGATTTGAAATACTTGAAAACAAAAATGAGGAGGGTGGGAATAACCTATCTAATCTTTCAAATACAGAAGCACTGCAAGCTTATATGGCTGCTGACTTTATTGATCAGAACAAAGAGTTGCTAACTGAGCTGGGCGTGAGTGACGGCTTTATACAGCAAGCCCAAGGTGCTAAATCTGAAATAGCAGAGAATAACTTTAAGGATTTAGGTGAGGATGATAGGAAAGCAATTGACGCGGTTTCTCAAAAAGTTGCGACAGGTCAGGCTGATGTGAGTTCGGGAATTGGCATTCTAGCTAATGCTAATGTTTTTGACGATAGCGTCTTAGATAAGCTGAAAGGTGACGCAATTGATCTCAAAAATGTAACCGATGGTGCACAACAAAATGGATTTATAGCGGCTCAGAATGCTATCTATGACTATGAGAAGTCGGGGTTAAACAAAGAGCTTGCTGAAATTTATAAAGATAATGAAGATGCCCGTAATGGTCTATCTAGATATGATGAAGTATTAGATGAACGTTCAGGTCGTGGCGACCAAGCTGCAAACAGTTTTGAGCGCTTACGTGCTGCAGACTTTGCATACAGCGCCGCTAACTATATTGACGCTGAACGTCGTAATCAGTACGAATATGATGAAAATCAAAATGCGTCTGAGAACTTTAAACTTGAAAATGAGAAAGCTTATAGTGAGCTAATTCGTGGTGGATATTCTATGGCCATGGGTAACTATGACTACGTGTCAGGGGTTGATACGCTTACGAAAGTCTCTGAAAACGAAAATGTGTCTCTGCAAAAAGTGCTGGATAGTGATAATCGCTATAATCCGATTAGAGAGAATGTTTTATCCACCGTCGATAATATGAATATTCCTACGTACAACACATCATTCGGTGAAAACTATGAGGGTGAAACACGAGGAGGCTTACCGGCCGCTACAGATACCAATAAGGGTGAGGCTAAGATAGCCGGTGTAAACATTGCAGATGATGGAACGGGAACTGCCTACTACAAAATCGATGGCATGGATAAAACAACATATCAAGTTCCCGTAACAAAAAATGAAAATGGTGGTTTCGACGTTGCTGGAGCATTTACCAACGTTAAAGACAATGAAAGAGTAGATGCAGAGAATGCAATGAAGAACATGATCCCTGCCTCCGAGTTAACAAAGGGAACCACTGCTTCACCCACTGCAAATGGCACACAAGCTGACAATCGCCCATCGAGCGCCAGTCAGCCGACTACCACCAGCGGTGCAGTGGTTGACACTGTAAAAAATGATTCGTCA
>JYMV01040301.1_pt1 | contig 38605 bp, 36 predicted proteins | sample 338911 | NCBI WGS metagenome assembly JYMV01 (sample SAMN03354496, study PRJNA234377) | hydrothermal vent metagenome | biome: Deep sea; feature: Hydrothermal plumes at the Eastern Lau Spreading Center, Western Pacific Ocean; material: Seawater | place: Tonga | collected 2009 | depth 2000 m m | reverse complement strand
GAACTTCCTGACGTAACTTTTCATGAATCCTCTGCCAAAGACCGCTTTTCTTCCATTCCCTGAAGTACCCATACACACTTTTCCAAGGGGAAAGTCATTGGGAAGCATTTGCCATGAACACCCTCCTCTGGAAGTGTAAAATACCGCATTCACCACCTCTCTTATCTCATATATCCTTGGGTGACCTGTTTTTTTAAGCCGAGGGAATTCGTCTTTGATTATCTCCCATTCCTTATCACTCATATCACTCGGGTATTTTTTATCCATACCATGATTTTAGCCCAATATTCTTACTTTCTGTTTAGTTTTTAGACACCCTCTAAACCCGCAAATAACCGCTTCCACTCAATAACAGCTTCGATTATTCCCACATCGCAAAATTCTGAACAAATGCAACGACTTCTCCGGCAATCGCGCTCAAAAGGGATTCCCCTTTTTCAGCAGTTGCTGCCTCCGGGTTTCCCATAGCACCAGTCGGTGCAGAGGTGGTGAGTCGCTTGGCCACATTCACCCGTCCCCCATGCTCACTATGATAATAAGGAGTATCTACCAATGGGGAACTAGCCGTTACCCGTTCCATCCTGACTAATCCTCCCTGTACATGCAGCATCATCGATGTCTCATATTCACAGGCGTGCGACAACTGTTTGCTCGTCATGCCATGCAGTTCGGCTGACATGTTGGGAGCAGCAATAGTCCAATACGATCCCAAAGCAAGCCACATATCATCATAGACATCCGACTCGTTGACCAGTTCATTGATCGCCTGAGTTCCGGGAACAATGTTACCCCCATGTCCATTCAGAAAATAAACACGGCGAAATCCTGCTTTGGCAATTGATCTAACAATATTCTTGATCACATCTGTGTATAACGCACTCGGTATGCTAATGGTACCGGGATGATCAAGATGGTGATCGGAAGAGCCAAGCCAAAGCGTTGGCAACATATAGATCTGGTCACCAAGTTCAGCCTCGACCCGATCAGCAACAGATGTTACTAAATAGGTGTCCGTAAGTAGAGGCAGATGATGTCCATGTTGTTCTAAAGAACCAAGTGGTACCACGACAACACGGTTTTTATCAGCCTTCTCAATATCAACCCAGCAGTTATTACCCAACGTCATCTTAAACTCTCCTAAAATGGTAAAAGTTGCCCTTCATTTTCTGTTGCACCTTTATAAAGCGCCTGTAGTTTTTGTGTAATCTGTCCCACGTGGCCGCTGCCGATTTGACGCCCATCAACTTCGAGAACAGGGGCAAGTTCCCCCATAGTTCCTGTTGTAAAAACCTCATCAGCGGAATGAACTTCGGACAGCGAGATATTCCGTTCTGTAGCCGGGATACCATTTTCCTCTGCGATCTTCAGAATAATCCCACGCGTGATACCGGACAGGCAACTATCGGCATGCGGTGTCAATAGCCATCCCCTTTTGATGATAAAGATATTGGTCGCATTTGTTTCCGAGACGAAGCCGTTCAGATCCAACATAATGGCATCCTCCACTCCAGCAACGTTAGCTTCAATTTTTGCCAGAATATTGTTTATCAAATTGTTGTGATGGATCTTTGAATCGATACACTGTGGATTATTACGCCGAACTGAGGACGTAATCAAGCCAATACCGTTCCTATCATAGACAGGAGGTTTCCATTCCGGAACGATGATCAAACAAGGCCCATACTGATTATACTCCGGATTCATGCTTGACGTGACTTTCATCCCGCGACTTAGTGTCAATCGCATATGAACACCATCACGCATACCGTTAGCTTGAAGGGTATCGCATATCGCCTGTTTGATTTCATCATGGGAAGGGATACGCTTGAAAGCAAGGGCCTGGGCCGAATCACGGAGCCGATCCAGATGCAAATCCAGAGCGAAAATTTTCCCATCATAAACCCGTAAACCTTCCCACACTCCATCACCACCCTGGACAAGGCTATCAAAAACAGAAATCTTTGCCTGGTCACGCGGAAGAAGCTCACCATTAATATAAATTATGATGTCAGCATTACGCGGATCCGGTAACCTGGGTGTCTCCATTCAAACTCTTCTCCTCAATTTTGCAGAACACCTACATATTCGCACGAATTGCTATACTATACAGCTTTTGATAATACGGACGACATTCTTCCAATAATGACAGAAGCCGATCTGGAAACGGACCCGACTTCTCCTTATAAGGTTGAAACCCGCTAGATTGATGCACGTTATGGTACCAATACTTGGCCCAGACACCATCTGCACCACATCCTCCCAATGGCCAAGACAGCATTGAATCCTGAAACGGAATACCAATCCGGTCACAGAGTTGAGAGAGGACATGGCTAGGATCCTGCAGCAACTCTTTGGCATCAACAACAGGAGGTGTTTGCCCGAACGCTTCCAATTCCTTCAACAACTGATACTGGTCGGCAATCCCAACATCCTTTATAACCGGAGTCGGGATTTGGTTTACAAGAGAACGAAGCACATCCGCCGGATCCCGTATTAACACGACATTAAACACTTTGGCCATAAAGTTCCGATCGATTTCGACCAAATGATGCGCCATCTGTTTCATAAAGAACACTGGCCGATCACAATCCCCCAAGATTACCTGTTCAATAACACGATGTCCATCATTTTCCATTGTCGCCAGCACTTCCTCAGCACCCGGATGCTTTGCCTTTGAAACACGAAGATAATGTGCATATAAAGGCTCATCCAAAACACAAGTATCCAACCGCTGTGAGAAAGAATACATCAGGGCAGTCGACACATTTCGCGGCCCAGACCAAAGGCAAATCCTCTTAACCATTCCATTTCTTTCTTTAACTTGACTACTGTAACTATATCATCTTACCATAGTGGTCTATCAGGTTGAAATTAAATTGTCCGCATAAAAATTTAATTTACCAATAAAGATTTAGTTGGTAAAATCAAAAATATTTTGTGACAAATCGTAACATTAGGGATTTAATTATGCCTCAGAAAATCCAGTGGGGAATTTTGAGTACTGGTGCCATTGCTCATAAATTTGCAACAGGATTAAGCTTTTTGTCGGATGCGGAACTGGTAGCGGTGGGATCAAGGAATGCGAAACGGGCGAATCAGTTTGCCGATAGCTTTGATATTCCCAAGAGGCACGCAAGCTATGAATCGCTGGTTGCAGACCCAAGCGTAGATATTATTTACGTAGCCACACCGCACAGTTTCCACCATGAAAACACACAACTTTGCTTACAATCAAGAAAAGCAGTAATCTGTGAAAAGCCCTTCGCTATCAATGCAAATCAAGCAACGAGGATGATTGAATTCGCCCAAGCTGAAAATTTGTTCTTGATGGAAGCCATGTGGACACGCTATCTGCCACTGATGGTGGAACTTCGCACTATGCTGGCTGAAGACCTAATTGGAGAGGTGAGAATGCTGACTGCTGATTTTGGATTCCGAGCTGAACTGAATCCGGAAGGTCGGCTGTTTACTCCCAAACTTGGTGGTGGCGCCTTGCTTGACGTTGGCGTGTATATTGTGTCATTATCATCAATGGTTTTTGGCCCTCCAACACAGATTGTCTCACTAGCCCACCTTGGTGAAACCGAGGTCGATGAACAAGCAGGCATAGTACTTGGTCATTCTCACGGCCAGCTAGCAATTTTGCATACGGCAATCCGTACTGACACTCCCCAAGAAACGATTATCATGGGAACTCAAGGCAAAATTCGGATTCATTCCCCTTGGTGGATACCAAACAAAATGACAGTTGAGTTGTCTGGCAAACCAGCTAAAACGATTGAAATCCCCTACGAAGGTAACGGCTATCATTATGAGGCATCAGAAGCCATGGATTGCCTGCGGTCCAATAAACTTGAAAGCGATATTATGCCACTATCCGAAACTGTCTCCATTATGCAAACGCTTGATCAAATCCGGGATCAGTGGGGGTTAAAATACCCTGCGGAGAAATGAGATATCTCATCAATTTAAATGATAAAAGAAACTCAAGACATAACTTAAACTAGATCCGAATAATTTTAAAGATCCGCATAATACCAGCCTTCGGGCAAAGGAAATTTTATGGGCATATCAGATTCTGAAACGCCATTTGTTATCGACAAAAATTTGGGAGCAAGACTCAATTTAGATTCTGCGGAATTCCCTCAAACGAATGCTGATGGCAGGCCAATCGCCGAACTGACGCAGGAACAAAAATATATGTTTGACGCCAGAGGTTGGCTATTGATCCCAAATGTACTAACAGAAGATGAAGTCAATGAAACGCGAGATTTTTGTCTGCAGTTGCGACACGATCCACAATCAATTCCTGAACACGAGAGATCCACGCTCGGCGGCCCTTTGCAAAAGCTGGCCGACCATCCACTGGTTGTCGGCTTTATGCATGAGTTTGTGGTTCATCCAGGACTATCAACTCAAAATTGCTACGGCTTTCGAATGGAATCCTGCAGCCTCTATTATCGAACAGTTGGAGATGGGCAGTTTGCGCCGCATAACGGAAACGGGATGTTACGTTTTCCGGGCGATTCACATCTATACCGGTGTATTCCCGGCAAAGCGTATAGTGGATTAACACGCGTTGTCTGGGAACTGAATCCGGTAGAGAAAGGTAGCGGAGGAACTTTATTGGCAACCGCCAGCCACAAGGCTGTTTACACTGCTCCTGAATCGATACAAGATCCGAACTCCTCTATCTGGGAGACATACTCATGCCCAGCCGGCTCTCTACTGTTCTTCACCGAAGCGCTAAGCCATAGTGCACATCCATGGACGAACAAAAAAAACGATCGAGTGGCCATATTCAGTTGCTACAATACAATCAACAGCAAGTGGCACGATTGGGATCCGCACCCCAAACTTCTCGAGTCGATGCCACCCAAACGCCAAACGCTCTTTCGGCCCGTCAGAGCAGCCAACAACCTAATACAATAGTAATCCATACTTCTCAAGAGGACAAAAAATGAATTCCCAAATTCAACAGGATACAAATAACCAAAGATTCGAATCCAATTATACCGTTGATCAACAACAGATCGAAACGTGGGTGGAAACCTTCCATCAACAGGGGTTTTTATTCTTGGAAGAGGTCCTAACCCAAGCACACTGTGACCAGCTCAGGGAAGACCTGGATGAAAAGGTAGACAGCAAAAAACCAGGATCCGGCATGCAGCTCCACCACCGCATGTTCGAACATAGCCAGGCCAACCTAAATCTGTTTGATTTGGAACCAATCGTCAGTTTTGCTGAAGCACTGGTCGCCCCCAACTGTCACATAATCCATAATAATTCCTTCATCACGCCACCAGGCGGAGGAATCACCAGCTGGCATCAGGATGACGCACCGCACCTGATTGTTACGGATAATCAACCTCCCAAGAATATTAGATTGCCCGTTTTGTTTTTCACCGCAAACTACTACTTAACTGATGTCACAGAAATTGAACATGGCGGAACGGAAGTTATTCCCAAATCCCACCTCTTCGGCGCTAGCCCACCATCCTCAATCGAGGGAACAGAATGGGAAGATAAAATCCACCAGAACCTAGGTAAAGCTGGTAGCGTAACCATGTTCAACAATCAAGTCTGGCACCGTGGTGGTCCCAATCAAAGTGATCGAATCAGATATATCACCCAAATTACCTATGGACGACGTATTATCGGTCACAAGTACTATCCCTTCATGAATTACACCATGCCTGAACATGTCTATAAAGATGCCGATCCCAGACTAAAACGCCTGGTCGGTTTTCTTGATCACGGAGCTTACGGCTAGAAACCAAAGTTATGAGACAACATCCCATTTTCAAGAAGCTGAATTTGCACATTAGCAGCTGGGAAGACCGGATATTCCTGTTACTTGTTCTGCTCTACCTTCTACCAATCTGGTCAATCCAGTTTTTCCCCTCCCAGGATGGACCAAGTCATGTTTATAATGCGCTGATCGTCAAAGAATATTTCAATACTGATGAATATCCTCTATTTCAAAAGTATTACAATCTCAATGCCAAACCGATACCAAACTGGTTTGGTCACGCAATCATGGCAATGCTAATGTTTGTTGTCAATCCCCTGATTGCTGAAAAGTTGCTGTTGACAGGATATGTTCTGCTATTCCTTTTAGGCGGCCGGTATCTTCTGACCAACGTAGATCCAGCAAAAAAATGGCTAGCCTTGACCCTCTTTCCCTTCGTGTATAACTACTTGCTCAACATGGGATTTTATAATTTCTCTTATAGTGTAGGTTTTTTTCTGCTCGCAGTCGGGTATTGGTGGAAACATCACCAAAATTTGCGTCCGAATCATGCCGTCATATTTAATCTGATCATGGTATGCTGCTACTTCTCGCATATGGTATCCACTGTAATTGCCCTTTTGTCAATTGCTGTTCTATGGCTAGTAACCATTCGTTTAACCGAAATAAAAAAGCATCTCTTGCAAATCCCCATGCTACTGCCTTCCTGTATCCTACCACTCTGGTTTGTAATATCTCACGGGGCAACTTCCCACGGTTCACATTGGACTCCACAACGACTGTTCGACTACTTTACCAGACTTGAGGTTTTCATTTCCTTCAATAATTTCCAGCTATACATAGGAAAAATACTAGTCTTCTGCTTCCTAGTTTCCTTGTTAGTCAGCATCTTTACAGATAAATTAAGGTGGATAGAGAGGTTCCGAAAACTGCATCTTCAAAAGGAAGACGGATTTTTACTGCTGAGCATAATCTGTCTGATTCTGTATATCAAAGTACCTGATGGAATGTCAGGAGGAGGATTCATCACTCACCGATTGAGTCTTTACCCGTATTTAATTTTGCTGCCTTGGCTTTATGGAACTCTTAAACAACCGATAAAATGGTTAGCAATAACCGTTTTAGTTGCCCTAGCCTTGGTCAATTTCGTCTACTTGATGCGTTGGTATCCAATGCTAGACAAAGATATGAAAGAGTTTCGGTCAGGGGTGGAAGCAGTCGAACCTAACCGAACCATCATGCCACTCATTTTCAATAATCACGGACATTGCGCCAGAATCGGCATGTTTCTTCACGCGATCGGATATTATTGCGCTTACACCAAGGGAGTAGAGTGGGATAACTACGAAGCCACAACCAACTACTTTCCAATTATGTACAAACCAGCATTGAACAGCATCCGACCGAATACAGGAGTTATTGAAGGTCATCCGCAAGATATGGATATTGCCTCCAATGTCAATTTAGTAGACTATATCTGTGCCTGGTCGATGCCATTGAATTCCGCTATCCAACAACGGATCGAAGCACACTACGAATTGGTTTTTGAGGAAGGAAGAACGCGAATCTACCGAAGATTGGAGACAACTCCAAATCAAACCAAAGGCCAGAATATTTTTTAAAACTAAAAGGAGAGTACGTGAGAATTACAGTATTGGGTTCAGGGACATCAACAGGAGTACCAGAATATAAATGCGGCTGCTCAGTTTGCCTGGATGCTGCCGATGTTAGTTCTAAGAATTACAGAACACGCCCATCCGTTCATGTCGAACTGGATGGAAAACACCTGCAGTTTGATGTGGGACCAAATTTCATTGATCAAGTCAACCATAATCGGATCGAATGGATCGATGCGGTCATTTATACCCATTGCCATGCAGATCACGTCAGCGGCACCAATGACCTGGTCATGCCAAGCCGTAAGCAACAAATGGACATGCCTATTTACGGACCGGAACAGACAATTCAGATTCTAGAACGAAACTTCAACTACATGTTTTCCAAAGACACATTCAAAGGCGGAGGAGTCGCGCACCTATTACCCCATGTGGTCAACCGTAATTTCCAACTGCACAATTTTGAGATTATCCCCATTCCAGTCGAGCACGGAACAGTTGATACTTTCGGTTACCGAATTAACAATTTTGGTTATGTCCCGGACGTTAAACACATGCCGGATTCGTCCTTGCAATTGTTACAAGGCATTGATCTCTTGATTATCGACGCACTAAGTTTCAATCCCAACCATCCAACACACCTAGGGGTTCAGCAAGCAATAAATATTGCCAATCACCTTCAACCCGAACAGGCATATTTCACCCATATTATGCATCAACTCGATCACCGATGTTTCCACCAACAATGCAAAGATCAGCAAATCAATCTGCCCGAGAACGTTTATTTGGCTTACGATGGGCAAGTAATTTATATTTAAACCTGCAAGTCATATGCAACCAATGGAACCTCCTTTGAACATTTGCTTTTACATGTAACTCGCGCAACTTGATGTAGAAGCAGGTTGTTGCACTTACCGCCAATACAGGCTCACCACTTAACCTCGTCAAAACAACGACGATTAACCTAAAAAACCAAGGATTTCACTTACTGACCAGCGAAATTACTGAAAAACAAAATGCTGATAAATCTACCAAATCAACTGACAGCTGATGTAACCGCAGATGCAACCATACTGAACGTGATTGATCACATGATGGACGAAGAAATCCGAGTGAGATCATCACATCGGTGGCAGTAAAGTTTGTTTAGAAATCAGCTTGCCTCATATTTCCCGGATCTAGCAATTATCTTAATTTTTGCTCACGATTTTTCCGAATATGTCTTTAACACAAACAAGTCCCGCATTTAAAATCAAGATTAGTACAAATAATCCAAACGGCATCTTCGCAGCCGGCCAGACAATCAGTCTGTTTGCAGAAATAAGCAACAATAATGAAACAAAGTCCAGAGGTCAATTGACGTGGATCATAGAAACCGATGAGAAAGAAATCTTAAGGGAAATAAATACTGAATTCTGGATTGATGCAGGTCAGATCAAGCAACATCATTTTCCAACCGTGGATATTACAAAAGCTGGATTTTACCGTTTTAGATGTACCTATAGGCATGAAGGGGAATCATATTCGAATAATACCATCATTGGTTACGACCCTGACTCCATTCACGCAACCCCAACAGCAGAACATGATTTCGATTTATTCTGGATACGTGCTTTAGCAGAGCTCAACAGTATTGATCCAGAACATAGAATTATCCCACAACCTGACAAAAGCAGTCAGAAACGGGATGTTTACCTAATTGAGATGGAAAGCGTTGGTAACCTCACTGTCCGCGGATGGTTGGAAGTGCCTAAAAAGGAAGGAATCTATCCTGCTCTGTTGCGGCTTCCCGGATATGGTTCTGCAATGTGGCCGGTAGATAAATATGACGATATGATTATATTCTCTTTCAATCCTCGTGAGCACGGCAATTCCGATAAAGCACCGGGAGGACCACAGGGATTTTGGGTCCGGGGTCTGGACGACAAAGAAGATTATTATTATCGTGGAGCATATCTGGATTCCATCAGGGCCATGGACTATTTGGCTTCCCGGCACGATGTAGATACTCGACAAGTTGCCGTCTGGGGAGGCAGCCAGGGAGGTGGGTTAAGTTTTGTAACTGCCGCCTTTGATCAACGAGTTAGATACTGTATTGCAGATGTCCCATTTTTATGCGACTGGAATAAATACTTCAAAACAACTCATTGGGACGAGATCGACATGTGGATCGCTCAAAAGCCTGAAATCCGAAACTGGGCGAGTATGCTCAAAACTTTAAGCTATTTCGATACCATGAACCTAGCGGAAAAAATCAACGCGGAAGTTTTGATGCGCGCAGGTCTGCAAGATCCAGTATGTCCACCAGCAACTTGCTTTGCCACTTATAACCAGATAAAAAGCGAAAAGAGCTGGCTTGTTTACCGAGACTCAGGACATAGTTTAGGTAACGAACATTGGCAACACGGATTTGACTGGATAAGATCGCGATTTCATCTAAAATGAATAACCCAGAGGCAACAACCGCACAATTTCTGAGCTTTGAAATCATTAACGCAAGCATTGAAGAACAGTATCCCGGTAGGCTTCTAAATCGGGAACTTGGGCGCCTTGCACTTTGGCACAATCATCCCAGATTCTCAATTGCGTAGCGGCTTCAAAATAATCGAGCTTCTCAAAGTCGACCTTTTCTTTGGAAGACATGGCTCCCCCCTGAACATGAAAACTTCTTTGGGACGCATCAGAAAGACTATCGTAATATGCAAGATCAACTGTACACAGATACCTTTTGGCTGGCACATGTAATCGAATCGGTTCCGTAATAGATGGGGGGAAAAATGGCTGCAGGTAAGTTGAACCTATTTCTTCATGGTTCAAATCCTGAGACAGAAAGCGATGATTATCACTTCGCTCGTCAAGAAGGAAATGCCCCAAGTCGTGCAAAAGCGCACTAGTTACCAGACTTGCATCCACAGCGCAAAGAGTCGCTTGATGCGCACATTGTAGCGCATGCTGCAGTTGGGTAATGCTTTCGTCATAGAAGGATTGCCCCTTTTCCTCCATATAGGCAAACAACATCTTGACTTTCTCACTCGGAACTGCTTTTTCAATCTTTGTAGCCAATGACAGATCAATTCTAATCATAACTTAACACCGTTTCCCACTCGAAATCGGACAATTCCACTAAATCTGGTTGACTTAATCAGGCTACATATACTTAGCGAAAGCCCTGCGTTCATCTGGATAATATCTCTCGCGCCAATCTCCTCAAGATAAGGTACATTTTCGAAAACATATCAGATAAAATCACCTAACACCCTTCTTTCCTAATCCTGCAGCAAACCACGTCTAAAAACGCACATACACATACAACCGATGACAAGTGCCTCTATTAAGGTGTTTCAGGATTCTATCGGAGTCAAGCATCTAGTCCAACTCTCTAACCTTCGGTCCCGTATGGTGTCGCTCTATCAAAAAATAATGGGAGATTGAGAGAGTTCCTCCAAATCACCAAGTAAAATGCGGCTGTCGGTGAATATCCCACACGTTGTGTCCCAACGCAAGTCAATCCAATCATCCTTATGCTTCCATCTTGGCATGCATGCAGTTTGAAAAATATAAAATGGCAACTTTCCTAAATCACTTTCCACTCAAAGGCAAACTTTATGCTACTGTATTGAAGAAAGCTTTCAACGAACCAAACCAACTCAAGATACTCGCTGCTAGCAAATGCGTAACCCTCGTTAATAAATCCAATGCTAAAACTGAGGCATACCCTTGGACACTTTTAGATTAATCTCGGACAATGGATCGGACCGCGCGACTGGATACAACATGAGTTGCAAGATCATCCGATCTGATGAACATCTTTTTCTCGGCTGGTTGGACGCACCAGAGCATAAGGGTGATTCTGCAAGAATCATGGTCGCAAGATGCGATCCGGAAACAGGTGAACCAAACTTTATAACACAAGTTGGGGCAGGAATTGACAACCACTGTGGACCAGCTCTTGCTTACGATCCTCATCGGAAGCGACTACATGTGATCACTGGCGCACACCACGGACCATTTGAGCATTTTTGTACTGATGATCTCGGTGAAAGCTGGTTTTTGGTCGAGAAAATTGGCGAAGAGAATTCGTATCCCAGTCTAGCGATTGACGGTAATGGAACACTTCATCTGGCTTACCGGAAAAGGAGTAATCGCTGGCAGATGTGCTATCGAAGCAAACAAGTTGAACATGCATGGGGTGAGGAAATTGCAGTTGCGGTTAGCCCCATGCCAGGCTATAACCATTTCATGCAGTCGTTGTCGGCAACACCAGACGGCACACTTCACCTTACTTTCCAATTTCACTACGCAGAGTCTGGTCGTGCACAGGATTGCAAAGGACGGGCAGTCCTACATGTCCAATCATCAAATCAGGGAGAATCATGGTTTTCCAGCAAACAAGCATATGATCAACCAATTACCATTGACTCAATGGATCCCGTCTGTGCTTATCCTAACGAAAATTTGCGAAGACACGATCTTAGAATTGGCAATCATATCCCACCCCTTCCAAATGGGGATGGCAAGTTGAGCAGTGTCTGTTTTTTTACCACTGTTCCAGATAACCCGCATGGTCAACTTTGGTATCAGAACCAAACATGTTGGGAATCCATCAATCTCTCAAAATTCACCTCGGGACTAAATGTTCACGGTGGCAAATCGACTTCGATTTCCAGAGACATCGAAGGGAACGTGCACCTAGTTATCGCAACATCGCCAGTCGGCCAGGAGACAGCATGGTTTGATCCAAGCCACGAGTTGTTCCACCTAGCTCTCAACCCCACCGGCGAATTAATTTCATTTTCGCAAATCACGGACGTTGAAGCAAGTTCAGCCCGATGGCTTCCCGCATTAGAGTACAGGAACTGGCAATCTTCAAAAACAGGTAGCTCTAACGGACTTTGGATGATGTTCACAGAAGGGTTAAATCAGGGCGGCATCGGAGGAGATAATGCAAATGCAATAAAAACAAAAGTTTATCTCGCCCAGTTGCAGGTAAGAATATAGATGTCAATGAGAAAGCGACCGAATCTTTATACATATTCATTCAGATCGCCCCTTTACAAGACACACTGTTACAGAGCCAAATTCGAATTGCACTAACCAGGGTTGAGATCCTATCGCAGATACCTTTAAATCATGCTGAGGCGAAAATTCCCGGCAACTGAAGTAAAGTGTTCTTACCTTCCCTTGAACGATGAAGATCCGATTTGCCTGAATTATGATGCCTACGCGCTGACTGCTTGGATCAGAGCAATAATATACCCGAATTGGAACGCCCAAGCCTGACATACTCGCCCGGACACTCCGGCTGGAGACGTATCATCCGGATGATTGGGCGCGTGATCCGGCATCAGCATGTAGGGATATTCCACTTCTGCGAGCGTTTGTGCCACCCGATGCATATCCAGATCACCTTCATCCGGCCACACCTCTTGGAAGTTATGGAGTCCTCCGCGAATATTACGAAAATGGACATTGAAGATCTTCTTACGCTCACCAAAATAGCGTACAATATCATAAAGTTCCGTCCCTGGATCTTTTAAGCCTTCAGAAGCAACGCCACAGCAGAAATTGAACCCGTTATATGGACTGTCCACCAACTCAACAAATTGTTTCAGCCCATCAAACACCGGGTAGTTCCACCTTTCTACCCCTCTAAGTACCGGGGCAGGCGGGTCATTGAGGTGAGCAGCCATCTGTACCTGATGTTCTTCCGCTACTGGGATCACCCACTCAAGGAAATAACCAATCCGATCAAATGCTTCATCCCGACTGACTTCACCCGCTTCCGACAGGGTTTGGTTATCGAATTTGGAGAGGTCAAAGGTGCTGTATGTTGTTCCACCACGTCCAGGTGTGGATTCAGTCCGCTGATGCGGCAAAATACAAAAATTGTAGTTTAACCCCCTAATTCCAGCTTGACTTGCATTCTCAATAATCTGGCATATTCCTTCCAGATCCCGGTCACGTTGCGGATCCTGTGCTAAAGTAATGCTGTTTGGAAGACCAATATGGATCATCTCCAAACTAACACCCCATTGGGCGGCTTCTTCCCTGTGACGCGACAGCGTTTCAACTTCGTTGTTTTCAACTGAGGCATCCATGTGTGTCACACCATGCCGCACCAAAAACTGCAATTCCTTTTCCGAGGTGCCTATCCCCTGAACACCAACATGCATTCTTCCATTTCCACTCATTTTCAGTATTTCTCCAGTAAACGTGAATTTAAGCAGGAAGCATACAGGATTGAGAAAACCGATGCAACTGATTCTGGCTGGATTACCGTTTCCGGTGAGACATCTGATCCAAGGCAATACGGGCAGTCCGCTGAGTTTCTCTATCACCGTGATTCAATGCCTCGGTCAACTGGGCCACGGCAGGCTGACCAATATTCAACAGCGCGCGCACTGAAACCCGTCGAACATTCCATTCCCTATCATCCAAATTGCCAATCAAAACAGGAATAATAAGATCAAGAGGTTGACCTATCTCACCTAGGGCAAAAGCGGCTTGTTGCCTGACATCGGCATTTGGACTCCCAAACACATCAATCAGAAACGGTACTGTAGACTTTCCCATCGAGACAATGGACAATGACGCGGTAGTGCGAACGTTCTGCTCAGCATCAGCGAAAGCGTGAATCAGTGCCGGAACGACCTGTTCAACCGGCTCACCAATTTCACCTAATAACCAAACTATGTTTGCACGCATAGCTGGATTTTGGCTATCCAGTGCCATAATAAGCGAGGAGACAGACGGCGCTCCAATCTGCTGCAAGTGCTTAACAGCCGATGCTCGGTCATTCGCATCTAATGCTCCCATTTGCAGAATGTACTTTTTAATTTCATGTTCCGGCGATTCGCAGCTAACAAGAATCATGCTATTAATTACAAAAAATAAAACCGAGCATGTGAATCGTAACGAACCATTCTTTATACTTGACATTATCGGGCTTTGTTGTTTCGATTGGAAGGTGGTATCTTCTGCTCAACCTAGGCAAATTTGATCAATAAAACCATTGACAGCACATGCCTACACCAGAAATTGGCAGTTTCAACTGAAATGGATCCAGTGACCGTCGGGGTCTTGAAAACTCAAGTTCGGTCCACGCTGTTGCAACGGGATATTCTGCTGGCGGAGTATCTCCAGGGCTGATTCCTCCTGTTGACTGGTTAGATTAAACGCCAGATGATGGACGCCCTTCCCAATTCTATCAGTATCTAATGTCTCGAATAGCGCTAAAACTCCACCATCCGCCAATTTTAGAAATATACGATGTTCTGAAGCACTAACTTCTCGTAAACCTAGCTTTTGAATATACCAATCGGCTGATTTCCGGACATCTTTTACCCAGATGGCAACGTGATTAAAACTTTGAGCTGTAATTTTCGGCATTTTTGCAAACTCCTTTCTAAAGCGAGACGAGGTGGACCTGCAGGCCACATGAGGATTCTTATAATTAAAACATTTAGCCGGATTTCCCTTCTTGACCCATACAGGGATATTTGACAAGGTTATCATATACATCCCACGGATTTCAATTATACGTACTTTCATGACAGAATCAATCGATATGTCATGTAAATTCCAATTGACTCAAAATTGAAAAATTGTTAGGATAACAAAGACTAAACTTGAACGGAGAAAATCCTGATGAAGGCCTGGCGGTTTTATGGATTCAACAACATGCAGTTAGACGAAATTCCTGATCCGCTTCTACGTAAAGGGCATGTGATAGCTGAAATCTTGTGCGTGCAACCCTCTGTCACTGAAGCACAACTGGCATACGGCATTCGCACGCTTGCCTATGAACAGATCAAGAATCGGCTGGAGACAGAAGCGCCGATACAGCTATTTGGTCATGAGTTTTGCGCCCGAATTGTAGAAACAGAGGAGGGATCCCGGTTTTGTCCGGGAGACCGCGTGGCTGCTCGTGCTAAATTGCCGTGCGGTGAATGCTCCCTGTGTCTTGCGGAGTCCAGTTATCTTTGTCGGCGTGGACCGATTATCGGGTTTCAACTTCCAGGCTGTTTCTCTGAGTTTGCCGTACTACCTGAAATCGCTTTAGCAAAAGTCGATAACCAGATTTCCGACAACGAAGCGGCCTGTCTACAATCACTAAGTGATGGTCTTGCTGCCGTGGATACTGCCGAAATCCGGATGGGCGATTCCGTCGTCATCTTCGGCCAAGGCAGCATGGGACTTGAATGCATGCAAGTTGCCCGCACTAACGGTGCTGGCAAGCTCATTACAGTGGATGTGCGTGAAGAAGCCCTCAAGATGTCGAAAGAATTGGGTGCCGACTACACCATCGATGCAAGATGTAACGATCCTGTCGAGGTTATTCGCGAGTTGACTGATGGAAACGGAGCCGATGTGGTTTTTGAATGCGCAGGTGGAAGTCCAACACAGGGACTTGCCGGAACTAAAACACTCGGGCAAGCAATTGGGTCAGTCCAGTCAGGTGGGAAATTAGTGATCGTCTCCTGGTTCGGCCACCCAATGGAACTTGATGTAGACTTACTACGCGAACGAAGCATAAGATGCTTATTCCCAGATATCAGTACGCTCGGGCATTTGGAACATACTATCCGGTTGGTTACCTCTGGGCGTGTACAGGTGAAACCGACAATTACGCATATTCTATCTGGTATTGAAATGGTTCCAAAAGCCTTTGAAATAACCGCCAATAAAAGCAAGTACGGCGCTATTAACCCTGCGCAAGTGATGCTTTATCAGTAATGATACAGTCCGAATTAGTCAGAGAGCAGAAGGAAGTTTCCAGACAACTACCCGCTATTGACAACAATACAATTAAATATCCCTGTTGATTAAACCAAATAAGGAACTTCGCATCATGCAAATCAACCGTGACCAATTTCTGGAAGATGGTTATCTGGTATTAAGACAAGTTATTCCTCCAGATCAACTGGATGGTCTGCGTGTCAGCTACGAACATTTGTTGGAACGGCAAAGGGCAATCTGGTCAGCGGAACGCAACCCTAATGATCCGCCCGGTGGTGTTTGGGAAACTTCGGCCCAACCAAGATTACTCCTTCAACGAAACCCTCTAGCAGGTCTGATTGATCAACACTCCGCCAGTGCTGTAGAAATCTGGCTTCACCCAAATACCCAGGGAGTTAGTAGCAGATTGCTGGATCTACCCGATACGGCTGTGACGGAGATGATGCTGATGTGCAACCCGATAAGTAACCGGGGACCAGCAACTTGGCACCGAGATCTACATCCGATTGACACCGCTCCACTTCAAGGTTACATTGACGATATTGTTGAAACAGGCCCTCGCTATGTACAGTGGAACATCCCACTTTACGACGATGAGGTCCTATGGGTCGTTCCTGGCAGTCACCTTCGCCTCAACACCGATCAGGAAAACAACCAACTGCTGGCTGATCCACGCGTCCCACTTCCAAACGGAATTCAGACCCACTTAAAAGCTGGTGATGGCGTTGTCTACATACTTCCTATTCTGCATTGGGGTAGCAATTATAGCACCAAGATGCGCCGAACCATTCATGGCGGCTTTTCCAATCATACCCAGTATCCTAACCTAGACTTTGTCACACATCTGTCTGCATCAGGCCAGAAGACGTTCAAACGCTGGGAACGGCGCAGCATTGAAATGCAAGATCACACCGAATCTGCCCTGAGAGCCGCAATAAAAAAAGATAGCCACGATTACCATTCCAATCTGGAAAAGCTTAGTCCCAGCAGACAAGAAAAGGGTAAGATGCTAACAACTATTTTCTTGTCTAAGGCGGTTTGTTTTATCAACCTCAACAAGAATCCCGACTTTGAAGGTATATCAGATGATCTCCGTCAAAAGGCACCCAGCGCGCACCCAACGACCCTCAATTGGGGAACGGAATTTGCCCATCGTTTCTCAGTTGAAGAAGCCAAAATACTGTGGGACCGGTTCAGGATTATCGAGGCCAAACTTCAAGCCGAAGAAGAGCATTTTTATCCCGGCTTCCAATCAGGACCAATGCGTTATTTCTTTAACCAGATGCCTGCCGGTTTCAATGTCACAGACCTGATTGCCAGTTGGAGTGATTCTTAATTCTCGAGGTATATCTTTCCGGAAAAGCATGTTATGCAAGTCGATCGAAAAAAATTCACCGCGGAAGGTTACAATATCCTGTCAAATGTGGTACCTCCTGGCCAACTTGAGCCCCTGCGCCACAGCATCGAACACATGGTCAACCAGAGAAAAGAGATTTCCGCCCAGCAACGTACACCGCATGAACCGCAGGGAGGTTCATGGCAGGCAAGTGCTCAACCTCGATTGCAGTTCGATGCAGACTGCAATGCAGTTTCAGCCACCGCAATTGAGTTCCTGCTTCACGAAAATACGCTGGGTGTTAGCAAACAGCTAATCAAGGCAGAACATGTGGTGCCGCACCAGTTTGGCTGTCTATGCAGCGGAAGCTACGACGCTGGTCCGATGCGTTGGCATCGTGACATTGGACCAGGAGAACCTGCCCCGTTGCGTGGGATGATCTCCAACATGGAACATCACGGTCCCAGTTATCTCCAATGGAATATTGCTTTGTACGATGACAGTGTTCTCTGGATTGTTCCAGGCAGCCATCGCCAGATTAATACCGATCAGGTGAATCGTCAACTTTCGGAAGATCCGTCCGTTCCGCTACCCGGTAGCATACCGGTTGAACTAAAGGCAGGAGACGGGGTTGTTTACACCCACCTCCTGCTGCATTGGGGTAGCAACTATAGCAAAAAAATGCGCCGAACCCTGCATCCGGGGTACCGCCCCTTTGGTTTTGCCGCTATCCCCAATGTTCATTGGAGACATTGGGAACCCGGTTTTTATCACTATCTTCCAAATGCCGTCCGCCAACAGTTTGAAACTTGGGATCAAATCTTTTTTGCCGAGTTCGATCTTGTAGCCGAAATTCTGAACGCTATCATCGCCAGTAATAGGAACCAGTTCCTAACCGCATTTGAAAAATTGCATCCTTCTCCACATGGTTGCATGGTAAGTGTAGTAATGCTCTCAAAGCTAGCGGTCAAACTTTACAAATTCAAGCACTCAAAAGACAACCCATCTTCGCTCTGGGGCAATGGTAGAGACTTGGTGTACCTGGCTGGGCATTTTAACGATCAACAGATAGAAATCTTGTGGCAACGGTTTAACGAGCTTGATCAAAAATTAAAGTCACCATCAACGGAAAATTATCCCGGCTTTCAGCGGACATCAGATTATAATGCCATTGACATGCCACTAAACTTTGAAATCGATGATTTCGTCGCCAGTTGGGAGAATTTTCATTAACGGAAACTCTTTTAAACAAACCGAGGAGTTTATTAAAAATGTCCAACAATCAAACAACGATCCCTTCTCTAGGTTGGGCACTGATCGGCTGTGGCGGTGCTGGGAATAGACACGCGCAGTGGGCAATGTCTACATCTGGAGTTGAAATTCATGGTTTCTGTGACAAGTTCGCGGATTCAGCAGAGCGTTTTCATCAAAAGTATGAAGGAGCCTACCACACCACCGATCCAGAACGTATCTTCACAGACCCATCAGTGGATATCGTTTCGATTGCTACCTCACACCATTCTCACGCCGATTTGGCTGTTGCCGCTTGCAATGCTAAAAAACATCTGTTTTTAGAAAAACCGATGGCGATGACCACATCAGATTGTCTGCGTATTTATCAGGCAATGAAAGAAGCTGGTGTGAAGCTGATGATAAATTTTTCTATTCGCTTTTCTGGTGCAGCACGCCTCATTAAGGAACAAATTGGCCCGCCACTGGTCAGTCACGGGCAATGCATGATGGGCAAGGCGGATCTTAGTCGATGGCGGTGGCATCCAGAGGAAGGTGGCGGTCCACTCTACGATGTTGGTGTTCATGCCATAGATCTACTTTGCTGGATACACAACTCAGATCCGGTTGAAGTTTATGCTACAGGAGGGCAAATCACTCATCCTAACGAACTTGGAAGCGACGATATGATAGACACAGTGGCCGCTACCATTCGTTTTGCCAACAACTCAGTGGCTACCTTTCTCATGAGCGATGCTGGCAGTAGTTCTGTTGTTTCCAAATGGTTTTTCGAATTTTTTGATGGTTCCCGTTCTGCGGTACTTCATGAACATTTCAGCCGGGTTACTTTTGGCGATGGTCAAACCAGTAAGCCGCCTGTTATCGAACGCTTGCCACTGTTGATAGAGTCTATTCATCATGATACAGAACCTTACGTTCCCCCACGCACCGGTATTTTGTCCACCTTGCTAGTGGAAAAAATCGCCGCCTCTGCCCAGACCGGAAGTCCTCAAAAAATAGAAATTCCCAACCTGAATGGATAGGAGATTATAACCGATGGCTAATTCTCATTTTAAACTGGGTATGTACCTTCCTGAGTTGCGGCTTCCTTTTGACGAAGCACTGGCAAAGGCTAAAGAAATTGGAGCCGAATATGTCTGGTTTAATCATTTATCCGATGAGACACCAATTAGCCAAATGAGTGATGACGAAGTTGACCATATGGGTAAACGCGTTTCCCAGCACGGTTTGAAGATCTTCCTGATTGGTGCCGGAAACCCCTTTAAGACAATACACCTAACAGATCTATCTTTGGAAACTATGACAGACCACCCGGCATTCCGAAAGGAATTAAACGATCTGATTCGGTCCATGCAAATTGCATCACGCCTAGAAGTAAGTACCGTTAATGCCTTTTCCTTCGCTTGGCCAGGTGAATATACCGCAGGTAAACCGACATGGCCAATGCGCTGGTTAACCCGCGGTGGTATAATCTCCGATGGTGAGATGGATAAATTGATCAAAGCATTCTCGATGGTGGAAGTGGAAGCAGAACATTACAATATCGACGTGGCACTATCCATGATGTGTTGGAATTACACCAATACAACAGGCAATTTTCGGCGTCTTGTTGACCAACTTGGCTCTAAAAGGATCAAGGTAATGTGGGGACCAGCCGATAACATAAACTGCGGCGAATGGGATGTGGCCACAACCGGATTCCACAACATACGACCTTACTTGCACGGACTTCATCTTAAAGATCTGCACATCATTGACGGTCAGCAATTGCGATTTGAATATCGCCCGATTGGCGATGGAGATGTCGATTATCTAACAGTTCTAAGACAGTTGCGAGATCACAATTGCGACACCGTTCTTTCAGTGGCAACCCATTTTCTTCCAGCTAAAGGCTCGCCAGAAGACGCAATGCGCATCAATTACACTAATCTCCTATCACTTATTCAACAAACAAAGGAATAATGGCGGGTAGAGGAAGTTAGTTAGCATGCAATTTTTCTCTGTTTCTGATGAAGTCGTCTCTCTACCCAAGGGGGCCTGGGCGAAGTCACATCGAATTAACGTATGCTGGCAGGGAAGGCACATCACATCTCTGAGCCAAGGTGAATATCGTGCCTATCTCTTTCCCGTTTACACCCCTCAGGGGTTTGCTGTTACCACAGAAAGCCCTATCGATCATCCACACCATAATTCTATTTGGATCGGTGCAGACCATCTTCATTGCCATTTACCCTTTTCCAGCCATGATTATGAAGAGGCCACTTATAATTTCTACGTTAACGAAGTCTTTCAGGGACGCGCGGCGGGTCGTATCCTAAGTGTTTCTGTGGAACACAAAGAGGTTTCGAAAACCCATCTCCAGATCACCCAAACACTCAACTGGCAAGGCCCGAACGAGTGGGGCATGCCACAGGGCAGAATCCTAGCCATTGAAACTCGTACCATAAACATCCATCCTGGTGAGATTGCTAACCTGATCGATATCCGCTCGCAACTGCGCCCGACAGATTGGGATCTTCGTATCGGTCCGACGCGTCACGCTTATTTTGGCGTTCGCATGTCGGAAGCGTTACGAGTGACTACCGGAGCTAAACTTATCGATTCAGCCAATCGTTCTGGCGGCATGGAGATTACGGGCCAGGTTTCTGACTGGGTAGATTGTTCAGGAATGATAGCAACTTCAAGAAGTGCCGGAATCGCCTTGTTTGCTTATCCTTCCTGTGCGGGAGAACCATGGTTTGTTTCGGATTGGGGCATTCTAACAGTTAATCCACTGAGGCAGCAGGGAAAAATGCTTTGTCAAAACGAAAAGCTGGATTTAGCCGTGCGTGTTGTTGTTCATGATGGCGACGCGCAACAGGCAGAAATTGCCAAACTTTATCAGTCGTTTCGCCAAGAACTGACTTCGCAGCACAATAATAAAATCCACAGAAAAAAGAGTAAGAGTGTATCATGAAAATCGCTTATGGAACGTATGCTATGCCCCTCATGAAGCTAGAAGCGGCAATCCCCACGCTAGCACAAATAGGATATGATGGAGTTGAAATCTGCATTGGATCCAAACATCTCGAATCTATGCCTGACCAAATCAACCTTAGGCGTCGAAAGGAACTAAAGCAACTCCTGAAACGACATCGCCAGGGTGTGCCAGCATTTATGGTCTTGGGACATATTCTGGAGGAAGACGAACAAGCACATCAGGATAACCTTGAACTGATGCGACAGGTTGCTCAACTAGCTAGGGATCTTGATGTTGGAGAGACGCCTGTGATTGCCAGAGGAATCGGTGGCAAAAGTGACTTGTGGGAAGAACAGCGTGACCAGATTGTTCAACGATTCATGGACTACGCTCAACTTGCCTCAGTGGAGGGTTTTATCATAGCTGGCGAAGCTCATTTCGGCGCAGCTGTAGACCGATCGAAGCGGGCAATATGGGTAATCGAAACAGTTGACAGTCCTTCTGCTGGGTTGCACTTTGACATCGTCCATTTTTATCTGGCTGGTGAGAGGATCGAAGATTCGGTCAATAATCTGGTTCCCATTACCATCCACACCCATATTACGGATGCCAGACGGTATGCTGATGGTCAATTCGATTTGCTGCTTCTGGGAGAAGGTGAACTCGACAGCGTCACTTACTTGAAGGCAATGCATAAGGCAGGATGGAATGACTTCATCACTTTAGAAGTTAGCGCACGCGTTTGGTCGAAAGAAGGATACTGCCCTGTTCAGGCAGCCTCTCTTTCTTATGCTACCTTGAATAAAGCTTTTAAAATAGCCGGTGTCACCCGAACTTAATTAAGCTAATTATCGACGGAGAAATAACCAAAAATGCGCGTTTCGATGACAGGTGCTACCGGATTCGTTGGATCCTACACCATTCAGTCGCTTCTGGAAACCGATCACCAGCTCCGTGCCTTGGTTCGTCCTTCAACAGATGCGTCCTGGTTGGAAGAGTCGGGAGTTGAAATCTGCAGAGGAGCAATGACCGATGAATTGAGCCTCCGCTCACTGGTTGATGGTGCTGAGGTGCTGATACATACCGCTTACGAATCCAACCCATCGGAGGAAGAGAACAACCTTGACTATTTCCGCTCCAATATCTTTGGATCTTTGACTTTGCTGGAGCTCGCCTATCAAGCAAGAGTCAGGCAGTTCATTTGTACATCCAGCACCTATATTCTTCGACCTGATGTTAATAACCCAAGAGAAGTAAATAATGCATCAATTGACGAAGATTCATCATGGGTACCTGCATCCAGCCGATATTTGCTGCACAATGCCGTCTTGGAGTCAGGATGCCAGACTTATTTCCGACAGTTTGGCATCAATACAACCTGTTTTCGCTGTGCTTGGATTTATGGAATCCACCCCAATCTGGAAAGAACAGTTTGGCGCGATATCATTGAACACACCAGGTCGGGAGAAAGGTACGAAAGCAAGTTTGGATGCGATGTTGTTGCTGTTGAGGATGTTGCGCTAACATTGACCGCCTCCGTGGGTCATCCGAAGGCATTCGGTCAAGTTTTCAATCTAGCTGAAATGTTTGTCTACAACCAGGAACTCGCTCAAATTGCATGGAGCGTGACCGGAAATCAAGCTAAAGTACCAGAACAGAGGTTGCCAAAACCCAAGCCGATCAGTTCTGAAAGAATCAAGTCACTTGGCATAAACTTTCATCGTGGCGCAGAAGGAATCCATACTTACTTTAAGAGGCTGAACCAATTGATCTAAATTCAGATTAGGAAAACCACGCCATGCAATTTAAAGAACACTCGATTGATCAAGAATTCAGAGGAGCATACGGCCTAGCAGTTGCCGATATGAATGGAAATGGCAGGAAGGATATCGTCGTCGGTTCTATTACAGACCCAGTGATAGCTTGGTACGAATCTCCACATTGGCAGAAACACTTAATCACCGATCAACATCCAGGCAATATTACTATCGCTACTCACGATTTGACAGGAAACAGTATACCTGACCTGATTGTTGGCAGTGGTTTCAACCGCAGACAACGAGTGCCAGTCGAATATCTACATTGGCTTGAAGCACCAAATGGCAGTGGTCAATGGACGAGCCACTATATCGACGAGATTCCCTTCCTCCACCGTATCGGCCTTGCAGATATTAATGGCGATGGACAGTTACTCCTATTTGTGGCTTCTATTCGGGGCGCTGAAGGGGAGTTCAATGAATGGCATGATCCCGGCGCCCTCTGGTGCTACCAAATTCCAAGCGATCCAATTAACCAAACTTGGCAACGCCGTTTAATCGATAATCAGCTACATCTCAACCACGGTTTGAGTTTTGGGGATGTGGATAGGGACGGACGACTTGATATCCTCATCGGTTGCAGAGATGGACTAATTTGGTTTGAACCACCGTCTAACCCGTTTACAGAAAGGTGGCACAAATGGATTATTAGCGACTGTGAAAGCAGTGAAGTCTTTACGGTTGATCTTGATGGCGACGGGATTAATGAAATTTTATCTATTGAGCCTTGGCACGGAAATACCATAGCCTGGTATAAAGCTTCTGGAAATCTACGGAGAGACAAATGGTTGCGACATGAAATTGATAACACCTTAAATCGTGGTCACGCACTACATGCCGTTGATCTCGATAACGATGGAAAAATTGAGATTATCACTGGCTATAACGGCAAAGGGACAAGCCTTCAACTCTACCGACATACAAATCTAAGTCAAAATCAATGGGAAAAAGTGCTTATTGACCACGGCGGATTAGGTGTTGGTCTGATGGTTATAGATGATCTGAACCATAATGGACGGATGGATATTGTTGCCGGTGGATTGAGCACAAACAATCTCAAATGGTATGAGAATTTCGTTCACCAATCGAAGTGACAAAAGATATCGGGGGGAATAAAATCATGTCTATTGGTGAAACCCAGTTTCAGCTAAATCAGGATCAAGCTTCTTTCTTCGATAGGCAGGGATACTTAATTATCGAAGATGCACTTAAAGGCAACCAGCTGCACAAAATTCAAGGGACGTCTTACCGAGTTGAACAACAGACACAGGCAGAATGGCGACAAGCCGTAGCTAACCTACCAGATTTTAGGCCCTATGGCCTTGGTCCTACTGCCCATGTAGTTTACCCCATTATCAACCATGATGACATCTTCCTCGATTTGCTTGAACATCCCATGACCATTTCGATCGCTATGGCTTTCATGGGTCCGGATATACAGATGATTGACAACGCCCTCCATATTAAGCCTGCTGGATCGCGATCGCATACCGGATGGCATCGAGATGCTCAGACATGGTTTCACTCGACGGAAGCCTGGACAGAAGCAGATCAATACACATGGCAGCAGATGCGGGCCTGCGAACGCCCTTTTTTTAAAATTAAGATTTTCTTTTGTGTGGACGATGTGAATGAAGAAACGGCTCCGTTCAGTGTGGTACCCGGCAGTCATAAAACGGGCGAGGATCGAGTGCCTCAATACAATGAACTCGAAGAGATGCCAAATCACCTCAAATTAGTGGGCAAGGCTGGCACTGCCATCCTCTGGAATGGACGCATTTGGCACACAGCTATGCACAATACCGACACCAAGTCTCGGCGCATGCTCCTCTTCAACTACACACACTTTGGCATGAAACAACACGCTCCCTGTGTACCAGCATCGGGTTTTGCACAACACGTACGCAATCGGTCTCCGCTATGCCGGCAACTCCTTGGACTTGAACGAATGACCACAACAGACCAATAAAACATTCAGGTAGCAACATCCCCTCACCTGACAGAGACTACTGGGATGAAGAAAACTTTCGAGTTCAGACTGGTTCAGTTCCTCCTATACTTGACCTTGTTTCATGTTAGCATCTTGTTGGCTCGTCCAGAGATAGCAGTTGAAGCACATCTCAAGAAGGCAGATACACATGCGGAACAGCATAATTTCACACGCGCCATCGAGCATCTGCTGAATGCACTGGAAACTGATCCCAAATGTGTTGAAGCATATCTGAAAATTGGAGACCTTTTTTTCAACATTGGAAAAATTGGTGAAGCGGTTGAATCCTACTCAATAGTCTTACAACTCCAACCAAACGCTTCCACCGCTCAAGATCACTTAAACGCAATCACTCACTACAATTCAGGCATTCTTTTCGTAAGACGAGGAGACTTTGAAAAAGCAAAAGCTGAATATCAACTTGCCATACAACTCTGTCCTAATCAATCCTTCCCCTATTATCAATTCGGTCACGTACTTTCTCACCAGCATAACTTTTCCGATGCCATTCCCTTCTATCAAAGATCGATTGAACTGTATACTGAAAACACGAGTGCTCATTATCAGCTAATGAATGCCTATTTTCGCTCAAGAGACCAAGAAAAAGGAAATCGTCAATTAAAAAAGCTTAGACAGATCAGGGCCCAAAAAAGGTTCCGCCTAGCAGAAGACGATTTGAAAAACGGAAATACCAACCAAGCTGTCAAATTATATAACCGAGCACTTGATATGGATACCGAATACGCCCCTGCCTATGCCAGACTGGGTGCGATTGCGTTTCAGAAGGACGAATTAGTGAAGGCACGGAAACATCTACGGCGGGCGCTTGAAATTGATCCAGATTTCACCGCGGCGCACTATCAACTCGGCTGGATCTATCAGAAAAGCGGTCAAATTCAAAAGGCGGTTAAATCATTTGAAAGAGTTGTGGTACTTCGACCAAATTCTGCACCTGCCTGCAATACATTGGCCATGCTTTATCTGGAACAGGATTACTGCTTAGATGACGCGCTTATTCTGGCCAAGAGGGCGGTTAAGTTCAAGCCAATTCCCTCTTACTGGGATACCCTCGCATATGGCTTGTATAAAAAACAGAAATATGAAGAAGCTGGCAAAGCGATTAAAAAGGCGCTTGAACTGCAACCTGATCATCCTGAGTACTTGGCACGTCAGCAAGCTATTCAAGAGCACCTCATCGAGTAGCAAAGATAGAATATTTGAATTATCTAAGAATATTTTTCAAATATTTCAAAAATAAATAATATTTTATGCTATTATAATATAATCAATGAACAGGGAGGTGTTTCTCGCTTTTGCAGGAAGCTGATTAGCTTGACTAGATTAAGATCCAGTGAAAAACTTGTTTTCAACAACAAACTAAAAGTCTTTTAGCATGCATCAGAATCGGAAAGGAGATTGAGAGGAAATGGAACCGAGCATCCAGAAAGTGACTCTGGTATACATTAGTTTAATCGTCCTAGGATTTTGGTTTAGTAACCTAGGATATACAAAAATTGATCCTAAAGATATTATAGGCGTATGGCTGTTTGACGAAGAAAGTGGTAACACCATCAAGGATTCATCTGGGAATGGAAACGATGGGGAAGCGCTTGGCAAGTTCAAGAGGAAGCCTGGCAAGTTTGGTGGTGGATTTGAATTTCCTGGAGTTGATGGTAAAAACCACATTGAAATTCCAGATCCAAAGAATGCGGTAGATGCACTGACTGAGTCCTTTGCCGTCTCGATGTGGGTAAAGATTAATACTAGAGGAATAAACCAACGCATGTTTTCCTATGAAGGCGGAGGTAAAAGGAACATCGTTTTTGAAGTTAATCATGGCGCAGGCGATGTTGGCCGGATTGTTTATACTGTTGGAGGGCAGTGTTGTAACTGGGCCGATGCTGAAGCCGTTGATAAAATTACCGATAGTAAGTGGCACCATGTTGTTGGGATTTTCAACAGTAAAGATGATGTGTTGCTTACCTTCACAGATGGGAAAATTGGACAGAAAAAGTGTATGGGCGACCCCGGAGATTGCAAACAACCAGCTGATGCCGCTCCAGACGGCACACCACTTGTGATTGGCTCCCGCCCAGATGGAACTGGCAATTTGGATGGTATGGTCGATGATATCGCCCTTTTTAACCGGGGCTTGACTAAAGTAGAAATTTTAGAAATTAGAGATAGTGGATTGGAAAGAACTCTTGCTATTTCCCCCAAAGGTAAACTAGCAGCTGTTTGGGGAAGAGTCAAGGGTGTTGCCCATTAGTCAATTTGTGCCTGAACCGGGCAAACCGTGGGAATATGGTGGAAGTTAGCAGTCCACGCGAATTGCACTCTATGGCACCATAATGTATGATCCAACTATGGGAAATACTGGATGTGGTACATGCGCCGCATGGGATCACACTAGCGTTTTAACGCACACACGATTCCCAGACTACTTGTTACGCAGAGAGCGAGGACGGACTAAAACAGGCAAAACCCAATCCGGGAATTTTTGAATTCAACGGAGAGACTAACAACAATATTGTTTGGGATTTGCGTGGTGCTTCCGTCTTCCGCGATCTGGAAGAATCCAGCCCGAAAAACGTTATAAGGCAATCGGTTTTTGTCAAAGGTACCACAATATTTCTCTGTTGACATCGCCAAACAGAATTCGGTGGGACTTTGGATAACTTGGATCCCATGGCTAAGCGGAAAAATGAGGGCGTTTTTTTAACGTCGTCTATGATCCTGTTGAGGATCTTTACAGAGCTTACGCACTAGGACGTGACAGAGATGAACATGTGCGTCGAATATTATACTGACAGTCCCAGTTTATCTGGACTCTGGAAGGATCTGAAACCGATGCTTCGTGCTAATTCTCACGACGATAAAGTGGATGACCAGAAATACAAGTCGATGCGGGCCGAAATCCATAATCTATCCGGATTCCGGTACCATAACATTGACATCAGCCTTGTCGGTATGTTACACGTCACTGGTCCGAGGGCGCCAGAACACGAGATGCCAGTTGATGGCCCGATTGACGCCCAACTGGTTTATAGTCGTAACGGTATCAACTGGCACCATTTTGACAGTGGGAGGACACCGATTATTATACGCGGTGCAAGCAGTGCTTTTGATAACGCCATGATATAGGTACAGCAAAAGAGCTGATCATCGAAGATGAACAGATCCACTGGTTCTATACAGGTTGCCATGTTACCCATGGTGCCGCACTGAAAGATCAGTATAAAGCTCTTGGACGTGCGACTTGGCGATTAGATGGATTTGTCTCTCTTGATGTAGATTCGACTGAGGGCGTAGTTGAAACCATACCGCTACGAATTCCCAGAGGTAATCTCCACATCAATGCTAATGCCAGCAACGGCAGGTTTGGTGTTAAAGTGTTGTTCCCAACAGAAGAATTCAACCCAGTTTTTCCATCACTGATTGCCTGCCGATAACTAGTAACAGTGTTCGTTACACCGTTCGGTAGAAGAAGAAGTCTCTATTAGAAATCCAGCAATCGCTTTGGTTTCGGTTTAGATTTAACCAGACTGAATTTTATAGTTTTGGTATCATAACAACTTACACAACACGCGGGACAGATTTAGAAAACTGGGTATGAAGAATAAACCCAACATTATTTTCATTTATGCCGACGACCTAGGACAAGGCATGCTGAGCAGTTATGGCCAGCAACACTTTGACACACCGAATATCGACCGGCTGGCGAGAGAAGGGATGCAGTTTACTCAAGCCTATGGGTGTGCATTTTGTGCGCCATCACGAGCTAGTATGATGACAGGACTTCACGATTGTCATCAGGGAACATGGACCTACACTCGAGGCGGCATCTATAATCAACTCAGTACCGGGCAGATCACCTTGCGGGAAATAAACGAACTGATCCACACAACCGGTCTCCAAGCTGGTGTTAATGAAGTATTTTTGGCCCAGATAGCTGAGGACGCAGGCTATGTCACCGGGCAAATTGGCAAGTGTGAATGGGGTTTTGACACAACCGGAGACCGTATTCGCCGCCATGGTTGGCAATATCACTACGGTTACTATGACCATGCACGTTGCCACGGCTTTTATCCGCCGTTCCTTTTTGAAAATGGACAGATGGTAGAAATTCGGGGCAATACTCACCCTGACTGTGGCGTTCATCCGGACTGGGAGTCGTCGGAGAATTCAGAAATCCGGCAGGACAGGAAGGGGAAAGCCGTCTATTCTCAAGATATCTTCGACCAAAAAATCAAGAAATTCCTTCGACAACACCAGAACAACCCCTTTTTTCTTTATCATCCATCCCAATTACCGCATGGACCGATAGCCATCCCTCAGATCCATCCAGCGGTAAAAAATAATCCACATCTGACCCAGTTTGAGAAAGAGTACGCATCCATGGTCCTCAAACTGGACCAGACCGTTGGTATCATTCTAGACGAACTGGAACAATTGGATATTGACGATCGAACAATGATCGTCTTCTCTTCTGATAATGGGCACGAAGTATACGCACTGCAGGAAGGTCGAACATCTGGTCAGCGACAGGATTTGAAGGGTCAACCTTTCGACAATATCGAAACCAAATTCTATTCCGAAACTGGTGGGGATATCTTTGATGGTAACGCTGGCATGGCCGGATTGAAATGGTCGAATTGGGAAGGAGGTACAAGGATTCCCTATCTGGTGCGTTTCCCTGGTACGATTGAACCTGAGAGCTTGTCAGACCATATGCTGGCCAATTTTGACTTTATGCCGACCTTAGCCGATCTGATTGGTGCGAACACACCAGCTGGAAAAGATGGAATCTCATTCCTGCCCACGCTTCTAGGTGAACCACAGGAACAACACGAGTTTATTGTATACGCTTCTGGACAAGGTCCGGCATTAGTCACGGCAGGTGGTTGGAAACTTCGATATATCAATCAAAATGAAACTTTCCAACTTTACCATCTCAAAGAGGACTATCGGGAAGAAAATGATCTGACGGCAGATCATCCAGATCTCGTTGATAAACTTAGCCAAGATTTGTTCACCGCCTGCGACAACGACTATCGTCATGGGACCCCCCAAGCTCATTATGCTGCCTATCCTGAAACATACGCCTAAGACCGTCATTAAGCAATGTACCTATCGATAAAAAGACCACTGAAACATGGCTTGACGAAACTTGGTTGTGGCGCTAGAATCCTGTTTAAGATTGGGTTACGGGGATCTTTGTTTTTGAAATAACATCTCTGACGTGGCTTGTCAACTCCGTACTGTCCAAACAAATGAATTAATAAAAAAAGGAGAAACTATGGAATATGTGAATTTCGGGGATGCTGGCGTTAAAGTCAGCCGGCTGGCTTTCGGTTTGGGACTCAGAGGCCAACCTGACGAGACGGAAGCCCAACGGGTAATTGAACATGCTTTTGATCTTGGAATCAACTTCATTGATTGCGCTAACCTCTATGGACCAAACGACGACCGGGCTAACACTGGACGATCAGAAGTTGTTCTGGGCAAAGCATTGAAAGGGAGACGTGATGATATCGTGATCACCACCAAAGTTGCCGCTGCTATCGGTCCTGGACCAAACGATGAAGGGTTATCCCGGTATCACGTTATGCGTGAAGTTGAGCGATCGCTCAAACGCCTAGGCACGGATTATATCGATATCTATCTGGTGCACCGTTTCGATCAATTAACGCCGCTTGAAGAAACCATACGTACACTGGACGATCTAGTCCACATGGGGAAGGTACGTTACGTTGGGTGTTGTAACTACGCCGCTTGGCAAGTTTGCAAATCATTGTGGATTGCGGACCGGATCAATGCCGCACCATACATATGTGCCCAAAACCTGTATAACCTTTTGAATCGGCAAATGGAAGGAGAAATGTTTAGCCTGATTCGAGACATGGGGTTGGGGGCAATGGCCTTCAGTCCGTTGGCGGTTGGCCTCTTGAGCGGGATCTACTCACCAGATCGTCCGCCACCAGTTGGATCCCTTTTTGCTACCCGTAACCGAGAAGACTTTACACGGATGATGGAAGAGAGCGTTTCGCAGGTGATCGCCACCGTCAGTCGACTTGCTGGTGAACTGGATAAGACACCAGCACAGTTAGCTCTAGCCTGGGTGCTTTCACATCCGGAAATAACGGTAGCCATTACCGGTGGCGATACTATTGAACACCTCAATGACAACATTGGCGCAATTGGCTGGAAACTCGACGATGGCATACGTGAACAACTTGATTTCGTGTCCGAGACATTCGTCCAACGCCCCAAAGGTAGCGTGTAATTTTCATACCAACAATCTAGGATCAGGGGGTTATATGCAACTGAGTGCTGACGAACTAAAGAACGGATCGCTGAATCCGAGCACCCTTACTTTCGCGATTCAACAGATCAAAATGAACGGTCACGTGGTTTTTGAATCCGTCATTCCTCCCGATCTAATTAGTGAACTTCGCACACATTTTAATCAGCTTTTAGACCATGATGTGGCAACCAAAGAAGCCAATCGCGGTAAAAACCGGTACCAGATGCACCTGCCCTTCATTAAACCATTTATTCATCAACAAATCGTAGCCAATCCGATTGTTCTTTCCATTATTGATGAGTTTCTGGGAGAAAATTGTATTTGTCATTATCTGGGAGGAAACACACCACTGCCCGATGCGGAATATCAAACATTGCATTCTGATATCCACCAACTCTTTCCTGATTCGGATGTGGTCTCACCTGTTTACTGCATCGTTCTGGACATTCCGCTGGTTGATTTTCGGCAGGACAACGGTGCCATGGAAATCTGGCCGGGCGGGACACACCTGATGCCGAACGGCATTGATATTGAAACAGTGTCAAAAATAATGCACTCAGAACAGGTAATCATGCCAACTGGATCCTTACTGATTCGAGACGCACGAATGTGGCACCGCGGCACACCAAATCAGTCAAACACACCACGGCCCAACATGGCTTTGATGTATGCGTGCCACTGGTTTAAGACGATGTATCCACAAATTGGGATCCGACAGGATATTTATGATTCGCTTTCGGAACGAAGCAAACAGCTTTTCCGGCACGAGGCAGTCGGTACTGGAGAAGATCCACGCGAAATGATGGTGACACGCTGGACCTGAGATCTATCTGAAAACTATCTATTAATAATACCACAGGTCAAAGAGAGCATGCGACCAGATACTCAAATCGGTTTGAAATAGCCACGGTAAATGCAGACATAGGTGGGCTTTCATTATCGTTATGGGAAACATAGTTGGTTGCAGAGCAGGTCGGCGCAATCTCCACTCCGCTGAGGATAGATGGTAGTTTTCTATCCTCAATACCAAGTGCCGCCATTCAAATAAATCATGTACACCTGCTGCTGCGTCAAAGCACCAAAGACCATCCACAACGCCCCCACAACAAAATCACCTAAAATCAAGCCGAAGAAAAATAGTATGGTACGTTGATACCCTTTAACACCTCTAGACTTGAGAATGATTGTCTTCAGAACCCAACTGATGAAAAAGGTAAACCAGAAATAATCAATGGCAAAACTGACAGCCAAAGGATAGCCGGCAGGATGAAGAGGCCACCAATAAAAACGGGTTCGTAAAATGTGCAAAATCAAGGTCAGCAAGATACCCAAGCCCATGAATACTGTACGCAGCGTATCTGGTGGTGTAGGATGAAACAGCCAATTTTCCAAGCGATTGAAGGCTGTATCAGCCACCCAAATCTTAAAGAATGATACCTGAGCCAGTGCGCCATCACGATACATCATATCCAGATTGGTCCACATGCCAACAATCAGAGCAACCAAAGATCCAATCATCATAGCAATTACCAATCGACGCGTGTTGAATCCAACGACTTCAGCCATCTTGAGCGGCTCAAACTGGTTTGGCATAGCGTGCGAACGGTAACTTCGATTGAACCAATGGTAAAAACTCATTACAGTTAAGTTATGCCCACCCCAAACCGATGTCCCAAAAGCGGTTACCATCATATCCGCTGGATGATTGAATATCCCATGGGGCGCACCAAATTCCGCCCGCAAACGGGTAACGGCAACGGCGATAACAAAGTAAAGAGCGAAGAAGGTGAGAATCGCCGTTAGGGTCATACCGGCACGGTAGGAGAAAATGGACATAAACAAAAACCCACCCACAAATCCAGCAATGGCTGTACGATAGCGCATCGGCTCATCAGCGTCGATGGACGATTTTCTGGATATGGCTGTTTGAACGACAGAAACCAGATGTCTGCGTGTTAACCAGACAGCGATGAAACACATACAAAGCCAAGCACCAGCGGATTGCTCATAAAAATAAGGGAAGCCGGGCAGATGAGTAACTCCCAAGTAACTACTCAGCACACGAGTCAACTGGCGGATCACAAAGAAAAACCAGCAGGTAAAAGAAAGATCTATAGGCAGAAAAAAACCGAGACCAATCATAAACGGATAGAACGATATTTTGGTGTCAGACATGGCACTCCACGGCTTTTCGACCAGTTGTCGACCAACAAAATGCAACTTCAAATGGAGATACGGCACAGCAGGAAACAGCACGTGCAACCCATTGATAAGATCTAAGACCGCAGGAATAGCGAAGCCAAGCCATAGTAGCCGGTGTCGCAGGAAATTCGGCGACTGTACCATAGCTATCGGGAGTTGGATGATGGGAAAGGCCAGCCGTTCGGTATGTACCCATTGTCGACGAACCAAGATGTTGAGGCAGTGGAGCATAAATAGCAATACTAGTGTGAATACCGTCCAAATCAGTGTTGGCTTTAGCCAAGCGGTCAGGTGTTTCATCTGGTAAAAACTGGAATTTCCTTGATAGTATCCGGTCAATACCGCCTCTGTCGGGTTGGCAGTGAACCACGACGGGACATAATGAAAAAAGAGTTCTTTCCACTCATTTTCCTCGGTGGCGAACCAGTAGGGATGGACAATGAGAGCGAAGAAATCCTGCAACATACCGTACGAGGCTATAGAAGTTGAAACCACTAACATGGCGTAAATAGTCAGCAATTCACTTGACACCAATCGCTTCGAGGGCCAGAATTTCGACAGCAGGTAATTGAAAACAACTAAGCAGAAAAGAATAAAGACCGGATAGATGAATATTGGCAGAGCCGTAGCTTCAGCGCGGTACTTCATCTCCGTAACCGTGACCCAATATACATTAAAAGTGAGGAGGAACAGGCCGATTAAAATGGAACGCCATGTTGCGACCTGAGGAGAGGTATCCAACTACCAATTCCTTATGGCAACCAACTTCCTAAATAACTGAGATTCGCCGGCTAAAACACCGCCTCATATGGTGGCAAAAGTGCCAAGCACTGTACTTCTCATCTCCTTGTATTCGACGATACAAGGGGATATTTTACTTAGACCTCTTCCAAATCAAAAAGTGATGGAAAGAAACGGTGCGGATCTGCCGGTTCTGAGAAGAGAATCTTCTGGCGTGGAGTCAGTTCGATGTCCGCAGGCGGTCGCACACGTTTTGGCGACCAGACAACTTGTGATTGGCAATATTTATACAGTAGAGACCTTCGCTGGTGTTTTCCTATCCAAGCTGCTGTCCCATGCGTTAGTGACTCGGTAAACATGGTAACAGATCCCGCTGGAACCTCAGGGATTACTACACATGATGCTTGGTTGGAAGCATGAAACACCTTTTCCGGCAATCTGAAGTTGCTCTTGTGACTACCAGGAATACAGCAAAGTCCACCATGATCCGGTCCTGTGTCTGATAAATTCCAGATAACGACAGTGAACCCATGGTGAATAATGTTATCAGGAAAATGGTAATATTCCCCTGACGGACACGAGATGTTTGGTGCAGATGCGCCGTAGTCCGCGTGCAGACGCCCCATTGGCATCCCTTCTTGCATCTGTATGCCATAAAGCCGATCCAGCCGAAAGCAGTCCCCCAACCGGAATCGCAGAATGGGCATAATTTGAGGATGGTCTAATAAACCACAAAACGGTTGTCCCCAAGCCAAGAAACCGGGCCCTTCCGGCGCGCCTCCAGCCGCACTGCCAAATCTTAGCGCCTTTTTCGGTTCTGGTAAGGATTGCTGGTCAATCAGTTGGTTGAGCGTTGAGACCTCTTCTGGGGACAAGACATCTTCAACCACCAAATAACCCTGTAAATCGAATAAGTACTGTTGCATTTCTAAATCGCCCATGCTATCTTCTCCAATTAATCTAAAAGATTTAGAACAGCTTGGTCACAAGGTATCACGCTTTTAGATAGAGATCAAAAAGTTTCTGATCACATGAGTTATATATGACGACACCAAAACATACAGGGTATGAGATGGTTGCGGAAGGGGTTCATCATCTTGGTGCTACCGTCTGATTGAACCTGACTCATTTCCCTGTAGGCCAAGATACGTCATGATGATTAACGGTCCTAGAATTTAGAAAATTCGGCAACACATCGAAAACCAAAGTAGTTGTCTGTATAATTTGGCAGGTGAAAAACACGATCAGTTATCCGAAGGCCGAATGAGAGGTTGTCCCAAGACCCACCGCGTAACGCACGACTGTCCTGACCATCATCATACCAATCAGCACACCATTCCCAGACATTTCCCACCATGTCGTAGAGACCATACCCATTGGGAGCAAAGCTACCTACTGGCGCGGTTTGATCATCCCACCTATCCTTGTCACCAGTTCCATCATAATTAACATAATCCCTGGCCATGCTTACATCATCGCCCCAGGGATATTCCTTATCCACCAAACCGCCACGTGCCGCACGATCCCATTCGGCCTCAGTCGGAAGTCTTTTGCCCACCCAATTGCAATAAGAAACGGCATCATGCCAACTGACATAAATCATTGGGTGCTCGTCCGTTGGTGAATATTTATATACCAACTCCCAATGATCGCTATTGTACTGGTGCGCTGTTGATCGAAGAAATTTCTTGAACTGACCAACCGTTACCTCAGTGCAATCCATATAAAAAGCATCTATTTTGACTGGTTCTGATATTTTGACAGACTTGGTAATAGGATTCCCTATTCGATCATAAACCCTTTCCTTTCTAGATTCAGCCGGAATGAAAAGTTCAGGAATCCATACCATCTCAGCCCCATCTTTTTCCCAGATAATCTTGCTAGCAGGTCCACCGTCACAACCAATGAGCCCCAATCCCAACACCATCAACACGATAATCAATTTCTTAATCATAATATTCTACTTTACGATATTAATAGTTCTAATCGCTCTGATTCACGCCATTTCCGGTAATAACATACGCTATTTATGACCACTAAAATTTCAGGAAATTATAGATGATCCACTTGGTATCACAATCTAAACCGTCCTGACAACATATCAGGAAGTATCTCAAAATTGATACTGGAAATTTCAGAATAGCGAAGGTCACCACTAACAGCTTAAAACTCAAAAATATAATTCTCTGGTGAACTGAAGACTTAATCAAAATCAGTGTCGGTTGTTCGCTAAACTCAACTTTCAAGCTCCCTACCCCATTGTACTCCAGACCATTCTCTGCCATGTAGTGAGTATATTGTAAGGATACCAGTAATTATGATTTGCCGCAAATACCAACGCTACCATATAGTTGATCGCCATGAAATTGGCAGACAGAGTAGTATTATGAATCAGCCTATCTTGAACAGTAATGTCAGTAATTACTACAATGCCAAGTCTTCTCAGGATAACCAGCTTCAGTTTTTGCCCACAAGAACCTACGGGATAACTCAGATAATTCAATAGTCATGCTTGCTTCTTCTTTAGATTTAACTGGTTGGCCGGAAGAATCTAGTTGGTGAGATTGAGCTGGTTCAGGAGTGAGTTTATTCAATTTATCCATCTCTGACCTGAGTGTGAGCTTCATCTGATCTAAACTTATCTCTAGCCAATCAGAATTGTGTCTGGTTTTGGCATAGTCTCAGGATAAGGTGATAGAGTTGTTGTGAGAGTAGCTTGGCGTGGCTAAGAATCCCACAACGTAGGGAGAGTTGAAATTGTTTTGACCTAAATCACCAAAATCAGTGACAGAGTTACATACTTGCAATATATAGATCTAACTTATCAAATCCCTACTGTGATGTCAAGTGTGTCTATTTATACCTCCGCTTGATAGACCTAGAATAAACCTTTCTTGCGTCTTCTCATCCTAATCAAAAAGTAAATGATAGTAAAGTAAAGCAAATCAAAGTTAGTAGGTAGTTTTCAATCACTATTTCCCACCATTTTATATCTGCCATTCTTTCACTACCGTCTATCTCTAAGCCGTTGTTTCTATTCAACTTTACGTGATCCACAACATCAAAAGTATTAAACAATAGGCTTAGAATAAAACAACTCCCAAAGATCTTGTAAGCTTGGAATATTTTAGCGATATCACGTCCACCTTATAGATACATTATTAGGTAGCCATAAAATCGCTAAATCCTTGAAAACTAACACCTTTCCTCCTTAATGGTATGGAGTAGGGAATTCGGTTAGGGTTTTCACAAGTCTCGTTTCTATTTCTGCCAAATCCATGTTAGTTTCTGTCTCTGCTTTAACCAACATTGACATGGCGGTGAATTTAATGAACATATATCATCAAAATCCAACTGTTCGATGCCCTGCAGCACCTGAACTATCCTGAAAGTAAACAGCTTGAAAACTATAAGCTATTCTTCAAGTTTTTGGGATTAAATAGGATTCTAGTGATTGTTGCCAGTTTTCAAAATAGCTGAGATTTGATAAAATGCTATTGCCTGATTCCAGTTAATACTTGGGCTTATACTACAATTATGATCAACTTCGAAATTGAAATCTGGGGATATTGAGATGAAAAGATCTCTGAACCGAATGTCCACTCTACAGTCACTGGCACCATAATATCTAGCTGGATTGGGGTAAATGACAGCTTCCGTTATCATTTTGGTTTTGCTTTCCGCCTTATTTCATGCTTTTTGGAATTACTTGAGTAAGGTTAGTTATTCTCCTCAACTTTTTTTGGCTTGGGTAGCTATTGTTAACATTGCTATCTCAATTGCTGTTTTTCTAGTCCGAACACCTATGATACCATCATCCATCTGGGTATATATTATCGCTTCTGGAATTGTTCATTTTTTTTATCTAGGATTGAATATACTATGATTGTCCCTA
>JYMV01052993.1_pt1 | contig 38642 bp, 41 predicted proteins | sample 338911 | NCBI WGS metagenome assembly JYMV01 (sample SAMN03354496, study PRJNA234377) | hydrothermal vent metagenome | biome: Deep sea; feature: Hydrothermal plumes at the Eastern Lau Spreading Center, Western Pacific Ocean; material: Seawater | place: Tonga | collected 2009 | depth 2000 m m | reverse complement strand
TGGTTTCTAATCTTTTCAATAATTCATTAAAGTAACTTTCATTCCAACAAGATGGAGAAATAGACTAAAAAGACATTATTGGAATGAAAGTTACTTTAATGAATTATTGAAAAGATTAGAAACCAATTCTGACATAGATCCAGTTTTTGTTGAAATAGATAAATCAAGATTTCTAAAAATGCGAAAAGATAATCAAAATAAAATAGTTGCCGGAAGATCTTATCACGAAATTCTTGATAGATTTGATATGAAAATCAAAGACCCAAGAAAAACACCAACAGGAAAATCTAATTCAAAAATAATTAAAGAATTTTTAAGAATCAAATGTCCATTAGAAAAGGCACCAAAAGTTTTAAATCCATTCTTTAAAAAAAACAAAATTAACATAATTGTTGAAAAAGGTTTTTTTCCTTTAAGTAAAAATAATAATAAAAACTTAAGAATAGAATTTTCAGCTGCTAATGGCAGAGAAGTTGAATTCTATAGTTCAATGATTTTTTCTATAGAAGTTAAAATAAGATCAAAATTTAGGAATTTTATATCTGGCGGAAGATATGATCAGTTAACTACTAATTTAGGATTTAGAAAAGTTTCAGCAGTAGGTGCCGCAGTAAACATGAATTTATATGACTAAAAATATTATTAACATTGGGCTTCCATCCAAAGGAAGATTAAAACATGACACAATTAATATTTTTAAAAAGAAGAAATTAAATATTTATTCTGAAAGAGGAGAAAGAGATTTATTTGGATACATTAAAAAACTTCCTAATGTTAAAATTATCTATTTGCATGCTAGAGAATGCATTGAACAACTATCTTTAGGAAATATCGATATTGGTTTTTCAGGATATGATTTACTTAAAGAGAGTGAATTCAATATTCAAAAAGATATTTTAATTAAAAAAAGATTAAATTTTGGACATGGCACGGTTGTTCTTGCAATTGCTGATCTCTGGCTTGATGTGCAAACTTTGCTTGATCTTGATGAAGTGGCAGACGAATTCAAAAAAAAGAAAAAAAGACTTTTAAGAGTTGCAACAAAATATCCAAATTTAACTAGACAATTTTTATACTCCAAGGGTGTAACCCAATTTCAATTAGTTCAGAGTCTAGGAAGTACTGAAGTCGCTCCATTTACGGGCACTGCAGAAATTATTTCAGATATAACTTCAACAGGAGCTACACTAAAAGCAAATAATTTAAGAGTTTTAAAAGATGGTGAAATCTTAAAATCACAAGCTTGTTTAATGCAGTCAAAGCTATCAAATAAAAAAGCTGGAATTAAAAAGATAATAAGTTTACTTTCCAAATGATGGTAATAATTAATGATTAATTTTTTAAGTTTAGAATTTTTATTTGGAATAATAATTGGTTGCTTAATTGTAATGGCAATTTATCAATTCGCAAAAAAAAATAACGATAACGCTTCTTTAGAAACTAAAATAATAGCAATTAAGACTTTACTCGATGAAATAAAAACCAGTGAAAATCAAAGAACAGGATCAATTAATACTACACTTACAGATATTAAAACAGCAAGCCAAGAAATCAGCCAACGTTCTCATGAAATTAAAAATACTCTAATTTCTGGACCTGGGCAGAGACAGGGTGCTTGGGGTCAAATGGTACTAGAATTTATATTGGGAAAATTAGGATTTACTGAAGGTCAAGAATTTCACACCCAAGTATCTATGAAAACAGATGATGGAACAACAAAGATTCCAGATGTTATAGTTCATTTTCCTGACAAGGATGGTCAGAGAGATGTTGTTATTGACTCCAAAGTATCACTGACTGCATGGGATGAATATGTAAATTCAGATGATGAAAATATAAAAGAGGATGCTTTAAAAAGACATAAAAAATCAATTAAAGATCACATAGACTCTCTTACAAAAAAAAATTATCAAAAGGAATTAGGAATTAATAGTTTAGATGGTGTTATTATGTTTTGTCCTAATGAAGCAGCTATCTCATCACTAGGCAACTCTAGCAGATTAATGATGGAGTATGCAATTCAAAAAAAAATAACATTAGCTGGACCTGCAATGTTGTATTTTACACTAAAAACTGTTGAATATTACTGGAGAGCTGAAAAACAATCTAAAAATACTCAACAAGTAATTAAATTAGCAGAGGATATAGGATCAATAAGTATAAAAGTGTATGAGGGTGCAAAAAAATCAGTGGAGAGTATTAAAAAAACTAGTGATGGAATAGATGAAGTTATGAATAAAATAAAAGATGGACGTGGTTCTCTGCTTGGCAAAGTAAATAAGATGGAGAAAGTTGGTGGAATTTCAATTAAAGAAAGTCAAAAAATTCCACAAGAATCAAAAATAGATGAAGTGGAATAATAAATTTACATATCCTAAGTCTACGCGTTCTATTGTTAATGGCTCAAGACACTATAATTTAGATGGTTCAAATTTACCTAGTGTTACAACCATACTTAAAGCAACTCAAAGCGAAGAAGATAAAGCCGGGATAGCAGCTTGGAAAGAAAGAGTAGGTCATAAAGAAGCTGAAAGAATAAAAAATGAAGCCGCAAACAGAGGAAGCTCAATGCATTCATATATTGAACAGTTCTTATTAGGTAAATTTAATTTAGATTTATTAGATGAAGACAATAAATCAAAAAAAATGGCAGTAGAAATTATTGATAATGGATTAAAAAATAAACTCTCAGAAATTTGGGGAACGGAGGCAACAGTATATTATCCAGGCAAGTATGCAGGAACAGCCGATTGCATTTGTATTTATGAGGGCAAAGAGACAATTTTAGATTTTAAACAAAGTAATAAGCCAAAAAAACAGGAGTTCATTTTGGATTACCTTTTACAAGGTAGTGCATATTCACTTGCACATAACACAGTTTATAATTCTAGAATTACACAGGTAGCGATTCTTATTTGTACTGTTGATGGACTATTTCAAGATTTTAAAATAGAAGGTAACGAATTAATAAATTTTCAAAATCAATTTCTTGAAAAGGTTGAACAATTTTACCATCAATTAAGAAAATAAAGTTTGACTTTAAAAGAATTTCATATATTAAAAAAACAACTTTGCTACTTGTTTAGATGCGAGTTTCTTAAAAAAATTCCCTCACAAATAGCATTAAAATAAGGAGAAAAATTGAATTTAGCTATTTGGGATATTGAGTCATCAAACGCCAACACAGATTTTGGAAGTATTATTGAAGTTGGTGGTATTTTAGTTGATGAAAATTTTAAAGAAAAAGATCGATTTAATTTAAGATGTCGACTTCCAGAAGGCGAAATTCCTCAGTGTATGGCTTTGATCGTAAATCGTACTAGTGTTGAGTTATTAACTAAAGCTAATCTTAGCCACTATCAGATGCTGGGAGAATTAGAAAAAATTTTCAAAAAATGGAGTCCGGCAATATTTTTAGGTTGGTCGAATATTGGATTTGATGACGAAATGATTAGAAAGGAATTTTTTAAAGGGATAAGATATCCATATATTACAAACTCCTCTCCAAATAAAAGACATGATGGCCTAAATATTGCAAGAGGCGCTTATGCATTAGATAACAATGTTTTATTGACTGAAATTAATGAGAAAGGTAATGCCGTTATGAAGCTTGAGTCACTTGCAAGGACCAATGGTCTAGAAGTTTCAGGAGCTCACTCAGCATTATTTGATGCGGAATTAACATTAAAAATTCTTGGATTGATCAAAAAAAAACAACCTGATACTTGGGATGCATTTTTACAAACTGCAAACAAATTAGATGTAGAAACAATATTCAAGAAAGAGAAAATTATTACTCTCAATGAATATTTTTATGGAAAATCTAGAATGTATCTATGTGCACCTTTAAATCCAAAATATTGTATTCATCCGGTTTATCAATGGGGACAAGCTGTTGATCTAAGAATAGATGTTGAGCCGTTATTAAATTTATCGATTAGCGAATTAAAACGTGAAATGAAAAAAACTCCAAAATTTCTTAGAACTATTAGATCAAATAAGGCACCAATTATTTTAGATGAAAGTTATGGAATGAAAGTTGAACCTTATAATGCTATTGATCCAAATTTAATTAAAAAAAGAGCTGAATTAGTAAAAAGCAACGAAAAATTTTCTCAGAATATACTTACTGCGCTTAGAGAAATAGCTGAAGAAAAAGATCAGTTAAAATCACAAGAAGATATTTGTGCTGAAGAAAGTATCTATACAAAATTTACTCCAAAAAAAGATACAAATCTTTTTCCTCTATGGCATGCTGCATCTTGGAAAGACAAATTGATAATGTTAGATAAATTTGAGGACAATAGATTAGCAGGTTTTGGTAAGAAAATAATTTATCAAGAATCGCCCGAAACACTTCCTGCAGATATGTACAAAAGTATTAAGAGAGAGATTGCTGGGAGAATCTTGAGTGAAAGTAAAGAAAAGTGGTGGACCTGTAAAGAGTTTTATTTTGAGTGTGACAATTTGAGAGAAAAATATACTAACGAAAAAGATAAAGAAAAATTGAAATTTTTAGATCAACTGAATGATCATGTTATGTCCATACAAAAAAAATATGAAAATGCATAGTTGACTTTCTTGCTTTAACTACTAAATAAGAATTATGCTAATTGATTTTAAAGACGATGATTTTGATACAAAAGTAAAGAGCGAAGACATTTCTATTTTACAATACTCAGCTTCCTGGTGTGCTCCGTGTAGGGCCTTAAAACCTGTTATGGAAAAATTATCTGATGAGTTTAAAGATAAAGCTAATTTTTATTATGCAGATATTGATGAGAATGCAATTAATTCTGCCTCTGCCGCTGGTGTTAGGGGCGTCCCTACAGTAGTTGTTTACAAAAAAGGACAAGAGATAGCAAGAAAAGTTGGTGGTTTGCCCGAGCAACAAATGAGGGAGTTTTTAAAAGAAAATCTTAGTTAAGATTTAATACTTCTCCAATTAAATATAAGCTTCCTGAAACAAGGCAGATTTCGTTTTGATATTTATTGATTGATTGAATACTTTCTTTGATACTTTTGCATAAATTAATTTTTTTATTAATTCCATTAAGCTTGTTTTTGAATTCCTCTTTTGAAATTGATCCTTCCTGATTGGGTATATCTATTAAAGTAATTGATTTTACTTTATCTTTGAAACAATCAATAAAACCCTGATGATCCTTGTCTTTCATCATCCCAACAATTAAGTGAACGTCCTGGTTTTGCTGATTTATCCAGTTTGCAATTGCTTTTGCTGCATTAATATTGTGGCCTCCATCACAAATTAATCTATTTGAACCAACTAAATCTTTTAGTTTTCCTGATTTGATCTCTTGAAGCCTTCCTTTAAGTTCAATTTTAGTTATTCCAGTTTTGATATCTTGATCTTTAATATTAAATAACTCTCTAGCTGCAGCTATAGAAGTGCTTATGTTTTCAAGCTGATGATCTCCCAAAACATTAGGCTCTGGTAGTATTATTGAGCTTTTATGATCTTCATACTGAATAAATCCATTTTCAGCCCTTAAAATATTAAAATCTTTTCCAAAAAAATATTTGTTTGATTGATTGTTTTTCAAGGCTTTTTCAATTTTTGATGTTATTTCTTTATTTTCTTGTTTATTTACAAATATATTTGAGTTTAAAAGTTTTGCTGTTTTTTCATATATTACTCCATCAATTGTTTTATTTTTGATCCATTGCAAATGATCCAGTCCAATAGGTCCAATTATTGATGCTAGATTTTTATTAAATACATTCGTACTGTCGTAATGATGCATTAAACCAGATTCTAAAATCGAAATATTCTGTTTGAATTGTTCGCAGTATTTTAAGTAAGCACAAGTAAGAAGTTCAAAAAGAGTTGCCTGGTTTTCTCCTAAAACTTTTTCTATATCTTCAAGAAGATTAATAAGTTCTTCTTCGCTTATTTCATTATCATTATATATAAATCTTTCAGTATAACTTTGGAGATGAGGTGATAGATACAAATTGCACTTATATCCAGATTGATTGAAAATTGCTTTTAAACTTTGGCAAATACTATATTTGGAATTTGTTCCAACAACCGATATAACATTTTTAAGTTTATCCTGAGGGTTTCCTAGCTTTTTTAATAGATCAAAAGTTCTATTTAAAGTTAGATCTATTTTTTTAGGATGCTTTTGCTGTAGTTTCGAAATTAGTTTCTGAAGTTTCATTTTCTTCTGAATTTACTTCAGAATTTTTCTTAAGCAAGATTGATAAAATTAAACCAATTTGGTGTTTTATATCTTTTCTATGTACTACTTTGTCCACAAATCCATGCTTTTCTACAAACTCAGCAGTTTGAAAATCTTGTGGAAGTTCTTCTTTTACTGTCGCTTGGATCACTCTTTTGCCTGCGAAAGCGATTAAACTACCAGGTTCAGCAAAATGTATATCACCGAGCATTGCAAAACTTGCAGAAATTCCTCCTGCACATGGGTCAACGAAGCATACAATATATGGCAAATTATTTTTTTTAATTTCATTAATAGCAAGAGTTGTTCTTGTCATGTTTGCTAAAGCTATTGGGCTTTCAAACATTCTTTGGCCGCCTCCACACGCAAAGAAAATATACGGTGTTTGATTGTCTATTGCATGTTGTACACCATAAATTATTGCTTCACCTTCTGCTGCACCAACTGAGCCACCAATAAAGTCAAAATTTATAGCACCTACTGTTACATCAATGTCATTTATCTTTCCTCTGGCAATCATTGCTCCACAATTTTGTCCAGTTTTTTTTCTCGCTTCCTTTAATCTATCTTTGTAAGATTTTGTATCTACCCAATTTAGTGGATCTTCTATTGGAAGGGGTGTTTCAAGGATTTCGTATCTATTTTTTCCAAAGAAAATATCAAACCTTTGACGACAGCTAATTCTATGATGTTTTCCGCAAGAACTACAAACAAATAAGTTTTCTTCAAGCTCTTTTAACATACATAGTCGCTGGAGATCCTAACAAAAAAAAATCATTTGAAATTCTAAAAGTATCTTTAATTTTTATACCATTTTTTATTGCTCTGTAGGTACTATCTTGAATTTGTTTTCCATCGCCTGTATTGCAATTATGACTAACACCTATTTCACAAATATCGGCATGTGAAGAAACAGCTTTTAGAATTTCAAATGATTTTTTTTTGTTAGGATCTCCAGCGACTATGTATGTTAAAAGAGCAGGTCTATTTTCCTGTTTGCATTTTTTAAATGTGATTGCTAGATTTGAAGAACTCATAAACTTTTTCCTAATCTCTGTTTTATAATTTTCATATCTTTTTTTGCATCACCACAACTATCCACACAAATAATAGTATCCTTGCTTAGTTTTGGTGCAATTTTGATAGCTTCAGCAAATGCATGAGCAGGTTCTAATGAAGGTTTAACTTTTTCCAATTTTGTAACTAATTTAAATGCTTCAAGAGCTTCTTCATCTGTAGCAGCAGTGTACCTTGCTCTTTTTGCATCTTTTAAGAAACAATGTAATGGTGATACACCAGGATAATCTAAACCAGCACTAATTGATTCTGTTTCTTCTATCTGGCCATCTTCATTTTGAATTACATATTGTAGTGCTCCATGCAAAACACCAATTTTAGAACCATACGTTAGTGGAGCAGCATGTTTTTTACTATTTTTTGGTCCACCTGCTTCAACTCCAATTAATTCAACACGGTTTTTATCATAATTTATAAATTCATTCCAAAATCCAAAACTTGAGCTTCCACCACCTACACAGTTTATTAATTTTAATTTTTTAGGAACTTTTCCAAATTCATTTTTTATTTGGATCATAAGTTCTCTGGAAATTTGTGAAGTGCTCCAACCACAAATTTTTACAAAAATATTTGGTCCAACAGTTGAACCTACACACATATGTGTTGTATCACAATTTGAAACCCAATATCTCATACATTCACTAACTGCATCTACTAAGGTTTTACTCCCTGCATCAACAGGAACAATTTCAGCACCATTTTTTCTCATGGCTCGGCAATTAACAGCTTGGCGTTCAATATCTTTGGTTCCCATAAATATTTTGCATTTTAGACCAAATTTCTTTGCAGCCATACTTAGCATTTTTCCAGCATAGCCAGCACCTGTATCACCAATAATGTATTTTTTTCCTGCTCTTTTACAAATTAATGCATGAACTGTAGCATTATAAATTTTGTGTGCACCACCGTTGGCCTTTGAAACCTGTTTACACCAAATTTCAGCACCCCCAAGATGCTTAGTCAAATTTTCTAGTTTAAAAAAAGGAGTTGGCGTGCCAACATAGTTTTTAAAGTAATAATTTCTTTCCTTTAAAAATTTTTTTTCATATCGAAGTTTTTCAAATAATTTTGTTAAATCTTCAACAGGTTTTTTTAATGTTTCTGGAATATAGTTACCACCAAATTTTTTTCCATATAAATAGTTTTTATCATGTTGATCTATTAAAGGTATTTTTTTTTTAATTTTCATTATTTAATTTATTAAAATTTTTTAAAAAAATATCTATTTTTGAAATATCTTTTTCCCCAGATGTTTCTAATCCTCCAGATATATCAATAATATCCGCTATTTTTATAAATTTATCAAGTTGATCATTATACTTAATATTTCCAGCAACCATTATTTTAGATTTTAATTTTAAATTTTTTAATAACGAATGATCAAAACTTAGACTTTTTTCGTATCCCTTGCTATCAAATAAAATTATATCTGAAACTTTTTCAAACAAACTATATTTTATTAAATCTTTTTCACAGCCAATAGTAAGAGCGGTAATTATTTTTTTGTTATATTTTGCTTTTATATTAGAAATTTCTTCAGGTTTAAAATCATAAATTTGATAATAATCAAAATTTAAGTCTTTTATTTTTTCGAGAAAGTCCTTTGATGGCTTAACAAGTACCGCCACATATTTAGAATTTTTTTTATCTGTAGATAATAATTTTTTTAGTTTTTCAAATTCAACATATCGTTTTGATTTATTGTAATTAACAATAAATCCTACAAAATGCGGTGGATTAGGATGAGATAAAATAAAATTTAAAGTAATTTTATCTTTAACTCCACAAATTTTTGCTTCCATGGAGTTAATTTAGTGACTTAATCAATTTTTGTATATTTTTTTTTATTGAACCCTTAGTAATACTTCTACCTATAACTATTGCTGTGGCCCCATTATTAAATGCTTTTTTAGGTGTCATTACTCTATTATTATTTTGATCTTGTACATTGTCTCCAATTAATCTTATACCTGGAGTCACAATTTCCATTTTCCCACAAATCTTTTTTACTATTTTTGCTTCTTTTCCGGAACAAACAATTCCATCTAATCCAGCTAATTTTGCTATTTTAGCTTGTTGAATAACTAATTTTTTTATTGATTTTGAGTAACCTATTTTTTTTAACGATTTATCTGAAAAACTTGTAAGAACTGTTACCCCCAAAATTTTAAGTTTCTTATTAATCTTCCTTGCTGATTGTTTTATTGCCTTAATCATTTCAAATCCACCGTTAATATGCACTGTGAGGTATCTAACATTTTTTATATCCTTTAAAGATCTAAGTGTGGAAACACATGTATTTGGTATATCATTAAGCTTGAGATCTAAAAATATAGTTTTTTTTCTATCAATTTTTGACAAAAAATATCTACCATGTTTTGAATAAAAAAATTCTAATCCAAATTTATATCCTATCTTTAGTTTATTAGTATTACTCTCTTTTATAATTCTTTGAACTTTTTTCTGATCAGTGGTATCGCAGGCTATAAAAATTTTTTTATTCACTTTTATTTAATTTTTTAAACCACTCCTTTGACATTTTAAAATGTATTGACTTTTTTTCTGGAGTTTCAATTTTTTCATTGGTTTTAGGATTTCTTGATATTCTTGCTTTCTGAATTCGAGTTTCTAAAGTGAAAACATCTCTTAGCTCTACTCTCTCACCTCGTTTAAGAGAATTTTGCATCTCATTTAAAATTATATCTAATAATTTTGATAAATCTTTACGGAGAAAATTTGGGTAGTTGTCAGCTAGTTGTTTTAAAAGGTTTGATTTTACTGCAGCCAAATTTGTTTATTTTTCTAATTTTTTTTCTTTTTGTTTTCCAACTCATCTGAAAGAGAAGAAAAAGGAAGATTTTTTCCTGAAAGAGGAGAAGAGAATTTAGATACCGCCTCTTTATTTTGCAACTCTTCTAGTAATTTTATACTTAAACTTATTTTTCTTTTTTTTAGATCTAATCCTGCAATAGCAGCATCAATTCTTTCTCCACCAACAAATCTAGAAGGTCTTGCATCAGCTGAATTAATGGCTATCTGAGATTTTTTGATTAAAAATTCTAGCTCACTTCCTTCTGGTTTTACCAATAAACTTTTTGTATCAGATGAAATAACTTTTACAGTCACGGTATCATTAACTTTTTTATTTGCAAACCAATCAAAAGGATCTGGAAAAATTTGTTTCAATCCAACTCTAACTTTTTGATCATCTTTTTTTATTTCTAAGACTTTAACTTTTAACTTATCACCTTTTTTATGATTTTTTAGTTCTTCCTCGGGCCTTGCAGTATATGAAAGGTCATTTGCATGTAAAAATCCATCTATTTCAAAACCATTTATTTTTATGTAAATAGCATATTCATTAATATTTGAAATTATCCCATCTACTTCAGATCCAACTGGATGTTTTTTTTCTAATACTTCGTATGGATTTTCTTTTGTTAATCTATGAGAAATTGATACTCTTTTTTTTTCTTTATCTATTTCAGTAATTACACATTCGATTTCATCACCAACTTTAAATAATTTATTTGTAGATGTATTATTTTTGGTCCAACTAAATTCTTTTGAATGAAGCAAAGTACTTAACCCGGCTTCAAGTTCACAAAAACAACCATAGTCAGTAATTTTAACAACCTTAACTTTATATGGTTTATTGAGTTTATAATTTGAAATATGATCGAATGGATCTGGAGATAATTGTTTAATTGAACAACCAACTTGTAATTTTTCTTTATCAACTGAAATTACAAGTAAATCATGTTTTTCACCAATATTAAAAAATTCATCAGGATGATTTACTCTTGAATACGATATTTCTTGTAAGTGAACAAGAACATCAAGTTCACCATTATTAACATCAAAAAAACATCCAAAAGAGCTGTAACCTTTTACAACAGCATCTTTAATTACATCTCCTACTTTGTATTTTGCAATTATTTTTGCTTTGTCTTCTTTTTTATTTGATGTAACTATTTGTCTTCTAGATACACACGCATTTCCTCTAATTTTATCTAATTTTATTAATGCGAATTTCTGTGGTTCATTCATTAAATGAGAAATATCTTTAAGAGGTTTATCTGAAATTTGAGATCCAGGGCAAAACATTAATGAGCCCGTATCAATGTGTTCAACAATTACTCCGCCTTTGCATTTAGAAGTAATTTTACCTATGACAGGTTCGTTTGCTTCATATGCTTTTTCTAATTCATACCACCCTTTTATTTTTTGAGCTTTAGTTGCCGAAACAACTACATATCCATTTTTATCTTCTATTTTTTCTAGTAGAACTGGAATTTTTGAGCCTTCTTTTATTTTATCTAAAATATTAATACTTTTAATCTCATTTATATCTAAAACTGGTTCAGATTTAAGTCCTTCAATAAATAAAAAAACAAACTTATCTGTTATCTTTGTTACAATTCCATCAATTATTTTACCTTCTTCTATTTTTATTTTTGATAATTGACTGTTTAATAAACTCTCGAATTCTTTTACGGCTGGCGAAGAAAGATCTTTATAAATTTCCATATTTATTGTTTACTGCTTTTTTAACTAATTTAGTTAGCTTATCCTCCACTTGCTTTATACTTAAATTAGTGGTGTCAACTAATACAGCACCTTTAACTAAAAGCAAAGGGCTTTCTTTTCTATTTTCATCGCTAAAATCCCTTAATTTTAAAGCTTTTTCAACTTCTTTAAGCGAGACATTTTTATTTATTTTTTTAAATTCTTTGAATCTTCTTTTAGCTTTTTCTTTATAGGAACACTTAAAAAAAAGTTTTAGATCTGCATTCGGCATAATTTTTGATTGAATATCACGTCCTTCTATCAATACTTTTTTGTTTTTTTTTATAAAATCTGACTGAAATTTTCGTAGAAAGGTTCTTACATATTTTTTTTTAGCTATAATTGAAGATAGTTCAGTAATCTTAGGATTATAAAGCTGCTTAGAGTTAAGTTTTTTTAATGTAATATTTTTTGATACTTTATTTATAAATCTATAATTGTATTTCCCTTTATTTTTTATAATTCTGAGTGCTAGATATCTATATAGTTTTCCAGAAGAGAGGAATTTAAATCTAAATTTTTTGGCAATTATTTTGCTTCCTGTTGATTTTCCAGAGGCACTGCTACCATCTACTGCTATCGAAAAAGTATAATTATTTTTTTTCATCAATTAATTTTTGCACCTAAAGATTTTAATTTTGAAAAAAATTTAGGAAAAGAGGTATTTATCGATTCACTATCATGAATTTTCCAAGTACCACCCAGCGCAAGTGCAGCAATACAAGACATCATGCAAACTCGATGATCTTTTATATAATTTTTTATTTCATAATTTCCATTTAATTCTAATCTTGGGTTACCATATATTTTTAAACTATTTGAAGTTTCTTTTACTTTGATTCCTATCATTTTTAAAAAATTTGAAGCAAATTTTAATCGATCACACTCTTTATGTCTTAGTTCACCTATATTATTAAAGTAAGAGATACCTTTTGCTTTAGCACATACTAAAAAAATCAAAAGAAACTCATCTGTTGCTCTACTATTCATTTCTTTTGCACAATTAATTGATTTTAAAGATTTTCCGCTTTTAACAAAAATATCAGCTATATCTTCACCGTTATACATTTTTTTATTGATTAGTCTTATATTTGCATTCATTTTTTTTAATATATCAATAATTCCTGTTCTTGATTTATTTACATTAACATTTTTAATTAATATTTTAGAATTTTTTGACAATAAAGTTAGCACAATAAAAAAAGCACTTGAGCTAATGTCACCTGGAATTTTGTAATCAAAACCATTGTATTGATTTTCTCCTCTAATTTTTATGATGTCGAATTTTTTTTCTCTTCTAATTTTTATTGGAATATTTAAGAATTTAAATAATCTTTCCGTATGATCTCGTGAAGGAACTGCTCGAATTTTTGTAATTCCAGGTGTATTTAAAGCACAAAAAAGCAAACAAGATTTGACCTGAGCACTCCCTCTAAGCTCATCATATTCAATTGGTCTTAAAAAATCTGTTCCAGTTATTTTTAAAGGCAACCTATTTTTTTTTAATTTAGTTTTTACACCAAAAAGATTTAAAGGTTTAATTATTCTGGAGAAGTCTCTTTTAGATAAACTTTGATCTCCTTTTAAAATTACTGACTTTATTGATTTTGCTAGAACCCCGCAGATAAGTCTTGATAAAGTTCCTGAATTTTGACAATTTATTATAGTATTGTTATTAAATGAAAAACTATTCAGTCCCTTTCCATTTATTTCACAATAATTTTTATTTTTAGTTACTTTTACACCAAGTTTTTTTAAGGCGATTAATGTACTATTAACATCTTCGGAATCTAAAAGATTATAAGCTCTCGACTTTCCTAAAGCCTGTGCAGCTAACAAAGCCCATCTTATTGACAAACTTTTATCAGAACTAACAACAATTTTTGCTTTTATATTTCTAATTCTATTTTTAATAATTATAAATTTTTTCATACGATATAAAAAATTATATAAATATTGAAATATTCATTGATGATTTAATTTACTTTGAAATCTTTTCCAAAATATACACTTCTAGCATTTTCATCTTTTAGAAGTTCAGAAGGTGTACCCTGCGAAATAATTTTTTTGTTTGCTAATATTATTGCTCTATCACTAATTGCCAACAGATCTCGCGCAGCGTGATCTGATATTATGCATGCTCTTGAGCTGTCTTCTGTTTGAAGGTTTACTATAGTTTGTTGAAGTTGCCTAGTTGAAAGTATATCTAAACCTTGAAAAGGTTCATCCATTAATATGATTCGAGGATCAGACAATAAGCCCATTGCAATGGCGACTCTTTTTTTTTGGCCACCACTAAGATATTTTGCTTTTATATTTTTTACTGCTTCTAACTCAAATTTAGAAATCATATTTTCAATTTTATAAATTCTTTCATTTTTATTTTTAATAACTATTTCACCAATAGCTGTTAAATTTTGTAAACAAGATAAGTCAGAAAAAAGACCGCCCGTTTGGGGTACTATACTTACTCCATAGTCTAAGGATCTTTTGTAAATTGGAATATCTGTTACTTTTTTTTGATCTATATAAATATCTCCAAAGTCAGGTGCAATTAATCCAATCATAATGTTAAATATTGTTGACTTTCCAACACCATTTGGCCCAAGTAATCCGCAGATTTCTCCTTCTCTTACTGTAAACGAAATGTCTTCGAGTATTTGTCTTTTATTAAATGATAATGAAATTCTTTTTAAAGAAATTTTAGGTATTTCTTTTTTAAATGTAGTGATTCTAAATTTTTTAATTATTCCCATTTTTATTTTTTTAAAATTTTTATCTTTTTTTCTTCCTGAAACATTTTAATATTTATATCACCATTTAATAAATTCATATTAACTTGATCTGCATTAATTTGAGTATTTTCATCCACAAATACAATATTGTTATACATTGATCCAAAATTATCCTTAAAAAATAAATCTAAATTATCACAATTAAATCTTTTATCTTCATAATTTACTAATACATTTTGATAAAACCTAGTATCAAAATTATTCCTATTATATTGCGCAAAATTAGAATATATATATATAGTTGATTTTCCTACAAGTTTAATTTCTCCATAAACATCTTCTAAAATTAATAGATTTTCTTTTTCGAGATTTACTTTCCCCTTCTTCGCTTTAATTATATAATTATTTCCAGACTTATCAGAAGATTTATATTCTAAATTTTCCATTACATTGTCAAAATTTAAATTATCTTCTTCTATAACTAAATTTTCGTTCAAATCTAAATCAGAAATATCTTTTTTATCAAAAAAATAAATATTCAATACCAAATAAGAAATTAATATTATTAATAAAATTATTAAAATTTGGATTACTTTTTTAAAAATCATTTACTGGATATTTTTGCTCAATACATTGTGTATATGCAAAATACCAATAGTCTTGTATTTATTTTTTCCTTTATGAACACAAAGACTTGTAATTTTATTTGAATTCATAATAGATAAAGCTTGAGCAGCTAAAATATCTTTATGAACTGAAATAGGATTTTTTGTCATAATTTTTTTCACTAAATAATTGCTAATATCAGTTAATTTTTGTGTAGCTCTACGAAGTTGACCATCTGTGATTATGCCAGTGCTAAAGCCTCTTGAGTTTTTTGCGATTAATATTCCTAATTTTTTTTGTGACATTGTCTTCAAAGCTATTTTAATTTTAGTATTCTCATTTATAAAAGGTATGTTTTTTTTACCAGTAATCATCAAATCCTCTACAGTTTTTAATTTACTTCCCAAGCTTCCACTTGGATGAAATTTCTTAAAATCTAGTTTATCAAATTTTCTATATTTCATGGTTGCTATAGCTAACGCATCTCCAATAGCTAATTGAACGATGGTAGATGATGTTGGCAATATATTTCCCGGTCCAGCCTCAACAACATTAGGAATTAATAATTTTATGTCAGAAGATTTATATAAAAGAGAATTTTTTTTTGACACAATTCCTATCAAAATAATTCTTTTATTTCTGTTTGCGTATTGAATTATATTTTGTAGTTCTGCCGTTTCTCCACTAAAACTAATAAGAATTAAAACATCATTTGAACTTATTTGACCTAAATCACCATGAGAGCATGCACTTGCTTCAATAAAAAAAGAAGGAATACCAACTGAGGCAAATGTTGAAGAAATTTTTTTGCCAATAATTCCTGATTTACCTACCCCAGATATTATAACTTTACCATTTTTACAACTTAGTATGGCTTCTACGACTTTATCAAATGATTTATTAATATTTAATTTGAGTTTTTTTAAAGATTTAATTTCAGTTTCAATAACATCTTTTGCTATTTCTTTAAAATTTATTTTTTTCATTAGTGAGACCAAATATCTTCTTTAAATGAAGCAAGATCAAGATCCACTCTAGTTTGTACAAATTTTATTGTATCTTCATAAAGTTTCATTCTATTTTCTCTGGTTAATATTTTATCTAAAGCATCATTAATTTTATGTAAATAAATTACATCATTAGCACAATATTTTAATTGAGCTTGACTGAGTTCTCCTCCAAAGTCTGATGCTTGGTGTTGTTTGCTAACATCTATTCCTACAAATTCTTTTATCAAATCTTTTAGACTATGACGATCAGTGTAAGTCCTTGAAAGTTTTGATTTTATTTTTGTGCAATTTATATTTTGAACATTAATTTTTAAATGGTAAGAGATAAAAGTTAGATCAGCTCTAGCAAAATGGAAAATTTTTTTGACTTTTTTATCTTCAAGAATTTTAACTAGATTTGGCGCTTTATAGTTGTTTCTATCCAGTTGAACAATATGAGCATCTGAGTTTCCAGCTGATATTTGAACTAAGCATAGAGGATCACGTTTAATATTTAAACCGCCCATTTCACAATCAACTGCAATTGTGTTGCCTAGTTTTAAATCATCTGGTAAGTCATGTTTGTGTAATTTAATATCTAAATTCATTTAAAATATTTATATATGAAAGGAAAAAATATTCTAGTATTCGGTGGATCAGGTCAAATAGGTCGTCATTTGATTAGGAGGCTTACCAAAAATAATCATATGGTGACTGCAGTTACAAGAAATCTTCACCAAAAAGGGTATGTGTTAAAAACTCAAGGAAATCCAGGATATTTGGATGTTATTGAAGAAAATATTTTTGATGAAGAAAAGCTAAATTACTTATTAAAAAACAAAGATATATGCATAAACTTAATTGGAATATTATTTGAAAAAAGAAACAATACTTTCCAAAATATTCATGTCAATTTTCCTTCCATCATTTCAAAAATTTGCAAACAAAATAACATTGAGCAATTTATTCACATATCTGCTCTTGGAATAGAAAATGCTCAAGATAGTAAATACGCTAGAAGTAAATTAGAGGGAGAAAAAGAAATTAAATTAAATTTTTATAAAACAACAATTCTAAGACCTTCAATTGTATATTCAGTGGACGATAATTTTACAACTCAATTTATGACTTTATTAAACCGACTTCCTTTTTTTCCTCTTTATTATAAGGGTGAAACAAAATTTACTCCTATACATTGTTCAGAGTTAGCAGAAATAATTTTGCAAATAATTAATAAAAATATTTGTTCTGAAATTATAGAATGTGTTGGTCCACAAGAAATGACTTTTAATGAAATTCTTCAAAAACTTTTAAAATTAATTGATAAAAAAAAATTATTAATTCCTATACCTTTAACTATTGCAAAAATTATGGCAATGTTTTTTCAATTATTGCCAAAACCACTATTAACTTTAGATCAATTAAAATTATTAAAACATGATTCTATATTATCAGGTAATTATAAATCAAATTTGGATATTGGATATAACTGCAAACTCAAGTTTGAAAAAGAAGTAGAAAAATATTGTTATATGTGGAAAGAGGCTGGTCAATATTCAAAAAGAGATTTAAATTCAAATTAAATATTAAAATAAACTATATTATTTATTTTTTTTACTTTATTTTCAAATTTGTAATGTATGAGGTTCTAGAACAATCGTACTAGAAATTAATTAAATCAAATCAAAATGATAATTCTATCAATTAGAAATGAAGAAAAACCGAGTTTGTTGGAAACAATAAATACTTAAACATAAATTTTATAAATCAAATAAATCAACTAACAAAAACTCTATGATAATGGAGATTTGAGCGGGGAGAAATTCAATAAGCAAATGACAAAATTATAAATTTTTAGGCTGATTCTATTTTTTTTTCTATAAATTTAGGAATTTCATCTTCTTTATCACTGAGATCTTCTTTTTTGTTTCTCGGAGTAAAAACTAACATTAAATGAAGAGGACAATAACTAAATTTTTCTACAGTCTTTCTTCCGCAAAACGAAGCATCAGATTCATTTGGATGACCTTCCATGTATTTACATGTTTGATCAGTTAGTTCTTCTAAATGTAAATTTTTAGCTGGTTCAAAATCTCTACCAATAAGCAGTGATTTAAATTTGCTTCTTCTTCCACGTTTTTGAAAACCTTTTTCTTCATATTTAATATTATTTCTTTGATTTGATGCAGATACTCTTTGCTTTATTTTTGCAGAAAGATTTAATCTATGAGCTTTGCCGATTACAGCATTCCTACTTATTCCTCCAATAACCTCAGCGATTTGGCTAGCAGTTTTTTCCTTGCCCCAAAGTTCCTTAAGTATAGCTACTTTTTCGTCAGTCCAACTCATAATACTATATTTAGTATAATTAAATTTTATTACAACTAAATGCAGATACACATAATACATTTACTTTTACAAGGATTTTCTTCGTTTTTTTCACAATTATTAATAAAAAAGTTTATGAATAACTCATGGTTGAATTAAAGAACAAATATCAAATTGGAATAAGAAGATTTGGTATTAATTGGGTAGGAGCATACTCACTATATACAAAAGAAACACTAAGGTTTTTGAACGTATTTGGACAGACAATTATTGGACCAATAGTTACTGCAATATTATTTTTATTAGTCATTTCTTTAGCAATTGGAAATGAAAGATCTGATGTTTTAGGAGTGCCGTTCATAGAATTTTTGGCACCAGGATTAATTGCAATGCAAGTAATTCAACAAGCATTTTCACATTCATCTTCTTCTTTATTGATGGGAAAGGTTATGGGGAATATAGTTGATTTAATTGGTGCTCCACTTTCAGCAGGAGAAGTAAGTTTATCAATAATTTTAGCTTCAGTAACAAGAGCATTAACAATATCAATTATTTCAATAATTGTTTTTTCGTTAATTATTGAAATAGAAATAAAAAATTATGTTGTTTTTATTCTATATTTATTTTTAAGTTCTTTCATAATGGGAGCCGCTGGATTTATTGCTGGACTTTGGGCAGATAAATTTGATCATATGGCAACTGTAACAAACTTTATTATTGTTCCATTATCTTTTCTTTCAGGTACTTTTTATTCAGTAGATAGACTGCCGGAATTATTAAAAACTCTAAGTTACTATAATCCTTTTTTCCACATGATAGATGGCTTTCGATATTCATTTATAAATAATATGGATGGATCTATCACATTTGGTTTGATGTATTTAACAATTTTGTCAATCATAATTTGGTATATAGCGTATTTGTTGTATAAAAAAGGTTACAAGATAAAATCTTAATCAAAAAAATAATGAGCTACGTTTTAGGAACATATGCAAGATCTGTAAAAGAGAATTTTATCTCTGGAAAAGGAAGTTATTTGTACAATGATAAAAATGAGAAATATTTAGATTTTGTGCAAGGAATCGCTGTTAATGCATTAGGACATAACCATCAAGCGTTAGTTAAAGCGATGAAATCAAATTCAGAAAAACCATGGCATTTAAGTAATTTATTTTTAATTCAAGAGCAAGAAAAATTTGCAGAAAGGATTTGTAAGCTTACAGGTTTTGATGCAGTTGGATTTCAAAATTCAGGCGCAGAAGCAACCGAACTAGCAATTAAAGCAGCCGTTAAATATTTTTATTCAATAGGCCAAAAAGAAAAAAATAGAATTTTATGTATAAAAAACAGCTTTCACGGAAGAACAATCGGAACAATTTCTGCTGGAAATAATCCAAAACATACCGAAGGTTTTCCTTTGTTAAATAATTTTGATCATTTTGAGTTTGGCAATCATGATGAAATGAATGAAAAAATTACAGATAAAACTTGTGCAATTCTTTGTGAAAGTATTCTTGGTGAATCTGGAATTAAAGTTATTCCAAATCATTGCTTACAAGGACTGAGAAAGCTTTGTGATGAAAAAAATATTCTTCTAATTTGCGATGAAATTCAAAGTGGCTACTTTAGAAGTGGCAAGTTTTTTGCCTATCAGTATTCTAACATCAAGCCAGATATTGTACCTTTTGCAAAGGCAGTTGCAGGAGGTTACCCGGTAGGGGGTTGTTTATTTACGAAAAAAATAGCAAATTCAATGGGTATTGGAAGCCATGGCTCAACATTTGCTGGATCTCCTCTTGCAATGTCACTTGCAAATGTAGTTTTAGATATAATGACCAAAAAAGGTTTTGAAGAACATCTTAATGAAGTTTCAAAATATTTTTTATTAAAATTAAATGAAGTTCAAAAGGATTTTCCAGAATTAATATTAGAAGTTAGAGGAAGAGGACTTATGATTGGGATCAAAATGCATGATGATCCATCAAAATTTATTAGTTTACTTTTAAAGAATAAATTGATTGTAGTAAAAGCAAGTGAGAATGTAATTAGACTTTTCCCCTCATTAATAGTTAGCAAAGAAGAAATTGATGAAGGTATCAAAATAATTAATAAAACTTGTAATGAATATAAATAATTTATGAATCATTTTATAAATTTAATTGATATTCCTGCTACAAATTTAAGAAAAATAATTAATGATGCAAAAAAAAGAAAAACAAAAAGAAAAAACTTAAATTCATTAGTCCCTGACAAGGATATGCCTCTTAAAGGTAAATTTTTAGTTCAAATGTTCGAAAAATCTAGTTTAAGAACAAGATTAAGTTTTTATTTAGCTATAAGACAACTTGGCGGAGGAGCACTTAACTTAAGAAAAGATGAGTTACATTTTGGAGAAGGTGGCGAGTCCATACACGATACTGCAAAAATTATTTCAAACTATGGTGATGTTTTTATGTTAAGAACAGACTCTGATATAAAACTTAAAAAGTTTAAAAAATATTTAAAAATTCCAATCATTAATGGACTCTCTGTTTCAGGACATCCAACTCAAATCCTTTCTGATATTTTTACTATTGAAGAAATTAAAAAAAAACCAGTATCAAAACTTCAGCTATGTTGGATTGGTGATACAAATAATGTTTTGAATAGCTTGGTTGAGGCATCAGTTAAATTTTCGTTTAAATTAAATATTGCTTCACCAAAAAAATATCCTCCTAGCAAAAACACTTTAAAAATTATAAATAGAAAAAATAGCAAAATAAAATTATTTAATGATCCAAAAAAAGCAATCTTTCAAGCAGATGCCGTGTTTGCTGACAAGTTTATCAGTATAAATGACAAAGTTAATAAAAAAAAGAAGCTTAAAGATTTTAAAAATTTTCAGATAAACAAAAGTCTAACAAAATTTGCAAAAAAAGATTTTATTTTTTTACATTGTTTACCTGCAAGCAGAGGAAAAGAAGTTACCTCAGAAATTATTGATGGGAAAAACTCTATTGTATGGCAACAAGCAACTAATAGATATCATTTACAGAAAAGTATTTTATTGTACTGTTTAAATAAATTATAAACAATTAAGGTAAAGGTTGTGGATTATCACTATTTTGATTTAAATATAAAATCACTGAAGCTCTATCCTTATCATTCTTAAGTCCTGCAAATCCCATTTTATTACCTTTTATCCATTTAGCAGGTTTAATTAAGAAACCATTCAACTCTTCAAATGTCCAAGTTTTGCTGTAAGATATAAGTGCTTTTGAGTATTTATAGTCAGAAGTAGCTCCTGTAGCTTTTCCAACCACATTATATAATTTTGGACCTATTTTATTTTTTCCATCTTTATTTATTGAATGGCAAGCAGCGCATTTTTTGAAAACTTTTGCTCCATGAGTGACGTCTCCTAAAGATAAAAGAGAAGATATTTCCACACTAGACTCAGCTTTTGCTTCACTGGATGATCTAGCTGGTTCTTCAACTTTATAAGCTACAATCCCAGTTTCATTCACCTTAAAAATTATGTCTGAAATTTTACCAATTCCAAAAACTATTAATACTGTAACTAAAATGGCCGCAACCAGCTTATTTATCTCGAATCCCATGTTTAAATATTACTAGAATGGACGTATAACACTAAAATTAAAAAAAATACTAAATTTTACTTTGTTTGTTGCGTCTCAAAGACGCATAAAACGATAACTATTATGCCGAAAACATTAATTTTAATACCTTCTAGAATGGCAGCAACCAGGTTACCTGGTAAACCATTATTAAAAATTAACGGTACTACAATTATTTCTAGAGTTTATAAAAAAGCATCAGAAACAAAAATAGGAGAGGTGTTTGTTGCCACAGAAGATCAAGAAATATTTGATCAAGTAATTAAAGAAGGAGGAAAAAGTATCTTAACAAGTAAAAACCACAAAACAGGCACAGACAGAATTTTTGAAGCTTATGAAAAAATAAGACCATCAGGAGTTAATTATATTTTAAATATTCAAGGTGATGAACCCATGTTAGATATAAATGATATAATAAACTTAAACAATCAAATTACAAAATTCAATTCTGATATGGGAACATTGGCATGTAAAATAAATGAGGACAACCAGTATATTAATGAAAATATCGTAAAAGTTAAAACAAAAGACGAAATAAATGAGAATAATATTTCAAAAGCTGAAGCTTTTTTTAGGAGATTGGATAATTTGGATAGAGAAAATACTTATCACCACATTGGTATTTATCAATACAAAGTATCAGTTTTAGAGAAAATTATTTCATTAAAACAGACTGATAATGAAAAAAAATTTAGATTAGAACAACTTAGAGCCTTAGAAAATAATATTGATATAGATGTAGTACTAGCCAAAACATCACCCATTGGCGTAGACAACTGGTTAGATTATCAAAAGGTAAAGAACTTGTTGGAAGTAAAAATTAATAGAATATAAGATTAAAATTTATGAAAATTGCTTATCAAGGAATATCAGGAAGCTATAGTGAAAGCTGCACAAAGGAAAATTATTCTGGATGTGAGACCATAGCATGTAAGACATTCGATGAATGTTTTCAATTAGCAAATAATGATCATAACATAAAAGCAATTATACCCGAACAAAACCAACTAATTGGTAACATAAATATCGAATTTTTAATTTTTAAATACCGATTAAATATTTATGCAGAACATTTCTTTCCAATAAATCATAATCTTTTAGTTTTATCTGGTGCAAAAATAGAAGATATAAAAGATGTATATTCTCATACAGCAGCATTGAGTCAATCAACTGGTTTTATTAAAAAACATAATTTAATTGAAAACGTCATGGCGGACACTGCGGGCAGTGCTAAATTTGTTTCCTTAACGAAGGATAAATCCAAAGCTGCGATTGCATCAAAACTTAGTGCAGAAATTTATGGTTTGAATATTCTAAAATCTGACATCCAAGATGATAAAGTAAATTTTACACGCTTTTTAGTTTTTCAAAAAGATATTGTTCAACCAGAATTTAAAGAAAATGAAAAATATATAACATCTTTTTTATTTAAGTTAAAAAGTAAACCAGCGGCTCTTTATCAGGCTTTATCTGGTATGGCAGTAAGGTCATGCGACATGACAAAGCTTCAATCTTTTCCTGAGAAAGGTGCATTCTCGTCATACTTTTTTTTGTGTGAAGTTGATGGTCATATAGAAGAAAAAAAAATTGCCGAATCTCTTAACGATTTAGAGTTACACTGTACTGAATTTCAACTTTTAGGGGTGTTTAAACAAGATCTATTTAGGAAAAAATAAATTAATTAAGTTTCTTGTAGATTAGAAATTTATCTTGATATAATAATGCTGGGTCAACCAGGTGGATATAAGGTGAATCCTCCAGGGGCGAAAGTCAGCAAAGGCAGCCATTATTTTTCAGGTTGGTTGGCCCCATTGGTAATATGTTAAAAAAATCGCAAGTGCTTGCTTTAAAATATCGCCCTCAAGTTTTTGAGGATTTGATTGGTCAAGAAATTGTAGCTCAAACAATATTCAATTCTTTAAAATTAAATAAAGTTCCTAATGCATACTTATTTAATGGCATTCGTGGCGTAGGCAAAACTACTATAGCAAGAATAGTTGCAAAGGCATTAAACTGCAAAAATGGTATAGAAAAATTATGTAAAAATAATTTTTGTGAAAATTGTGAATCAATCGCAAATTCTAATCATATTGATGTTTTGGAAATGGATGCTGCTAGTAAGACGGGTGTGGATGATGTAAGAGACTTGATAGAATTTTCACGATATCCGCCAACTACTGCAAAATTTAAAATTTTTATAGTAGATGAAGTTCACCAAATGTCAAAAGCTGCATTTAACGCACTTCTTAAAACCTTAGAAGAACCACCCGATTATCTCAAATTTATTTTTGCTACTACAGAAATAAAAAAGATACCTGTAACTGTTGTTTCAAGATGTCAAAGGTTTGATTTATCAAGAGTAAAATCTAAAGAATTATTTGAGTATATTAAAAAGATTAAAGACTTAGAAAAAGGTAAGGCAACTGACGAAGTATTAAAATTAATTGTTAAAATTTCTGAAGGTTCTGTAAGAGATGCTTTGTCTTTATTAGATAGAGCATTAATTAGTAAATCAGATGGACAAGAATTAGATTTTAACAATGCACAGAAAATTTTTGGATATTTTGATAAAAGTTCTTTAATTGAACTTTTTAAAAATTTATTTGAAGGCAATGAAGAGAATGTAATAAGAATATATCGATCCATATATGACAAAGGAGTGGAACCAAAAATATTTCTTAATGATTTTTTAGAACTTCTTTACTATTTTAAAAATATCTCATCATTGAAATTAGAGGGGACAAATTTTTCTTTAAATGATGAAGAATTTAAACAAATTTCTGAACTTGCTGCTGCTGTAAATTCAGAAACTATGATGTTATTCTGGCAGTTCACAATTAAAACTATGGATGAGCTAAACATTGTTTCAAATCAAAATCTTTCAATAGAAATGTTTTTAATCAGACTTTTATATTTAAAACACGTAAAGCAAAATAATATACTTGAAACTAACAATATTAATATTTCAGATAATAAATTAAATGATCAGGATAAATTATTTACAACAACAGATGATCAAAATTTAAACATAAAAAATAAGACAATTAGCCAGATCAAGAATATTTCTCAAGAGGAGAAAACACTACCCAAAACTCAATTAAATGAAATCAAAGGAAAAATTGAAATAAAAGATTTTGACGATCTAATCAATATATGCAATCAAAAAAAAGAAATTAAATTAAAATACGAATTAGAAACTAATGTTAATCTTGTTAGTTTTGAAGATCAAAGAATTGAAATATCTTTCAATGAAAACTTGGATAAAGATTTTGTTAAAGACCTTTCAACAAAGTTATTTGGATGGACAAATAAAAGATGGATTATAACACTTTCAAAAAAAAATGGCACGTTAACTAAAAAACAGGTTGAAAAACAAAATAAACAAAATCTATTAGGAGAAGCAAAAAAAAGTACATTGTATAAAAAAATGATTGAATTATTTCCTGATGCAGAGTTAGTAGATGTAGAGATAAAGGATAAAAATGACTGATTTTAGTAAAATTTTAGATAAAGCCAAAGAATTAGAGGCTAAAATGAAAGAAAGCCAAGAAAGAATTAAACAAATTGAAGTAGTAGGAGTGTCTGGTGGTGACTCAGCGAAAGTGACATTAAATGGAGAAGGTGAAATGGTGAAGTTAGAATTATCGTCTGAAATTTTAAAGGAAGAAAAAACAATAATTGAAGACTTGATCATAGCAGCCCACAATAATGCAAAATCTCAATTAAAATCAAAAACAACCGAAGAAATTTCAAAGGCAACTGGTGGTTTTGGCATTCCAAATTTTAAATGGCCTTTATAACTTAATAAATGCAAAATATATCAGAGATAGATATTTTGGTTAAATTAATTTCCAAGTTACCTGGGCTTGGCCCAAAAAGTGCAAAGCGAATTATTTTACGGTTGATCAATAATCGTGAAGAGTTAATGAAGCCTATGGCAAAAGCATTAGCAGAAGTTTATAAAAATATATCTAGATGTAAAATTTGTGGAACATTAAAACCTAATTCAATAGAATGCAGTTATAATAATTGTAAAATTGTAGAAAAAAAATATAACAAAATTTGTGTTGTTGAAAATATTGCTGATCAGTGGAGCATAGAAAATTCAAGCATATATCAAGGTTACTTTCATATTTTAGGAGGCACAATTTCAGCATCTAATAGTCAACGAAAAGAAGATTTATTAATAAATTCTTTAGTCGAGAGAGTTAAAAAAGATAATATAGAAGAAGTGATTTTAGCAACAAGTGCTACCGTTGAAGGTCAAACCACTGCATTTTATATTCAGGATAGTTTAAAAGATACTGATGTAATTATTTCTAAACTTGCTCAAGGTTTGCCAGTTGGCGGAGAAATTGAAAGTCTAGATGATGGGACCTTATTCTCTGCATTTAAAAACAGAAGTCCTATTAAAAATAATTCAGACTAATTTTTCTTAAGTAGTCTACTAAGATGAAGAATAGGTTCAGTATAACCAGATGGCTGTGTTCTTCCATGAAAGACAAGTTCGCATGCTGCTTTAAATGCGATAGACTTATCAAAGTTACCCGACATAGCTTGATAAGGCGAATATCCTTTTAATGCAGGATCTTTAATGTTTTGATTATCAACGACACTTGCCATTTTTTTCATAATTTCTAGAACTTGTTTCCTGCTGCAGATGCCATGATGCAACCAATTAGCAATATGTTGTGAAGATATTCTTAGTGTGGCTCTATCTTCCATCAAGCCGACTCCATTAATATCTGGAACTTTAGAACAACCGACAGATTGGTCTATCCATCGTACTACATATCCCAAAATACCTTGAGCATTATTTTTTAATTCATTATTGATTTCTTCTATTGACCAGTTAGGCCTATCTGCAATTGGAATAGTTAGAAGTCCAGAGAGTCTTGCCGGTTCTCTATTTGATAATTCTCTATGTTTAGAAAATACATCAACTTCATGATAATGAAGAGCATGTAATGCCGCTGCTGTTGGACTAGGCACCCATGCCGTGCTCGAGCCTGCTTGTACATGAGCAATTTTTTGTTCAACCATATCAGCCATTTTGTCAGGCATTGCCCACATTCCTTTACCTATTTGTGCGACCCCTGAAAAACCACAACTTAGACCAATATCTACGTTATTATTTTCATAAGCTTTAATCCAAGTTGAAGATTTCATATCACCCTTTTTAATCATAGGTCCAGCTTCCATAGATGTATGCATTTCATCTCCGGTTCTATCTAAAAATCCAGTATTTATGAAAAAAACTCTATTTTTTAAATTCCGAACGCATTCTTTTAAATTTACTGAAGTTCTTCTTTCTTCATCCATTATTCCGCATTTAATTGTAAATTTTTTTAAATTTAATAACTTTTCAATTTTTTCAAAAATTAAGTCAGTAAATGCGCATTCATCAGGTCCATGCATTTTAGGTTTAACAATATAAATAGAATTTAACCTAGAGTTTCCTTTTTTCTTTAAATCATGAAGACATGCAGTAGATGTAATAAAGGCATCAAGGATTCCTTCTGGGCATTCAGAACCATCTTTTAAAAGAATAGCAGGATTAGTCATAAGATGACCAACATTTCTATTTAGCAATAATGCTCTTCCATGCAATTTAAATTTTTTACCCTTAGGAGAAATATAGTTTCGATCTGGATTTAATTTTCTTAAAATTTTTCTTCCTTTTTTTTCAAATTCTTCTTTTAAATCACCTTTCATCAGACCCAACCAATTTTTGTACCCAAGAACTTTATCTTCAGCATCTACTGCCGCAACGCTGTCTTCATGATCACAAATAGTTGAAATTGCAGATTCTAAAATAATATCATGTATTGCAATTTTATCTTGATTACCATCAGGATTGTTAACTTCTAGCGCACCATCTTGATCAAACAAAATATCTATATGGAGATTATTATTTACAAACAAAAGCGAAGATATGTGATTTGATTTTTTGTTATATCCTACAAACTGTTTAGGATTTTTTAGTATTAAATTTAATTTATTGTTTTTGACTTCTGGAATTTTTTCTAGATCTTTCCAGCTCTCTTTTTTTAGAGGTATATGCTTGTCTAGGAAGTTACGGACATACTCTATTACTTTTTTTCCTCTTACTGGATTATAGGTTTTTCCACGTACAGCCCCTCTTTCTTCAGAAATAACGTCAGTACCATATAAAGAATCATAGAGGCTTACCCAACGTGCATTAGCTGCATTAAGTGCGTATCGTGCGTTGGAGATTGGTACTACTAATTGTGGACCACAAATACTTGATATTTCAGTATCCAAATTTTTTGTTTTGATTTTGAAATCTGGACCAGTTTTTTTTAAATAGCCAATTTTTTTTAAAAACTTTGTGTATTTTTTTACATCAAATTTTTCACCTCTTCTATCTTTATGCCAATCGTCTATTTTTTTTTGTAATTTTTCTCTTATTTCTAATAGTTCTTTATTTTTGTGTGCTAGTTCATGAACATATTTATCAAACCCTTTCCAAAAATTTTCTTTTTTAATTTTTGTCCCTGTTAATAGTTCGTTGTTTACAAAGTTTAATAATGATTCTGAAACAGATAGATTGTTAATTATTTTATATTTTTCTTTCATATTAACTCTTTAACCCCCTCTGTTTATTTGCCTGAGAGATTTGCTCCTTCGGCGAGACTTAGTCTCTTTCCAGAGTTAATATTTTACGGTCCTTTTGCCTGAGAGTTTCCGGGGCGGTTGCTCCTTCGGCGCCACATTTAAGTAGTCTCTCCCGATTATTAATTATAAATTTAATTAATTTAGACACTTTATTGCCTTTTTTAATTATAATAAATAACTTTATTAATGAAAAATTATCTTAATTTTGAAACTGATATAAAAGACCTGGAAAATGAGCTGAATCAGCTTAAAGATCCCTACAATCAGGAAGGTTTATCTGAAGTAGACACAGAAAAAATTTCAAAATTACAAAATGAAATTAATGACAAACTAAAAAATATTTATTCAAATCTTGATCAATGGCAAACGACACTTGTAGCTAGACACGAAGATAGACCTAAAGCAAAATTCTTTATAGATAATATATTTGAAAATTTTATTCCTCTTTCTGGAGACAGATATTATGGTGAAGATAAATCAGTACTAGCTGGTTTTGGAAAATTTGAAAATAAATCGGTATTGGTTATTGGCCAGGAAAAAGGAGAAGATTTAGATTCTAGGATCGAAAGAAACTTTGGGATGATGAGGCCAGAGGGTTATAGAAAAACTATTAGATTAATGAAGCTTGCTAATAAGTTTAAAATACCAGTTATATCATTTATAGATACACCGGGAGCTTATCCAGGTGTTGGAGCTGAAGAAAGAGGTCAAGCAGAAGCTATAGCAAAATCAATCGAGTGCTGTATGGAGTTAACAGTCCCAACAATATCGATAATCATTGGAGAAGGAGGATCCGGAGGAGCAATTGCATTAGGATCATCAAATAAAGTAATAATGTTAGAAAATGCGATTTATTCAGTAATTTCACCAGAGGGATGTGCAACAATTTTATGGAGAGATCCAAAAAAAACTTTAGAAGCTTCAAAAGCTATGAAATTATCCTCTAAAGATCTTTTAAATTTAGAAATTATAGATGAAATCATTCCAGAGCCGGTAGGCGGAGCTCACAGAGATAGAGATTTAATTTTAGATAATGTTAGAACATCATTAAGAAATAATTTAGAAATTTTTGCAAATATGAACAAAGATGAAATTTTAATGCAAAGAAAAAACAAGTTTTTATCTATTGGTAGAGCTAAAGGTTTTACAAGTTATTCTGGAGTATCTGAAAATTTATCAATGAAAATATCGATGTTGGATAATATTAAAACTAATATTTTAAAAAATAAAAAATATTTTTTAATACTATTGGCAATTATCTTTTTGGCTATAGTTATTTTACAATTGTAAAGCACCACAGCATTGTTTAAATTTTTTTCCTGTAGCGGGACATCTTTCATTTCTAGAGGTTTTTTTGCCCTTATTTATGTTTAAAAGACATTTTGGATTTGAAGAAATAGCTTCGCTTGATTTAATTTGTTCTTGTTGCTGTTCAACAATTTTAAGATTCAGTAAAATAGTGACTAGATCTGTTTTTAATTTATTTAATAAATTTTCGAATAATAAGAAAGCTTCTTTTTTGTATTCTATCAAAGGATCTCTCTGACCGTATGATCTTAAACCTATAACTCCTCTTAATTGTTCAAGATATTGAATATGTGACTTCCACGAAGCATCGATTATTTGCAAAAAAATTCTTTTTTCAATTTCTTCAGCATGTTCTTTCCCTAATAATTTTTCTCTTTCATTTCTTTTTTCTTTAAATTTTTCCTTAATATTACTTGAAAACTCGTCATTTTTCATTTCTATCAAAGAATTTGTTTTATGTTCATCAAAAGCTTTACCCAAAATTGATTTTGTTTGTGTTATGAAATCGCTATTTTTTGGATTAACAAGAAACTTGCTTTTAAGTTCTAATAATTTTGCAATTATTTCATCTAAAAAATATTCAGCATAGTTTAATGCTTCCTTTTTATTAATAATATTATTTCTTTGGTTAAAAATTACATGCCTTTGGTCATTTAAAACATTATCGAACTTCAACAGATGGCGCCTGATGTCGAAATTCTTTGCTTCTACTTTTTGTTGTGCTCTTTCTAAAGCTTTATTTATCCATGGATGATCTATGCTTTCACCATCTTTTAATCCAAGTTTTTGAAGGATATTATTCATTGATTCAGAACCAAATATCCTCATTAAATCATCTTCTAAACTAACATAAAAAATAGAATTTCCTTCATCTCCTTGTCTTCCAGATCTTCCTCTTGCTTGATTATCTACTCGACGACTTTCCATTCTTTCTGTTCCAATTACAAATAACCCTCCTAAAGATTTAATTTCTTCTTTTTCATTTTTTTGTTCCTCTGGCGTTTTTCCTCCTAATTTTATATCGACACCTCTTCCAGAAATACTTGTCGTAATTATTACAGAATATTTTTTACCTGCATTTGCAATTATCTCTGCTTCTCTTTCGTGGTTTTTAGCATTTAAAACTATATGTTTGGTTCCTTTTTGTTTAATTAATTGAGAATAATGCTCAGATTTATTTATACTTGCTGTAAAGATTAATATAGGCTGACCCTTAATATTACATTCTATAATTTTTTTTACAATTGCATCATCTTTTTCAGCTACAGTTCTAAATATTTGATCATTCCAGTCTTTTCTTATCATTTTTTTATTTGTAGGAATTACAACAACTGGCAGATTATAAATTTCGAAAAATTCTTCAGATTCAGTAACAGCGGTTCCTGTACAACCTGCAAGTTTTGAGTATAGTTTGAAGTAATTTTGGTAGGTAATAGATGCAAGTGTTTGATTTTCAGCTTGAACTTCAACTTTTTCTTTTGCCTCTATGCTCTGGTGTAATGAATCTCCAAAGCGTCTGCCAGGCAATTGTCTACCAGTTTGTTCATCTATAATTACTATTTGGCCTTCCTTAATAATGTAATCTCTGCCGTTTTGAAACAAATGATTAGCCTTTAAAGCCTGATTTACAAGATGAATAAGACTTAAATTTTCTGGATCATAAAAATTATGATTTTTTAAAATACCTGCATTAGAAAAAATTTTCTCTACGTTATCAATTCCTTTATTTGTTAATAAAACATTTTTATCTTTTTCATCTATTTCAAAATCATCTTGATTTAAATTTTTAATTAGCTTATCTACAGCAAGATATTGCATAGTTTTATCCTCCGCTTGCCCACTAATGATAAGAGGGCTTCTAGCTTCGTCTATCAAGACGCTGTCAATCTCATCAACTATTGCAAAATTATGTCCTCTTTGAACCATCGACTCTGCCGAAAATCTAAGTTGATCTCTGAGAAGGTCGAAGCCCAACTCGCTATTAGTTGCATAAGTAATATCACAACTATAATTATATTTTCTTTCTTCATCAGATTGATCATTGTTGATATAACCACTTGTAAGGCCTAGAAAATTATAAATTCTACCCATGTTTTGACAATCTCTTTTTGCAAGATAATCATTGACTGTAACTACATGAACACCTTTTTTTGATAAAGCATTTAAGTAAGCAGCACAAACAATCATATTTGTTTTTCCTTCTCCTGTTTTTGCCTCGCAAATTTTTCCTTCGTGTATAACCACTGAGCCAAGGATTTGACAATCAAAATGCCTTTCATTTATTATTCTTTTAGAGGCTTCTCTTACTAATGCAAAAGCTTCTGGCAATATGTCATTTAAAGAAACTCCCTCATTTATTTTTTTTTTGAATTCCTCAGTTTTTTTTGGAAAATCGTCATCTGACAATTTAATTATGTTATTTTCTAAATTATTGGTTTTAGTTACAATTTTTTGAATTCTATCAAGTTCCTTTTGATTGCTTGATTTTATGATTTTTGACAATAAGTTTAAAGGATTGAACATTTAATAATTTTATTGGTATATAAATTAATTTTACAGTTTAATATAGTAACTAAATCAAATTTTTAAATAGCATGGTTATTAACATAAACAACTTTTTTAATTCTAGAAATAAAAATTCTATAATGGGTAATTTTCAGGATTTAGATCATTTAGATGGAGTATCAATATCCACAACTACCGCAAACTTATACGGAAATCATAGAGACGATCTTGTGCTTTTTTATTTCAGAAAAGGAGCAACCTATGCGTCTGTTTATACTCAATCTAAATTAATTTCTGAAAATATAAAATGGAATTTAAATATTAAAACTAAAAAAATAAATGCTTTATTAGTCAATACTAGAAATGCAAATGCATTTACTGGCAAAAATGGTTTTAAAGGACTTAAACTCTTAGCAGACGATTTATCAAATATGTTAACTGAAAAACAAAAAGAAGAAGAAGAAAAACCTGAGAAAATAAAACCTGCAGACATACTATTTGCATGCACAGGAACAATTGGTGAAACTTTTCCTACTGAAAAAATTAAATCTTCTATTCCTGATTTAATTAAGAAAATAAAATATACACAAAATAAATATATTTGGATGAAAGCGGCTATGGGAATTTTGACAACTGATCTTAAGCCAAAGATAGCAATGGAGGAATGTAAAATTGGTAATAAGCTAATCAAAATCTATGGAATTGCAAAAGGAAGTGGGATGATTTATCCCTCATTAGCAACTACATTAGGTTTTGTATTTACTGATTTATCAATATCTTCCAGTGTTCTCAAACAGCTATTAAAGAAAAATATAAAGACAACATTTAATGCAATTTCATGCGATGGGGATACTAGTACTAATGATATGGTTTCAATTTTTGCAACTGGAGAAGCAAACAATTCTCAAATAAACAATGTCAAGGATTCTAAATTAGAAAAATTTAATAATTGTTTGCATACAGTTTTGTTGAATTTAGCAAAAAGAGTAGCAGCAGATGGAGAAGGAGCCTCTAAATTTATTACAGTAAGTACTATAAATTGTAAAACCGAAGAAGATGCAAAAAAAATATCATTTTCAATAGCAAACTCACCTCTAGTAAAAACTGCTATTGCAGGACAAGACCCAAATTGGGGTCGAATTATTATGGCCATAGGTAAAGCTAATGTAAATTTAATTCCAAATAAACTGTCAATAAAATTTGGATCCTTTAATATTGTAGAGAAAGGACAATTATCAAATTCTTATAATGAGATTGAGGTGGCCGAATATATGAAAGACGAAAAAATTGATATTACGGTAGATTTAAATGTTGGCAAAAAAAATTTTACTGCTTACACGATGGATTTAACAAGAAAATATATTGAAATTAACTCAAATTATAGAAGTTAGTATATTATTGAATATTAAATTTAAATTACTAAATATTAATTATGATAAAATATAAGTTAACATGCAAAGATTGTTCTAAATTATTTGATAGCTGGTTTGCTTCATCCAAAGAGTTTGAAAAATTAAAAAAATTAAATTATTTGAATTGCCCTTCTTGTAATTCTTTAAATATTGATAAATCTTTAATGTCACCAAGCGTACTTACTATAAAAAAACAAAAAAATACATTAGATGACCAAAAATATAAAGAAGTCAGGAAGAAAATAAAAGAATATCAGAAATTTATTAAGAATAATTTTGATTATGTTGGTGAAAACTTTACATATGAGGCAAGATCTATTCACTATGGCAATAAAAAGAAAAAAAAGGGTATTTATGGAAATGCTTCTCAAAGAGAAATTAAAGAACTTAAAGAGGAGGGAATAGAAACTGAAATTATTCCCTGGATAAACGATAACGAAAACTAAATCTTTTTAAACATAGCTATATAATTCACAGATTTATTCTCGCTAAGTTTCCATTGGTTAGTTAATATATCAAACCTCATTCCATCTAACTTATCTAATCTTAATCTATGTTTTTTTGCAAATTCAATTAATTTAGAAGGTTCAATAAATTTATCCCACTCATGTGTTCCAATAGGAAGCCATCTTAAAATATATTCCGCACCAATTATAGCGAATATATAAGATTCCAAAGTTTTATTTAATGTTGCAACAAACATTAATCCGTTTGATTTTAATAGTTGTGAACTTTTATTTAGGAATAAATTTATATCTTCAACATGTTCAACTACTTCCATATTAAGAACTACATCATATTTTTTTTTAATTTTAAGTTTTTCGGGGGAAGCACACAAGTATTCAATTTTTAGTTTATTTTTTTTAGAATGAAACTTTGCCACATCTATATTTTTTTTTGATGCGTCAATTGCAGTGACATTACCTCCCAGTCTACACATTGGTTCAGATAAAAGACCTCCACCACATCCAATATCTAAAATATTTAAGCTTTTTAAAGAAGCATTTTTAGATTTAATTTTAAAATTCTGGATAATATTATCTTTAATATACTTTATTCTAATAGGATTAAATTTGTGTAATGGCTTGAATTTTCCCTCTGGATTCCACCATTCATTGGCAATTTTTGAAAACTTTTGAATTTCTTTTTTATTTATAGTGTTCATAATTGATTGAGTGTTGACATTACAATTAAGAAGTATTTTATCAACATAATTTAATTTAATTTAAAAATTAATATCAATGAAAATTATTGTTTTAAAATTTGGTGGTACTTCGGTTGGAAGTGTTGAAAGAATAATGAAAGTGGCAAGCATAATTACGAGCTACATTAAAAAAAAATTTAAAGTTATTGTTGTGTCATCGGCAATGAGTGGTGTTACAAATGAATTAATACAAAAATCAAAAAAAATAAGTAATAATTTTGATAAAAGCGAATATGATGTACTTGTTTCTACAGGCGAACAGATGACATGTGCATTAATTGCAGGCCGTTTAAGACATCTTGGTTATAAATCTCAATCATGGATGAGTTGGCAAATTCCAATCATTAGTGAAGGGTATTATGGATCTTCAAGAATTAGTTGGATTAATAAAAATAAAATTATAAAATTTATAAATTCAGGAGGAATACCAGTGATAACAGGTTTTCAAGGAATAAATAAGGATAATAGAATAACAACACTAGGAAGAGGTGGTTCTGATGCATCAGCAATTATGTGTGCAAAATTTTTTAAAGCGCAAAAATGTATAATTTATACAGATGTTGATGGTGTTTATACAACTGATCCAAGTATTTTAAAAAAGGCAAAAAAGATCAAAGTAATTTCTTATGAAGAAATGCTAGAAATGGCATCATTAGGAGCAAAAGTTATGCAACCAACTTCTTTACAAGACGCAAGATTAAATAGAATTGTCGTTGATGTAAAATCCTCATTTGCAAATAAAGAAGGAACTTTGATTACAAAGAGAAAAAATATATTTAGAAATAAGACAATTACCGGGTTAACATCCACTAAAAATGATGCGAAGGTAACTCTTGTTGGTGTTAAAGATAAACCTGGAGTAGCAGCTTCTGTATTTAAACCACTTTCTCAAAATTATATTAATGTAGATATGGTTGTTCAAACTTCGTCAAGTAATAACAGAGAAACTGATATAACTTTTACTATTAAATCAGATGATTTATCAAAAACTTTAAGGCTCATAAAACAAAACAAAAAAATAAAATATAGAGATTTAATAGTGAATAAAAATGTATCAAAAGTATCAATTATTGGTGTTGGAATGATAACAGGATGTTTCAAACATTGGCTAATAAAGGAATTAATATTTTAGTTATTTCTACATCAGAAATTAAAATTTCAGTATTAATAGGAAAAAAATTTGTAAAAAAAGCTATTTCAGCTCTTCATAAAGAATTTAAATTAGATTAAATAAACAATGAGTCTAAGACCGTTTAGAGATATTCATAGAAGAAAAACCAAAGTAATAAATGTTGGTAATGTTAAAATTGGTGGAGGTAATCCAATTTCAGTTCAATCAATGACAAATACTTTAACAACAGATATTAAGGCTACTATTAAACAAATAAATGAGATTGTTGAAGAAGGAGCAGATTTGGTCAGAGTTTCATGTCCCGACGAAAAGTCTGCTATAGCTTTAAAGGAAATTACGAAACATGCTCCAGTTCCGATAATTGCTGACATCCACTATAATTACCGTTTGGCAATAATAGCTGCGGACAATGGAGCAAAATGTTTAAGAATTAATCCTGGTAACATAGGAGATAAAAAAAGAGTTCATGAAATTTTAAGAGCAGCAAAAAAAAACAATTGTTCAATAAGAATTGGAGTTAATTCAGGCTCATTAGAGAAAGATATTCTTGAAAAATATAAAGAACCTTGTCCAGAGGCTTTAGTTGAAAGTGCGTTACGAAATATTGAAATTTTAGAAGATCAAGATTTTTATAATTTTAAAATAAGCGTTAAATCTTCTGATGTTTTTTTATCTATTGCTGCTTACAGACAATTATCAAAAGTTTGTGAATATCCTTTGCACTTAGGTATTACAGAAGCTGGTAGTTTCGTTTCAGGAAGTATTAAATCTTCCATTGGGCTTGGAACATTACTCTTAGAAGGTATTGGAGATACCTTAAGAGTTTCATTATCCGATAACCCAGTTAAAGAGGTCAAAATTGGAAATGAAATTTTAAAATCTTTAAATTTAAGAAACAGGGGCGTAAAAATTATTTCTTGTCCATCATGTGCTAGACAGGCTTTTCAGGTTATCGATACTGTAAAAATATTGGAAGATAAGCTGTCTCATATTAAAACTCCAATTTCTTTATCTATTATTGGATGTGTTGTAAACGGACCAGGAGAAGCAGCCCAGACTAATATAGGAATTACAGGTGGAGGCAAAGGCAATAATATGCTTTATTTATCAGGCATTCGAACAGAGAAAGTTTTAACAAAAGATATAATTTCAAAAGTAGTTGAGTTAGTTGAAAAAAAAGCTCAAGAAATAGAAAATAATAATTAATGGTTCCAATAAAAAAAGTTGAAGATTTGATCAATAAACATTCTAATCTTGAAAAAGAACTTTCATCAGGAAATGTTGATAAAAAATTATTTGCTGAAAAATCAAAAGAATATTCAGATTTAAATGAAATAATTAAAGAAGCAAAAGATTATATTTCATTTGAAAAAAATAAGAATGATCTAGAAAAAATTATTAATGATTCTTCAAGCGATAAAGAAATTAAAGAAATTGCATACATAGAGCTTCAAGAAATAATAAAAAAGCATAAAAATAATGAAAAAAAAATAAAACTCTTTTTACTGCCTAAAGATGAGGCAGACTCTAAGAATGCAATCATTGAAATTAGAGCTGGCACAGGAGGACTTGAAGCTAGTTTATTTGCATCAGATTTATTCAAAATGTATGAGAAAATTAGTCATAAGAAAAAGTGGACTTTGGAGATAATTAGTATTTCAAAAAGTGATGCTGGTGGTTTAAAAGAAGTTATTGCAGCAATAAAAGGTAAAAACATATATTCATCATTAAAATATGAAAGTGGCGTTCATAGAGTACAGAGAGTTCCAGATACTGAAACTCAAGGAAGAGTCCATACTTCAGCTGCAACAGTAGCAGTTTTACCAGAAGCTGAGGAAGTTGATGTTAAAATCGAAGATAAGGATTTAAGAATAGATGTGTTCAGAAGCAGTGGACCCGGAGGACAAAGTGTTAATACTACAGATTCAGCTGTTAGAATAACACATATACCTACTGGGATTGTAGTAAGCCAACAAGATGAAAAATCACAGATTCGAAATAAAGAAAAAGGATTAAAAATACTTAGATCTAGAATATATGAATTAGAAAGACAGAAAAGAGATGAAATTAGATCTAAAGATAGAAAAAGTAAAATAGGAACTGGTGATCGTTCTGAAAGAATAAGAACTTATAATTTTCCCCAAGGAAGAGTTACCGACCATAGAATAAATCTTACCTTGCATAAGCTAGAAGAATTTATGCAAGGTGAAATTTTTGATGCGATGATTGAAAATTTGACTTTGCAAGCACAAGAGGAAGAGCTAAAAAACTTAAATTAATATGAATTATCAAACAGTTTTATCTAAAGCGACAAA
>JYMV01023231.1_pt1 | contig 38660 bp, 34 predicted proteins | sample 338911 | NCBI WGS metagenome assembly JYMV01 (sample SAMN03354496, study PRJNA234377) | hydrothermal vent metagenome | biome: Deep sea; feature: Hydrothermal plumes at the Eastern Lau Spreading Center, Western Pacific Ocean; material: Seawater | place: Tonga | collected 2009 | depth 2000 m m | reverse complement strand
CTTGTGGACTTGCTTCTCGTGACACTTTAGCGGAAGCATATGCTAGAGCTTTAGAGGGCGATCCTGTTAGTGCTTTCGGAGGAGTTCTTATCGCAAACCGTAATATCGACCTAGCTACTGCGGAACAAATCCACTCTCTATTCTGCGAAGTAGTTATCGCTCCAAAATTTGATTCTGACGCTCTTGAAGTCCTAAAAGGCAAAAAGAATAGAATTCTGCTTGAGCGCCAAGACGTCACACTTCCTACCACGACAGTTAGAACTGCTTTGAACGGATTTCTCGTTCAAGACAGAGATAATGAAATCGAAAAAGCAGAAGATCTTACTTGCGTGACAAACGCTACTTCTGACGAAAGTGCAATTGCTGATTTGCTATTCGCGATGAAGCTTGCAAAGCACACGAAATCGAACACTATCGTTTTCGCTAAAGACGGTCAGCTTTTAGCTTCAGGTACAGGCCAAACCTCTCGTGTTGACGCTCTTAAACAAGCTGTCGAAAAAGCAAACGGCCTAGGGCTTTCACTTGAAGGGGCATCTATGGCATCCGACGCTTTCTTCCCGTTCCCTGATTGCGTAGCTCTAGCTGCTGAAGCCGGGATTAAGCACGTAATTCAACCAGGCGGATCTATAAACGATCACAAAAGCATCGACGCATGTAACGAGTTAGGACTTGCAATGCACACTACAGGTGTAAGACATTTCAGACACTAATTATATTAACAACCAACTAACACCGAAACTCAACCTTTTCAACCTATTTCAAAACTTATTCACTAAGTGGAATTTAAGCGTCATAATAAGAGGAATTGAGAGCCCTTGCATGTAGCTTTGGGTATGGGCTTGTTTAATTTCTTCGTGCAGGATATCGCAATTGATTTGGGTACTGCAAACACTATTATTTACTACCAAGACAAGGTGGTCGTCGACCAGCCTTCTATCGTAGCTAAAGACATTAAAACCGGACGTGTTGTAGCGATAGGTCGTCGTGCACAACAGATGCACGGTAAAACGCATAAGAATATCGAAACGATCAGACCATTGAGAGATGGAGTTATCGCCGATTTCGAATCTGCCGAGCAGATGATTAAGGGGATGATTCGAATGATCAACGAAAATAAAAAATCGTGGTTCACTCCTTCTCACAGAATGGTAATCTGCATTCCTTCTGGAATTACTGACGTTGAAAAACGCGCAGTAAAGGATTCAGCTGAGCACGCAGGTGGAAAAGACGTATACCTCATCCACGAACCGATGGCAGCTGCGATAGGAATAGGGATTGACGTTGAAGAGCCGATGGGGAATATGATTGTGGATATAGGAGGTGGAACTTCGGAAATCGCTGTAATTGCTTTAGGTGGAATCGTAACTGACACGAACATCAGAATTGCTGGGGATGAGTTCACTCGAGACATCGAGAATTATATGCGCAGCCAGCATAATATTCTAATCGGTGAAAGAACTGCTGAGCAAGTGAAAATCAATGTTGGTTCTGCTTTATCTGAGCTAGATAATGCGCCTGATGATTATTCTGTTCTAGGTCGTGATTTGATGAGCGGTCATCCTAAGGAGGTTATCGTAACTTATTCTGAAATCGCTGGGGCTTTAGATAAGAGCATCACTAAAATTGAGGACGCTATTCACACTGCTTTAAACCAAACCCCGCCTGAGCTAAGCGCCGACATTTTCAGAACTGGTATTTACTTAGCTGGAGGTGGAGCATTGCTTCGAGGTTTGGACAAAAGGATATCCTTAAGAACTAAACTCCCTGTACACATTGCGGATGACCCTCTCCACGCTGTAGCTAAAGGGACTGCAATTGCTCTTAAGAACATTGATAGATTTCCATTCCTAATGAGGAATTAAGAGGCGAGTTAATCTCCATCTCTAGTGCGTACGCTAATACAACTTCTTACTCGAAATCACCGATTGGTGCTATTCATAGTACTTGAGATTATTGCACTTAATTGGATCGCTTCCACCCACGCTCACCCTAGAGGGAAATTAGCATCTGTGGGAATGAGTTTTGCTTCTCGCTGGACCGATGTTGTGGGGCGAATTACACATTTTCAGTATCTCGAGAAAATCAATGTCGCCCTTTTGATGGAGAATGCTAGACTTCGCACTGAAAACTTAAATCTGCACGAACCTCGAAACGATATCTCGAATGACTCAAATAATAGAAAGTCTTACATAGATAATTCAGGAGAGAATTGGCAAAGCATTCCAGCTGAAATAATTCGGTATACAAAATATTCGAAAAACAATATTCTTGTTGCGAATAGGGGTTTATCGTCGGGTATTATTCCCGGAATGGGGATGTTAGACAACGGCAACATAGCGGGCTTAGTGACTGAAGTGACTGAACATCAATCCCTCATCATACCTGTCATACACTTGGGGACTCAATGGAGTGCGCGATTAGGAGAAGAGGGAGCGGTGGGGATTATGGTTTGGGATGGAGAAGAAATAGGGTTTGCAACTTTGCAAGACATCCCTCTTTCAGAACTCATCTTACCGGGAGACCCCGTGATTACCTCAGGATTCCAAGGGACATTCCCGGCGGGGATAGCCGTGGGGAAGGTGGAAGAAGTGGTGGTGACGCACGCGGATAAATTTCAATCTATCAAGGTCAAATTAGGGGCCGATTTTAATAGAATTCATTACGTGGAGTTTTTGAGAAACACCTCGGCTATTGAGATTGACTCATTAATTAGTTCTGCATCAACAAAAACCTCATTATGAATCCCATAATAAGATCCATAGGAATTCTAGTTATTACTTGGTTATTACAAGTAGTTCTATTCCGGTTTGGCGTTTTTTATGGGGGTTGGATGGTGATTTGTTTTAATATCTACGGCTTGATTCTATTGCCTGTAGACCTTCACAAAACCATGTACTTAATCATCGGAGCTATGATGGGATTGTTTATGGATATCGTCCTTCTCACTGGCGGTCTTCACATGGCAGCCGGAGCTTTTACAGGGTTTATAATACCCTTTCTAACGAAGATTTTAGCTCCAAGAGATGGCTTTGCTCGGGAACAATCCATAAGTGTACTTCAAGTGGGTTGGAGTAGGTTTCTCACCCTCAGTTTTCTAATCACATTCTTTTACATGTTCGCGCTTTTTGCTGTGGAGGGAGGCCGATGGGGATTGATCTCAGGTGCAATAGGAAAGGCATTCCTATCTAGTGGACTGAATCTTGTTTTATTCGCTATAACTCAAGGTCTTTTTGGGGCCAAACCCAAATCTAAAGGCCCACAAATTAGCGCTTATCCTTGGTCATGAGTAGGTCGGGATTACAAGATAGAAGCGTAGTTTTCGGTGCTATCGTTGTTGTAATAGCTATTATTTTTATTGCTCGACTCACACATCTTCAACTCATTAGTTCTGACTGGTCAAACTATGCGGGACAGTTGACAGAGGAAAGGGAGACTTTAGATCCGATGAGGGGTCAGTTCTTAGATAGAAACGGTGAGCTTATTGTAACGAACATCGCTAGCTACGACTTGCTTATAACACCTCGCAAAGCAAAAGATCTTGACACGACAGCTTTAGCAGTGTTATTGGGACTTGAGATCGAAGAACTCACTCGAAGGCTAGATAAAGCGGCGGCTTATTCTCGGTACGTGCCTTCTGTTTTAGAGAAACAACTTAGCGCGAGGGAGTATGCGAAAATCTCGAAGGGGTTAATGAAATTTCCAGGGATTCGATCTCGAACTAGGTCTATTCGTTCTAACGTGGCGGGAGTAGCTGGACACCTCCTGGGCGAATATCGAGAAGTTGACCGAAAGGATATGAAGGACGATGCCTTTTATCATTTGGGGGATTATAAAGGTAAGTCCGGGCTTGAAGCGAAATTCGAAAAGGATCTTCGAGGTCGAACAGGTGCTCGATTTCACATAGTGGATGTGAGAAATAACGTGCAGCAGACATTAAGTGAACTCGACACGATGCCGATACCGGGCGAGGATGTCACTCTGACTATAGATTTAGAATTGCAGAAGTACGCCGAGAAATTATTAAGAGGGAAGCGAGGAAGCGTAGTCGCTATTGAGCCAGAAACAGGTGAAATCCTAGCCATGGTTTCCTCTCCTTTCTATTCAGGAAATAGCTTGACGGGAAAGCGACGAGGTGCTGTTTATGATAGTCTTCGTAGACATTCGTGGAAACCACTTTACAATAGAGCGTTGAGGGGTACGTATAGGCCGGGTTCGATTTTTAAAATGGTTCAGGGCTTAATCGCTTTGGACGAAGGGGTCATTTCCACATCGACAGTTATCGAATGCAACCGTTCTATTATCGGTTGCCACGGTCCCCACTATGCAGACGACCTTACTAATGCAATTACACACTCATGTAATCCCTATTTCTACGAGGTAATGAGACGGGTAGTTCAAAGGGGAAGAAGTGAAAACAAACTTGAAGACGCCTCATTAGGACTGACGCATTGGAATACGAGGATAAAAGAATTCGGGTTTGGGACAAACCTCGGAGGACACATTCCCGGCACACGTGCGGGTTCTATCCCAAATTCTGAATATTACGATGGGATTTATGGGAAAAATCACTGGGGATATTCTACGATTTTTTCGATTTCAATTGGAGAAGGGGAACTTCTGACGACACCCCTTCAGATTGCAAATCTTGCTGCTATTATTGCGAATAGAGGATATTTTCTAGAGCCACATCCAGTAAGAGATGTCGGAGGTTTGGGTAAGCCGGAGGGTCTAGATTCGATACACTACATGAGTGTACCATCCATATATTTCGACCCCGTAGTGAATGCTATGCAAAACGTAATAGAGGGTCAACACGGAACCGGCTCGCGCGCGAAAGTTGAAGGAATTACTATTTGCGGTAAAACCGGAACCGTCCAAAACCGTGACCTTGAAGATCACAGTGTTTTTATGGCATTTGCTCCTAGAGACAATCCCGAAATCGCTTTAAGCGTGTATGTAGAATATGCAGGCTCGGGGGGGGCTTGGGCCGCACCTATTGCAGGTTTGCTAATCGAAAAGTATCTCAACGACACCATTACTAACGTTGCTAGGGAGGAGCGTATTATAAATTTCCAGCATGAATAGTAGGAAATCTTCAATACTCAAAAACTTAGATTGGACGACCTTATCTATAGTAGCATTAATGATGTTTTTCGGATGGATAAATATCATTAGCGCAACTTCTAATGTTGAATTAGCCGAGTGGCTCGATTGGAGTGGCAAAGGCGGAAAGCAATTAATGTGGATCTTTATTTGTTCGGGTTTGGCATATCTCATCCTTAATATAGAAAGTGATTTCTTTATTAGAACGTCCGTTCTACAATACGTCCTCACGTTAATTCTCCTTGTTGCTGTACTTATTATCGGGAAGAAAATTGGCGGTGCTAGGTCTTGGTTTGCACTGGGAAGTTTCAGCCTACAGCCGAGTGAATTTGCGAAACCCACCACTGCATTAATACTCGCATGGTATCTATCTCGAGACTCCACAAAATGGAGGAGCCTCAAAGTCCGAGTTCTCTCCTTTCTCATTATCGGTCTCCCAGCCTTACTTATACTACTACAACCCGACGCCGGAACGGTTATCGTTTTCGCCGGCTTCATTTTCGTTTTCTATCGAGAGGGGCTTAGTGGTAACGTTCTCATCGTAGGATTCGCGAGTCTCCTCATAGCAATTACGACCATACTGATAGGAGTCACTTCCGTTCACTACCCCTACATAGGGCAAGAATCCGGTATAGGAATTTTCTGGATCTTGTGGGTGATTGTAGGGACTGGAGCAATTTATCTTTTCCGGGAGCTTACCGTTCCTAGAAAGAGACCATACCTAACTCGCTGGGGAATTGCGAGTGTTGTTTTCGGATTATTCATTTCTATAGGGCTTCATATGGGAATGGAGAATGTCCTTAAGTCACACCAAAGAGAACGGATTCATGTCCTCTTCGGCATTGACGTAAACAATCCAGACGCCGACTATAATATTAGACACGCTAAGGCGGCTATCGGGAGTGGAGGATTCACCGGGAAAGGTTGGATGCATGGACCTATGACTGCATACAGCTTCGTGCCTGAACAAGAAACCGACTTTATTTTCTGTACCGTAGGCGAAGAGTGGGGCTTCTTAGGTAGTTCGATTGTAGTTCTTCTGTTCACATTCCTCATCCTGCGCATAATTTTTATCGGAGAGCGGCAAAGATCCAAATTCACTCGAATTTACGCGTATGGAGTCGCGAGCATTCTGTTCATGCATTTGCTTGTAAACATAGGAATGGTGCTCGGACTTGCCCCGGTCATCGGAATTCCACTCCCCTTTTTCAGTTACGGAGGTTCATCATTGCTGGGATTCACTTTCTTAATTGCTGTGCTTCTCAAGCTTGATAGTGAACGATTTAGCATATTGAGGTAGGTTTTAATAGGCCAAAAACTTCTATTCGTCGAACTTTTTCGGTAATTCATTTTGATTTTCGAAATAATTGTATCATATTTGTATTATGCTTACTGCACTAAATACATGTTGCTGTTGTTGTCCACCAAAAGGAGGCAACCCTGACATGTGTGCGTGATAGCTAATTAAAATATAGACACGTAACCTTAAGGAGCCTCTGAACGTATCAGAGGCTCCTTTTTTATGCAATAAAATGACAGCTCCAGTATTAGACCCACGATTACAAGCTCTTGAGGAACTCAGGTGGCACGTAGGAAACAGCCCATTGCACGCAATGTTGAGGCTCTCGCCTAAACCTGGCGTAGAGATTCATGCGAAATTGGAATGGCAACAATTCGGCGGAAGTGTAAAAGCTAGACCGGCATTCAACATTATTCACAATGCAGTAGTCTCAGGTGCATTAAAAGGAAAACGACTACTCGATGCTTCATCTGGAAATACTGGAATAGCATATGCGATATTTGCTGCTGCTGCCGGAATTCCTATTACACTATGTGTCCCTGAAAATGCATCTAAGGAAAGGAAGCACATTCTTCGCGCGTTAGGCGTTGATCTTCGTTTGACTAGCCCGTTCGAAGGAACAGACGGAGCTCAAGCTGAGGCAAGAGAACTTGTACGCAAGGAGCCTAACAAATTTTGTTACGTTGATCAATACGGAAACGAAGCTAATTGGAAGGCACATTATTATGGGACGGGGCTTGAGGTTTGGCATGAAACTGCTGGAAGAATAACACACTTCATCGCAGGGCTAGGGACTACAGGAACATTTATGGGCACTGGAAGAAGGTTGAAAGAATTGAATCCTGCGATAAGATTGATCGCCTTGCAGCCTGAAACAGCTCTACATGGGTTAGAGGGTTGGAAGCACCTGGAAACTGCAAGAGTACCCGAGATTTATGACCCAGGCGTCCCTGACGAGATGAGATTCGTAACTACTGAAGAGAGCTATCATATGATGAGAAGAGCCGCTAGAGAAGAAGGGTTAATTTTAAGCCCATCTGCTGGTGCAAACCTTGCTGGTGCATTAGCTTTAGCAGAAGAAATAGAGGAGGGAGTTATTGTAACAATACTCGCTGACGATGCTACTAAGTACAGTGAAGTAATTGCGAAAGTCTTATAATTAATAGAAAATGAACGATCAATTTTTACCTCTCAATGTTGCTGAATCGGCGATGACGGAAATGAGAAACCATGGAGAGGAGGCCTTCCCTAACGAGTGTTGTGGCTTTTTCTATGGCGAAGAAACAGACGGAGAACGAATCGTTACACTAGCGAAACGCATAGAAAATGTGAAGGAAGGCGATCAAAGACGTCGCTTCGAAATTTCGGGGAAAGACTATCTCGCGGCAGAGCGATTTGCGGCCCGCGAAGGACTATCTCTTTTAGGAATCTATCACAGTCACCCCGTTCATCCAGCAATCCCAAGCGAGCACGATCTCGCAGTAGCTATGCCTTGGTTCAGTTACATTATTGTAAGTGTCGAGCCTTCGGGTGTAGACCACGTCAGGTCTTGGCAATTAACGCCCGAAAGGGAGTTCGATGAAGAGCGATTAGTGGTGAACTAAAAACAGAATTAAACAAAGAACTTAGAACTATAATAAATCATTCAAAATGGCAACTCTCATAATCCCAACACCCTTACGAAAATTTACCGGAGGGGAGTCTATCTATACAGCTTCAGCATCGACAGTTAAAGAACTTCTCGTAGCGCTATACACATCTCATGATGGTATTAAAAAGCACCTCTTCGATGATGAAGGCGAGCTGCGAAGCTTTATCCGAGTCTATCTCGGCGACGAAGACATTAATGAGCTGGAAGGAGTCGACACGAAACTCGAGGACAGAGATGAAGTAAGTATCATTCCTGCTATTGCTGGAGGATCTAAATAATTAACGACATGTCACATCAAGATATCACATTTTCGAAAGAGGAATTAGAGCGTTATAGCCGTCACCTCATTATTCCGGAGTTTAATATAGAAGGTCAACGAAAACTCAAAGCCTCGAGCGTACTTGTAATAGGCTCTGGTGGACTAGGAAGTCCTCTACTTTTATATTTGGCTGCTGCTGGAGTTGGAAGGATTGGAATCGTCGATTTCGATACCGTTGATGCGTCTAATCTGCAAAGACAGGTCCTGTTCGGAGTAGAAGACGTAGGAGTATCTAAAGCTGTGGCGGCTGAGAAGCGTCTCGCCTCGTTAAATCCGCATATCACTATCGAGGTTCACGACACTATGTTTACTGTGGACAATGCTCGTGAGCTTGTGAAACAATACGACGTTGTAGCAGATGGTACAGATAATTTCCCTACTCGCTACCTAGTAAACGATACCTGTGTACTTGAAGATAAGGTAAATGTATATGCTAGTATTTTCAGATTTGAAGGTCAAGCATCTGTCTTCAATGAGCTGCTCGCGGATGGAACTAGAGGTCCTAACTACAGAGACCTTTTCCCTTCTCCTCCACCTCCGGGGCTTGTCCCAAGTTGTGCAGAAGGTGGCGTAATCGGAGTACTTCCTGGAATCTTAGGGTCCATCCAAGCTCTAGAAGTTCTAAAAGTAATTTCAGGCGTGGGTGATACATTGAGCGGAAGGCTTTTCCTCTTCGATGCTACTGCTTTTTCTACTCGAATATTAAAGATTAGAAAGAATAAAAATAATCCTCTTAACGGAGAGAATCCAACCCAAACCGAGCTTATCAATTACGATCAGTTCTGTGGAATAGGAGTCCCTTCCGAACAACTCAGAGAGGTGGAAGAAATTACTGTACTCGATTACGACCAGTGGAGAAAAGACGGGAGGGAGCACGTGCTCATCGATGTGAGAGAGCCATACGAGTACGGCATTGCAGAAATGGGAGGTACGCTGATTCCTCTCGCAACAGTTCTCGAGAGCACAGATAGAATCCCTAAGGATATTCCTGTTGTGGTGCAGTGTAGATCTGGCTCCAGAAGCGCAACTGCTATTCGCGAACTCGAAGACACGCACGGATACACGAATCTAATAAACTTAAAAGGAGGAATCCTTGAATGGCAAGAGGCTGTACAGCCTATGCTTGCCCGATATTAAATGAAACAGATAGGTGAATAAAAAGGAGTTGAAATCCCGTGATTCAACAATTAAAGCCCGAGGAGAACTTCCTCGGGTTTTTTTCCGCCAAATATCAACCTCTCTGGATTCTCCAACATTTCCTTTATCATGTATAAGAAGCTCACGCTTTCTTTTCCATCGACTATCCTGTGGTCATAACTAAGGGCTACGAACATGATAGGTCTGATTTCAACTTTCCCATTCACGGCAACTGGTCGCTCCACGATGTTGTGCATCCCAAGGATAGCACTTTGTGGAGGATTTATAATCGGAGTTGAAAGCATAGAGCCGAAAACTCCACCGTTAGTGATGGTGAATGTTCCTCCCTGCATCTCATCAATAGTAAGATCTCCATCACGTGCGCGAATAGCAAGACGTTTTATCTCTCCCTCTATCTCAGCTAGAGACATCATCTCCGCATTGCGAACCACAGGAACCATCAGTCCTTTAGGAGAACTAACAGCTATACAGATATCGGCATAATCGTGGAAGATTGCATCCTTCCCATCAATCATAGCGTTTACACCTGGATACTCAGCAAGAGCGATTGTTACAGCCTTCGTAAAGAAGCCCATAAAACCGAGCCCTACACCTTTTTCATCTTTAAACTTCTGCTTGTACTTCTTACGAAGATCCATAATAGGCTTCATATCCACTTCGTTAAAAGTGGTGAGCATTGCAGTGTCGTTCTTTACTCCCACAAGACGGTCTGCTACTTTTCTTCGTAGCATAGACATACGCTCACGACGCACTTCTCTACCTCCTGTAAAACCTCCTTTTGCCGCTACAGAAGAAGGATCAAACCCGGCTGCCATAGCTGAAATAACATCTTGCTTAAGCACTCTTCCACCACGTCCAGAGCCTTTAAGCGCTCCTTGCCTAATTCCTTTATCCGCCATGATTTTCTTTGCAGCTGGAGAAGAATGGCCTTCAGCGTAGCTACCTGTCGAAGCAACAGGAGCCTGAACTGAAGATGGTACTGGTTCAGCAACCGGAGCTGGGGCTGGGTCGGCTTTCTCAACAATAACCGGCGCTACAGCAGAGGACTCGGGTGCAGGTGCTCCAGCTGGTCTTTCAGCGTCTGTATCGATAGTGCAACAAACATCTCCTACAGGAACGACATCGCCTTCCTCTACTTTCAGAGTGATGATTCCAGCCATTTCAGCAGGTAATTCTAAAGTGGCCTTGTCCGAATCTACTTCGGCAATAGCTTGGTCTTTCTCGACGTAATCTCCGTCGCTGACTAACCAAGCGGCTATTTCCACTTCTGATATGCTTTCTCCCGGTGAGGGAACTTTCATTTCAAGTATCGGCATGATTAATAGTTATTTGGTCGCGTATTCTAGAACGGCATCGATGATGGCGTCATGTCTACGTGCGTAGATAAGAGATGATCCTGAAGCAGTCGATCCGCTAGCAGGTCTAGTGATTGCTTTTTCCAAGTCACCCTTGTAGTGCATTGAAATAAATGGCCATGCTCCCATGTTTCTTGGCTCTTCTTGAAGCCAAACCACTTTTGATTTCTTTCCGTAACGATTCACTATTAAGTCAATCGCCGTTTCCGGTAAGGGATGAAGTTGCTCAACACGCACTAAGGCAATGTTCTGAGTTTTTGCAGAATCCCGCTCTTCAAATTTCTCGAGTACATCGTAATAGATCTTCCCTGAGCATAGCATGATTGTGTCGACTTTCTTAGCAGAAGCGGGTTTCGCCATGCGAGGATCGTCAATTACTTCGTGGAATTTTCCTTTAGCGAGATCGCTCACTGTTGAGACCGCTTTCGGGTAGCGAAGTAGTTTTTTCGGAGTGAATGCCACTAGAGGTTTACGGAAAGGTCGAACGACCTGACGACGTAAGAGGTGAAACATTTGAGCTGGAGTCGTACAGTTAGCGATAATAATATTTTCTCCCGAACCCAGGGTGAGGAATCTTTCAAGACGGCCTGAACTATGCTCTGACCCCATGCCTTCATAACCGTGTGGTAATAGAAGAGTAAGACCATTCATAGTACGCCATTTATCCTCTGTCGCGCTTAAGAACTGATCCCAAATGATTTGGGCTCCATTATTGAAATCTCCAAATTGAGCTTCCCAAATCGTAAGTCCATTAGGACGAGCGAAAGCGTACCCGAAATCGAATCCAGAGACTGCGTACTCAGAGAGTAACGAATTGTAGATGCTAAGTTCTGCTTGACCTTTCTTAAGGTTGTTTAAAGGAATTATCACCTCTTCGTTTTCCTCGGTCTTTAGGACGGCATGACGATGAGAGAAAGTTCCTCTTTCAACATCTTGCCCGCTAATTCTCACGGGATGCCCCTCGACAAGAAGAGATCCGTAAGCCAGAAGTTCAGCCATACCCCAATCTAAACGATTAGAGTCGAGCATTTTGCGTCTATCATTAAGGAGTTTCACTACTTTTCTAAAGAACTTCTTCCCTTTTGGAGGGGTGCTAATAGAGATCCCTATTTCCATCAATTTCTTCTCCGGAAACTTAGTATTTGGAGACGTTGTGAGTTCATCGTGAGTAGCTGTGCGATAGTCTTTCCAAATCTCAGATAAGAAATCCTCTACTTGGTTCGTGGCCTTCTGTTTTGCGATGGCGAGACCGTCTTCCATTTGGTCTATTTGAGACTGCCTTAAAGTTGCGCCTTCCTCAGCGGATAAGGTGCCCGAAGAAATGAGCTGAGCCAGATAAATCTCATAAGGAGATGGGTGGGCTGCTATGGCTTTATAGAGTTTCGGCTGGGTGAATTTAGGCTCATCACCTTCGTTATGACCGTACTTTCTGTAACCTAACAAGTCGATGAAAACGTCACGATGGAAAGTCTGGCGATACTTCAATGCAATCCTCATAACCTGAACTACGGCCTCAGGATCGTCAGCATTGACGTGGAATATGAGGCTTTGAGTAACCTTTCCTACGTCTGTACAGTAAGTTGAGGTTCTCGCATCGAGGTAGTTCGTGGTAAAACCGATTTGGTTATTTACTACGATATGAAGCGTTCCGCCAGTTCTATAACCGTCAAGACCAGCCATTTGAGTAACTTCATAAACAATCCCTTGACCTGCAATAGCGGCATCTCCGTGTACTAAAACAGGTAGAACAGCGGTCTCGTCTCCCCCCCTTTCGTCAATCCTAGCACGAGAAATACCTAAAACAACAGGATCTACAGCTTCTAAGTGAGATGGGTTGGGAGCAAGAGTAATAGAAACTGATTTTCCTGAATCAGTTTTCTGAGTGTGTGAATGACCTAAGTGATATTTAACATCCCCTTCGAAATCGTCGTCACCTTCGTAATCCTTCCCTTGGAATTCGCTAAAGATGTCTTTGTAAGACTTGCCTAGAATGTGGGTAAGAGTACTCAACCTCCCCCTATGCGCCATTCCTATAACGACCTCCTTAACCCCGTTCTCTGTTCCGAACTCGATAAGAGTGTCTAAAGCAGGGATGAGGGATTCGCCACCTTCGAGGGAAAAACGCTTTTGGCCTACAAATTTCTTCTGCAGAAACTCCTCAAACAAAGTCGCTTGGCTAATCTTCTTAAGAATATGAAGGCGCTCTGAATCATTAAATTTCTTGCGCTTTTCGAGCTCAATATTTTTACGAATCCACTGCACACGATTCGGTTCACGGATATACATATACTCCGTGCTGATGCTTTTACAGTAAGTTTCGTCGAGATGCGCGATGATCTCTTTTAGCGAAACTGGTCCCAAACCTATCTCATTTCCCGCCTGAAAAACTTTCTCTAAATCCAAAGAGTCTAGCCCGTAATTTTCGAGGGCTAGGTCAGGAGTATATGTTCGGCGCGTGCGAACCGGGTTAGTTAAAGTAAACAGGTGACCACGTGTTCTATATCCGTGGATTAGGTCTAGAACCTTGAATTCTTTGAGCGTGTGTGGAGAAGCTGCACCGTCACCGAAGTGAGAGTTTGCTAAATCAAATCCTGCGAAAAATAGTCTCCAAGAACGATCTACAGACTCTGGGTTGTTGAGATATTGGGCGTACAAAGCGTCCAATTGTTTAGGTTCAACATTATTTAAAAACGATAGTGGGTCCACTCTAATGTATTAGGTCTAAATGCCGGTGAGCAAAGTTACACCTCTTCAACCGATTAAGCATCAAATTTTCTTTCTATTTGGCGTGTTTCCACTTGAGAAAGTTAATCGGGTAATCACTTTCATCTCAGCTCTTTGGATTGAGAGTTCTGCGAGTTTTATAGCGCTCTCTTCAATGCTATCACGTCCTAACGCCTCCACCACTCTAACCTCCCCTAAGTCTAATCTGTAAAATGCGGCTCTGAGTCTATCTGGGTTATTTATGAGCATCATATTAATCCAAACCTCGATGGACTGCTTTTGCTCCGAATCGTCTAACTGAAAATCCTTTGTGATTTGGGCTTTTACAGCTCGTTCGAATTCGATCTTATCTATCCCTTCCGGAAGGTTTTCCCTTTGAAATTTCATGATGTACGTTCTGTCACAGAACTCACGAGATCCCCGAAAATTTTATGGTTTTCCGGGCTAAGAGCGAGTCGTGAAAGAGCGAGGAGAGCGTCATCTGCATATCCCATCATTTTTTCACGAGCCGCAATATCCGCACCTGAATCTATCATCGCCGTGCTTATGAGTGTGATTTTATCTGCACTTTCTAGACAAGGTGAGATGTTTTCAGGTATCATCCCCTTAGATTGAGTGTAGAGCCATAGAAATGTCTTCTTTTCAGAAATAATATCTCCCCCCACCTTCTTACCCGTAATACTTGCGTCACCGAAAGTGTCTAGAAGATCATCTTGGATTTGGAATGCAAGACCTGTCTGTTCACCAAACCTATACCAAAGCTCAACTCTCTCCTTAGAAGCTCCTGCAGAAATTGCCCCCATCGCGCAGGAACAAGCCAGTAAAACTGAGGTCTTCAGACGAATCATCTCCAGATAATTATCTATCGTAACATCGCCCTGACTCTCGAATTCCATATCCAATTGCTGTCCTTCGCAAACCTCTCGAGACGTTCTATTGTAAACCTTTAGAATATCGAGAAGGACGTCAGATTCAACGTCCTCGAGTGAAATGCTCGCTAGAGTAAACATCGCATCCCCACTTAAAATCGCCGAATTCTCACCATAAACTTCGTGCACCGTCGACCTACCCCTTCTAAGCGGAGCTCCGTCCATAATATCGTCGTGCATCAGAGTGAAATTATGAAACAACTCCACTGCAATCGCTGCTGGCATAGCCTTTTCAAGCGGCGCTCCTTCAGCCTCGCATACTGACAACGCGAGAATCGGTCTAATTCGTTTCCCGTGAATTTTCAGTAAATAGTGAACTGGAGCGTACAGCCCTTCGGAAGGGAAATTCGCTAAAAAAGCCTTGAGACCGTCACTAAATTTATCTTTCATTTTTCGCTAACTGAGCGAGCAAGTACTCTCCATACCCACTCTTTCTAAGTGGCTCGGCGAGCTCTCTTAACTGAGCATCGTCAATATATTCCATTCTCCACGCAATCTCCTCGATGCTTCCGATTTTAAGTCCTTGGCGTTGTTCGACAACTTGAACGTACTGTGACGCTGCATGAAGACTTTCGTGAGTGCCTGTATCAAGCCAAGCCATACTTCTATCGAGCTTGCTGACCTTGAGTTTTCCTTTTTCTAGGTAGGCCTTATTTACATCGGTGATTTCGTACTCTCCCCTAGCACTTGGCTTAAGGTTTTTTGCGATTTCGATTACTTCGTTATCGTAAAAATAAAGTCCCGGAATTGCGAAATTAGAGCGAGGGTTTGATGGTTTTTCCTCAAGACTTAAAGCATTCCCTTCTGAGTCGAAATCTACTACACCGTATCGTTCAGGGTCACGCACGTAGTAGGCGTAGATCAACGCTCCGTCAGTAGAAATGTTCGAACGCATCTGGCGACCGAAATGATTCCCGTGGAAAATATTATCTCCTAACACAAGAGCGACATTACCATCGCCTATAAAATCTTCTCCGATTACGAAAGCTTGAGCTAAACCGTTTGGTACTTCTTGAACGGCATATTCGAAGGTACATCCGAGTTGCGAGCCATCACCAAGAAGGCGTTTGAACGCATCCGAATCCTCTGGGGTAGTGATGATTAAGATTTCACGAATCCCCGCAAGCATCAGTGTGGAAATCGGATAATAAATCATCGGCTTATCGAAAACAGGCATAAGCTGCTTACTGACCGCTTTTGTTAGGGGCCAAAGCCTTGTTCCACTCCCACCAGCTAGAATAATTCCTTTCATGAGTAATAATGCTTCGTTATTCCTGCAATCTATCCGATTCTGACCTTCTTTTCACAATTTCTTCGTGATTTTCGTCTCCCTTACCTGGCGTTAATCCGAACTCTATCCTTAATTCTTCCAAATCAATATCCTCATCTTCATCGATGATTTGCATAAGTGGCTCTTGGAAAGCTTTCGTGGTAACGAATTGCTCGAAACTTAAGAGTAGAGACGGAAGAAGGAGAAGATTTGCGAACATCGCAACGAATAAAGTCACGCTTACTAAAACTCCTAGAGATCTCGTTCCATCAAATTCAGACATTGCGAACATCATAAATCCACTAAACAGAACGATAGAAGTGTACATCATGCTTACTCCTGTTTCTTCTACCGCTAATATTACAGCCTTCTTAATATTCCAGTTTAAGCGTTGCAATTCCTGACGGTATTTCGCTAAAAAGTGTATTGTATCATCAACCGAAATTCCGAAAGCGATAGAGAAAACTAGAATGGTAGAGGGTTTAATGGGGATGCCTACCCACCCCATCACTCCAGCAGTAAATAGAAGAGGTAAAATATTCGGCAATAAGGCGATAAACACCATCCTCACCGAAGTAAAAAGCAGAGCCATAACTAATGCGATAACAAGAATCGCGAGCGAAATACTGATGGCAAGATTATTTACCAAATAGTGAGTGCCTTCAAGAAAAACGATGCTCGTTCCTGTTAAAGTGACATCGTATTTAGCCGGGGGGAATATTGAATCAATGCGTGGGCGAAGTTCATCAATTAAAGCATCCATTTCGAGGGTGCCTATATCTGCCATTTGGGCTGAAATACGAGTAATAGTTGTAGTAGAATCGAGGAAGTTTCGAGTAACACTAGCCGCATTCGCACTTCCATTAGATTTCTCTTCGGTACGCCTGGTGTAGCCACGGAGCTTCATCTTTTCCCTGTTCGAAATGGGCAGTCGATAACTAGATTTCTTTCCGTCATTTAGAGCTTGCATTGCGAATTTTGTCGCATCTACAGCTGACATACTTCTACTAAACTCGGGATATTCTGCAAGCAAACTTTGCATCCTCTCTATGCGCTTCAAGTTCCCAAGAGATAGTGCCTCTCCTTCCTCCCCTGAATCGATAAGCATCTCAAAAGGCATTACACCATTGAAATTCTCTTCTATCCAATTTAAATCTGTAAGTACTCTATCGCTATCCGGCAAATCATCGACAATATTACCTGTCGTCTTCATTTGTACCATTCCGGCAACGGAAAGTCCTAAAATTACTATTGTAAACAGATAGACAAACCCCCTTCTTTTTTGAACCATGGTCACGAACACCTGAACCACTTTGAAAACCCATTTACGGTCTAGGTGAGATGTTTGGCGTGGAGCCGGAGGAGGTAAAAGAGTCAGCAACGCCGGGATTAGAGTAATGCTTATTACGAAAACCGCCATGATATTCAGCGCCGCAATCGTACCGAAATCCTTGAGGATATCACTCTTCGTGAACATAAAAGTCGCAAATCCCATCGCAGTTGTGATGTTCGTCAGCAAAGTGGCATTTCCTACCTTGGTAATCATGCGCTGCAAAGCCATGGCCTTGTTCCCGTGACGCTTGTATTCCGCGTGATATTTATTGACTAGATATATGCAATTGGGGACTCCTATCACGATTATGAGGGGAGGAATTAATGACATCAAGAGCGTAATCGGGAAGTCGAATAATGCTATCGATCCTGTAGACCAAACCACGCCTATCGCCACCACACTCAAACAAACTACTGCCGTAATAAAATTTCTAAAGAACAGAAGCAAAAGCAAAAAAGTAACTAAAAGCGCCGCTCCGATAAACCAACCTATCTCTCCCTTGACTTTGTTCGTCATTTGGATTCTTATGAAAGGAAGTCCACTCATGTAGACTTGCATGCCCGTTTTTTCACTCCATTTATCGGCTAGTGCTGTAACATCTTCCACTACGGTTCCACGGTCTTCCGAATTAAACAAATCAGAATCAATAAAGACCATCATTAATGTCGCGTCTGATTTTTCTGAGAAGAGAACGCCGTCATAGAAGGGTAGATCTCTTACTTGAGCATAGATCTCATCCACTCTCTCTTGACTCAAAGCGGGCCCTCCCCTAGTCAAGTCTGATGCGAGAGGCACGACTCTAAACGTCGCATCCGAGGTGTCTTTTTCGACCGTAAAAGCATGGGTGACACAGAAAACCGAATCGATGATTACCGTCGACTTTCCATCCACATCAACACGAACATCCCTAATCTCTTCCGCAAGATCGAACCAGGCTTGGAATCCCTCTGCTTCGTAAATTTTCGAATCCTCCACCCCTATCACTAACAGATTCCCCTCTGCTCCGAAGTGTTCTAAAAACCTTTCATGGTCAATAAAAGTAGAGTCTGTTTCTGGCAATAACCCATCAAATTCATATACGAGTCGTAGCTTAGGGATGTATGATCCCATAAATACCGTTAGCCCTCCCAGCGCGATTAGCACGAAAAAACGGTAGCGTAGAAGAAGTGAAGCTATTTTTGACCACATAAGCCCCGCAAAGAAACAACAGACAGGGGCTAGTTCGCTACCTTTGCTACCTATTCTTGAATAATATGGAAACCTACGACGTAATTGTCATCGGAAGTGGCCCTGGAGGCTACGTGGCAGCCATCCGATCTGCTCAACTTGGTAACCGCACTGCTCTTATAGAGAAGTACCCAACTCTTGGCGGGACATGCCTAAATGTGGGGTGTATACCCTCTAAGGCTCTACTTGACAGCTCGGAGCATTATCACAAGGCGAAAGAGCAGTTCTCAGCCCATGGGATAGGCGTCGGCAATCTCTCCTTAGACTTCCCTCAGATGGTTAGTCGTAAGAATGATGTTGTAGACCAAACCACAGGCGGCATCGATTTCCTCATGAAGAAAAACAACATCGATGTTCATCATGGACTTGGCTCGTTCGTTGACGCAAATACTATTTCTGTAGCCCCTACTAAAGGCGATGCATATAATCTCGATGCGAAGAACGTAATTATAGCTACCGGGTCTAAACCGAGCTCCCTTCCTTTTATCGAAATCGATAAAAATCGAGTCATCACTTCTACCGAAGCACTTTCTCTCGCGAAACTTCCGAAATCTATGGTCGTAATCGGTGGAGGAATTATCGGACTCGAGCTAGGGTCAGTGTATGCACGTCTCGGCACGGAAGTTACCGTAATCGAGTACATGGATACGTTAATCCCGTCCATGGATAGAACGCTCGGAAAGGAACTTCTTCGTTCCCTAAAAAAGATCGGAATGAAGTTCCATCTTAAAACTGGAGTAAAAGAGGTCAAGGCCGCAGGACGAAGCGTCACTATAAAGGCCGACAATAAAAAGGGCGAAGAACTTACGTTTAAAGCGGAATACTGCCTCGTAAGTGTCGGGCGCAAGCCATTCACGGGCGGCCTCAACCTCGAAGCGGCCGGAATTACTACCGACGAACGCGGAATGATACCTGTCGATGGATCCCTTCGCACAACTAGGCCCCACATATATGCAATAGGCGACGTGATAAAAGGCGCTATGCTCGCTCACAAAGCCGAAGAAGAAGGTATGTTCGTTGCAGAAACCATTAACGGCGAACATCCACACATCGACTACAACCTCATCCCAGGAGTAGTTTACACTTGGCCTGAAGTTGCGTCTGTGGGCCGCACGGAAGAGCAGTTAAAGGCCGACAACGTTAACTACAAAGTGGGTTCTTTCCCTTTCAAAGCAAGTGGTCGAGCTCGCGCGAGCATGGATACGGACGGACAAGTAAAAGTCCTCGCCCACGCCGACACAGACGAAATCCTAGGAGTTCATATGATAGGCCCTCGTGCCGCTGACATGATCGCCGAAGCTGTAGTCGCTATGGAGTTCCGTGCATCTGCCGAGGACATCTCTCGCATGAGTCACGCCCACCCGACCTTCACGGAAGCACTCAAGGAAGCCGCGCTCGCAGCTACCGGAGACAGAGCTATACACGTTTAATTTTCACGTTTAAACTCTAATTGAAAAGTGCACGTTCCAGATTTAAGTTCCCTTTGCGAAAGTGAATCTCACGTAGTACTTCTGTTCGATTCTGGCCTTAACGCCACCTGCTATTTAGGGATAGGCTCTAAGCGCGAACTCATTTTCGAAACAACCGAGCCCGGAATGCTCGATGCTTTTGAGGCTTTCACTAGTCAGGAAAAATCATGGACTTTCGGGTGGCTAGGCTATGATCTCAAGAACGAAATCGAGCATCTCGAGACTCGCGTACCGTCCCCCCTCGCACACCCCGTTTTAGCTTGGTGGGAACCCGAGATCGTAATTAAGTTCGGCGACTCCGGAATAGAAATTCTTCAAGGCGAAAAAGACGACATTCGCACAATGGAAGCTCTAGAGTGCCTTAATCGGGAGGTGAAAACGGATGAGGTGAGGGGAAGTAAAATGGTTTGGTCTTGGAATAAAAACGAATATATAGAGGCATTTCACGAGGTAAAACGGCTCATCCAAAACGGGGACGTGTACGAACTCAACCTCTGCATGCCCCTCAAAGGCCGGGCCCCATCCGAAGCCAGCTGGCCACTTTTCACGCGCCTCCAATCCCTTACCCAGGCACCATTCAGCGCCTACTTACAATGCGATTCTCACCGAATCATGAGCGGAAGCCCCGAGAGGTTTTTGCGCAAGACAGGCAACCGACTCCTCTCGCAACCCATCAAAGGGACTGCCCCCAGAGGCCTTTCGCCCGAGGAAGATCTTGACCTCATCCGAGAATTACAGGCAAGCGAAAAAGAACGCGCCGAGAACGTAATGATCGTCGATCTCGTCCGAAACGACCTCAGCCGAGTCGCTGAAAAGGCGACCGTCGAAGTCACTGAGCTATGTGCTATTCACTCTTTCTCCACCGTTCACCAAATGGTTTCCACCATAGAATGTCGCCTCTCCCCAGAAAAAGGTCTCGCCGACATTCTTCGCGCCACGTTCCCCATGGGATCTATGACGGGCGCCCCTAAAATTGCCGCCATGAAGCACATAGACCGCCTCGAACTAGAAGGCCGTGGCGCTTATTCCGGTTCCGCGGGCTACATCAGTCCTGATGGCGATTTCGACCTCAACGTCCTAATCCGATCCCTCTTCCACAACGCTTCGTCTGAAAATCTCGTCGCAGGAGTTGGTGGAGCCATCACTTCCTTGAGCGACTCCGAGTTAGAATATGAGGAGTGTCTGCTTAAAGCAAAAGCCGTTTTCAAGGCAGTTCGGGGGTAGGTGGTTAGTTAGATTACGTAAGGTGAAGTCTGCTAGGATAAAACAGGGCAACTGCGAATTTCAAGAAGTCGCGTAAAGTTTAGGCGATTAATTTCGCTCCGCTACAAGGTCTCTTCGCTGCACAAAACAATTAGCCTAAGTGACAGAAAAAAGCGACATAGACTCAACAATAGAATGACTTTATATAAATTCATATATTAGCAACTAAACACGATTGTGATTTATATCGGCGTTGTGCTTAATTGAAAATGGCTATAGAAATATCAACAAAAAGAACAAGGTTAAGGTTAATTGAATTATCGGATTTGAACTCAATTCATAAGCTTCTTTCGTTAGCTGAAACGGATGAATATAATGCGTTAGGAATCCCAAAGAATATTGAGGAAACCAAATCCATAATTGAACCTTGGATTGCAGAAAATGAATTGAATAATATTAATAATTACACTTTTGCAATTGAAAATACGCTGAATAACGATGTCATAGGTTTATTTGGATTAAAACTCGGAAGTGAGAAATATAAACGTGGAGAAATTTGGTATAAAATACATCCTGATAATTGGAACAAAGGAATTGCAACAGAGGTTCTAGCGAAAATGATTGATTACGGATTCGATGTATTGAATCTGCATAGAATTCAAGCAGGGTGCGCAGTAGAAAATATTGGGTCAGTCAAAGTTCTTGAAAAGGTGGGGATGATAAGAGAAGGAAGAGGAAGACAAATATTACCGTTAGAATCAGGTTGGTCTGATAATTTTGAGTATTCAATTCTTGAAACGGATAAACGAAAACTAAGCACATCAAAAAAGAAACTACCCTAAAACGCAGTTTAGCCAAACCATTGGCAAAAGCTGAATAATCGAATAGGGAAGAAGTTATACTTGTAAATAGTCTAGAATAACGAAAAAGGAATAGTATCTTTATCTCATAATGAGAAGTAATCGTTTTCAATTTACCGCCAGGTTTAAAAATGACATGGGGAAGTGCGGAGTAGAAGAGGGCGAGCTCGTTATTGCTGCTTGTAGTGGAGGGGTGGACTCGATGTGTCTCGTGAATGCGTTATTGCAGGGGGAAGCGAAATTCGAGGTCGCGCACGTAAATTTTAAATTGAGAGGTGAGGATAGTGAGGCGGACTCGAAGCTCGTTAGGGATTGGTGTGACGAAAATGGGGTGGTGTGTCACGTGAGGCATCTGCCCGCAGATGAGGAGGCGAAGCGGAAGGGAGACGGGATTCAGGATGCGGCGAGGCGGTTGAGGTATGGATGGTTCGAAGATTTGAGAGTGGAGCGAGGGGGGACCTGTGTTGCTGTGGCTCACCATATAAAAGACCAAACCGAAACTCTTCTCATTCAATTACTCCGAGGTGTTGACCCCTCGTCTTTAGGAGGGATGTCCGCTCGAAATGGAGAGGTAGTTAGACCTTTTCTTAGTTGGAGTCAAGAAGAAGTTGAAGAATGGGTAGAGCTTGATAAGGTCCCATTTAGGGAGGATTTATCTAATCAAAGTCCCAAATATTTGAGGAACCGCATCCGTAATGAAGTTCTACCGTTATTTGAATCTATCCGTCCAGGTTCGACAAACCACATCGCTGAATGGGCGACTCGTTTAAGATATCAAGCCGACGCAGTAGAAAATTCGATGAGCGATGCATATAGAGATATCGTTAAATACTACGATTCAGGGCTAGACAATTCCTCGAACAAGGGTTCTGAAATCTGTCGTATAAATCTCAAGGCACTAGGTGAATCTGTTTGGGGAAATCAAGTTATGGACAGATTACTAGCTCAAAGGAAATGGCCTTTAGGGTCTCGAGAGCAAGCATTATTACTCACACGAGCATCTATCGGGGCGGAAGTGTCTTTCGAATATGATTCCTTAGTGCGAGAACGGGAGCACTTAATTTTGAGGAAAATCGAGATGGAATCCGAAAGCTCCGACGACAACGCACCCTGTAATATCGTAAACGAAAAGGGAACTTTTCAAAATCTTTCCTGGTTTTGCGAGATCGAAAACCTCGATTCTCCCCCACCTACCGATCCGTCAATTCTATGGCTCGATTTTTACGCTATAGAACATCCTATAACGTGGCGCACCTGGGAAAACGGGGATAAGCTCGAGCCAAACGGCATGGAAGGAACCGTAAATGTAAGCGACCTACTCACCCAATGGAAAGTCCCTCACCTATCGAGATCCACCGCTCGGGTACTTCAAGATGCAAGAGGAAATATCTTATGGGTTTTCGCGGAGGGCGAAAAGGGGAAAGGTGAGGTTTGGTCTAGAATTTCGAGAAAAACGACCCTAACAAACAGTGCGAAACGACTGATTTTCGAAGTAATAGTCTGACCCTCTGGGAAAACGATAAATAAATCTATTTCCCTATAAATCTTAAACGATTTCACAAGTTCGCTGTAGGACTTATCTTTGCGCTCAAGAAAATTCCTACTATGACTCGTATTCTAACGGCCTTTCTCGCAATTTTCACTCTAGTAACGATTAGTATTACTAGTGTTTCAGCCCAAATGGAAGATCCCATTCAGTGGGACATCAATCTCTATGAAGGAGCTGAAAATGGCGAAATTGAAATTGTTTATCACGCTTCATTAGACACTTGCTGGCATATCTACTCACAGTTTTTATCGACAGACGATGGTCCTATTGCGACCGCTTTCTACACCGATACGAATGAAGTTATAGAAGGAGTAAAGGAATGTACCCCACTTGTAGAGTATGATCCGAATTTTATGATGGACCTTAAATTCTTTGATGAAGAGGTTTATTGGAACGCTACTCTAAAGCTCGCCGACCTTTCGTCAACAGATACCCTAAGCGGATCTCTCCTTTACATGGTGTGCAATGCTATTATGTGCTTGCCTCCAACTGACATATACTACAAAATCGCATTATCTGACGCAAAACCTGCTTCTTCAAAACCTGAACTTTGCCCACCTTCTAAGCATCTATGTAAAGAAGGTTCTCATGACGATTATGAAGACGATTCTGAGTCAGACGAAAAAAAAGATAGCGAAGGATTGATTTGGATTTTCTTAATGGGATTCGGATTAGGGTTAGCCGCCCTATTTACACCTTGCGTGTTCCCATTGATTCCTATGACTGTGAGTTTCTTCACAAAAACCAGTAAAACGAAAGCTGACGGGATTAAAAACGCTTTGATTTACGGGTTCTTTATAATCTTCATTTATACCGCTTTAGGATTGTCTCTCACCGCTATTTTCGGCGTAGACGTTATGAACGTAATTTCTACTGATCCTTATTTCAACCTTGGATTATTTGTACTTCTTATCGTTTTCGGAATCAGTTTCCTTGGATTTTTCGAAATCCAACTTCCCCAAAGTTGGGCTAATAAAGCTGACGAAGCTTCAGATAAGGGAGGTCTAATTGGTATCTTCTTTATGGCCGCAACGTTAGCCATAGTTTCATTCTCTTGCACTGGACCATTAATTGGGGGAGCACTTGCTGGAGCAGCTACAGGTTCATTTGCTGCCCCTACTGCTGTGATGCTGGGATTCTCAATTGCTCTCGCTCTACCATTTATGTTTTTTAGCGCCTTCCCAGGCTACTTGAATTCATTACCAACTGCAGGCGGATGGCTCAATACCGTAAAGGTGGTTTTAGGACTAATCGAGATTGGATTTGCTTTTAAATTCTTAAGTAACGCTGACTTAGTCCTTCAACTCGGACTACTACCAAGAGAGATTTTTATTGGAATTTGGATAATTGTATCGTTAGTTCTTGCGGCATACCTGTTTGGGTTAATTAATTTCCCTCACGACACTAAAGGGGTGAAAATAAGCATTAAACGTAAGGTCCTCGGTGCAATATTCATCCTATTCAGTGGGTATATGACTCCTGGTTTATGGGGAGGATCTGTTGATTTGATTTCTGGTTTTCCGCCTCCAGCTTTTTATAGCATCTGGTCTCATGAAGGTGGGCATGTCGAAGCTCATTTCTCTGACTATGATGAAGCTATGGCTGCCGCTATAGACCAAAATAAACCTCTCCTCCTAGATTTCACTGGCTGGGCTTGTGTAAACTGTCGTAAGATGGAAGAGCAGGTTTGGACTGACGAAAGAGTCGCAAAAATCCTAACCGAAGATGTGATTCTAGTATCCCTATATGTGGACGACCGCACGAAACTGCCTGAAAACGAGTGGAATGTTGAAGAATACGGTGGTAAAGAATTCCACATCCGTACCATAGGTAAAAAGTGGTCCTACTTGCAGGCATCCCAGTTTAACCGTAACGCACAGCCTTTCTATGTCCTCCTCGACCATGATGGAAACCAAATCGGTGGTTCTGCTGGTTACAATTCCGACCCGGAGGTTTTCCTAGAATACTTAAATAATGCGCTAGCAAAGTTCTAGCACTCGTTTATTAATTCGTGGAATATTAATTCCTTTCATGTGTCAATTTTGTCACATGTTAAACATATCCCTTTTACCCCATACCTTAGAGGTCATGCCACAAGCCAGGTCACATTTTCGAGAAGCGCTCTCACTACTTTCTAATTTAATAGAAGACGAGCAATTTATAGATTCTGTCGACACAGCTTCAAATGCTATCAGTACCTCCCTTCAATCAGGCGGGAAAATTCTATGCTGTGGAAACGGTGGCTCCATGAGTGACGCAATGCATTTCGCAGAAGAACTCTCCGGAAAATTTCGAGACGACAGACCCGCTTACGCCGCCATTGCTATAAGCAGCCCCGCACATATCACATGCGTAGCAAATGACTACGGTTTCGATAAAATATTTTCGAGGGGTGTCGAAGCTCTAGGGAAACCTGGCGACGTGCTTCTCGCTATTTCTACGAGCGGAAACAGTCCTAACATCGTCGAAGCGGCACGTACGGCAAAAGCCAAGGGAATGAAGGTCGTCGCACTTACTGGAAAAGACGGCGGGAAGCTTGCCCAAGAGAATCTGTGCGACTTCGAGGTCCGAATCCCTTGGAACGGATACTCCGACAGGATACAAGAGATGCATATTAAGTGCATACACGCGATGATTGACTCCATCGAGAAGTCTCTCGCCTCTTAATATTCACCTCACATGATAGTCTCTACCTTCGGGTTTGCCGGTAACCCCGGCTCACCTTCTTTCGTGCGCGTAGAATTGCGATTCGAACGTGGCATCCTATTTCGTATCTCGGGTTTTAGCTCTCAAGCGGCGAGAGCTTCACACGCTAGGATTCGTTCAGCCCTGATAGCTTGTGGACAGCGTTGGCCTGGCAAAGCAATAACGGTAAACCTCGCTCCCGCCGAGCTCTCTCGGACCTCCACCGCTTTCGACCTGCCAATTGCTCTTGCTATTCTTGCTTCAAGGGGTGTAATCCCTGCCTCGGCCCTTACCCTGAAGGCTTCAGCAGGAGAGCTGGGTCTTGACGGATCTATTCGCCCATGGCAAACCTCTATTTTTGAAAATAGAATAAACATCACATCCCCACTATCAGACTCAAACAAAATAAAAACTCTTATTTCTCCACCTTTGAGCGGTTATTCCGAACCAATCTTTCCCCACGAAACCTTCACACACCTTAGCGACTTAATCGCATATTTCAAATCCCCTACACAATCAAAAAATAGCTCAAATAACTCTAAACTTCTCCTAAAAGCTTCTTCTACAATTACAATACAAACCCAAAGTGAAAGCACTTTCGAAAATATTCAAGGAGAAGAAACCGCAAAACGTAAGGCCATTATCGCTGCGGCAGGATCTCACGATTTAATAATGCTCGGACCTCCGGGCTCAGGAAAAACTGTACTCGCGAAATGCATTCATTCCCTCTTACCCGACCTTTCACCCAAACACCATTCCGAATGCACCTCCATCCACGCTGCTGCTGGTCATCTATTTAACCCGAATTCGAAAAGACCACCTTGGCAATCTCCGCATTCTTCTACAAATCTAAATGGCCTCATAGGATCTTGGAGTACTTTGAAATCTCGAGGAGTAATTCCTGGATCTTGGAGTCTCGCCCACCACGGAGTTCTCTTTCTAGATGAATTCGCTGAATTTTCCCGAGGCACCCTAGAAGCTTGTCGAAGCCCTTTAGAATCTCACACGATATCTTTAGTTCGCGCGGCTGGTTCTTCCGAACTTCCTGCCTCAGCTTTACTAATTGCAGCACTCAACCCATGCCCATGTGGTAGAGGTACAGGAAGGGTGAAATCCTGCTCGTGTCAAGAATCCGAAATAAAACGATATCTCAGAAAAGTTTCAGGCCCCGTTGCCGATAGAATTGCTATTCACCTAGAACTAGGACACGAATTAACCGAACCCTCTACCGCCTCCACCTCGGCTATGTCCTGGACCTCCGCGCGCGCCACCGTAGCCCGTATTCGCAAATGGAATCTCGAGCATCACGGCGATGACCGATTTTCACACGGACCCCAAATGACTCCCAAAGCCGCAGATCTACTTCACTCCTGCCGTACCGTTCTCAAACTATCTCATCGCGGCCTTCACCATGTGCGAAACGTTGCATTAACGGCCGCACTAGTCGATGACAGCCCCTCCATCGAGCTCGAACACATTGCCGAAGCTGGCGCAAGTCGATTGTTCGACCGTAAAACGTGGTTGCGTTAAATTCGCTTTATGGAAAGACAAACTCAACGACCCGTAATTCTGCCAGCTCGTGGCAAAAGTCCAAATATTCACGACTCTGTTTGGCTTGCGCCTAACTGTACAATAGTAGGAGAAGTGAAACTCGGCTCAGAAAGCACAGTGTGGTTCGGAGCAATTGTAAGGGGCGACGTGGCTTCGATAGAGGTCGGAGAGAGAGTAAATATTCAAGACGGAGCAGTCATTCACGGGACATTCGGAAAGTCGCAAACAGTTCTTGAAGATAGAGTGAGCATAGGACACAATGCCATCGTTCATGGAGCAAGAGTATGCAAAGGAGCCCTAATAGGAATGGGTGCCGTCGTAATGGATAATGTAATAGTCGGAGAAGAGGCGGTTGTAGCAGCGGGTGCCGTTGTGCTCGAAGGAACTGTTATCCCTCCTGGAACTTTATTTGCTGGGGTTCCAGCCAAACTAAGGGGAGAAGTACGCTCAGAACTTGCCGATCACCTCAGTGCTACGGCAGATAGATACGTTGAGTATGCGGGTTGGTTTAGAGGTAATGAAATATAAGCGATTTCACAAACTCACCTCCTCCAATTTCAGATCCTCCCCGAAAAAGTATTGAGCGCTTTTTCTGAAATTTTCTGTTAGGTCAGAAACTTGAAAGTGATGCTCCACCGTTTGAGAGTTATCTTCCAGTAATTGATGCTTTATGAGCTGATTTTTTAACTCCCCAGCAATAATTGACGGCGAGTCTATTACTTCTACATTAGACGACAGAAGGGTTTTCACTTCCTTCCTCACAAGGGGATAATGAGTACACCCTAAAATTATAGAGTCAATATCTGTAAAAAAGTCGTCTGAAAGGTATGCTTCGAGTACAGCCCGAGGAATACTGTCGTTATAAAACCCCTCCTCTATTGCTGAAGCAAGAAGTGGAGTGGCTCTAGACAGGAGAGTAATCGCGTCAGAAACTCCAGCGAAGCCTATTTCATAAACTCCTGATGAAATAGTAGCTCTCGTACCTATTAATCCCACTCTAGATTCAGGATTTTTTGAGTAGATGTACGAAACCATAGGCGTAACCATATCTACAACAGGTATGGAAGGGCCGACAGCGGCCTTGATCGCTTCTAGAGCGTTGCTTGAAGCAGAATTACAGGCTACGACAATTGCTTTACAGCCACTATCAACTAGGTGTTTAGCTATTCTACTAGAATAGCGCCTAATTAACACCGGGGATTTCTCTCCGTAAGGTAAATGCGCGGTATCTCCGAAATATAGGATAGACTCTTCTGGAAGAAGGTCGTGGATAGCACGGGCGACCGTTAGGCCGCCTATCCCAGAATCGAAAATTCCTATAGGTCTCAATGAATCTTACATTCCAAGCTTAGTGCGGACGAGATCCGTTACGTCCTCACCGCCATTGTATAGAGTCGCACCCATACTAGAGTCGAAGATGTAAGTAAATCCGTGCTCGGAACCTACAGCTTCGATAGCGTTCTTTACGCGTGCGATCATAGGGCTTAGGAGTGACTCTTCTAATCCTGCTAGTTCTCCTTGAACTGTAGAGCCGAACTCTTGAAGGCCTTGATCTAAAGCTTGGATTTCACGTTCCTTAGACTCGCGAATCGCAGAAGGCCAAGTCTCAGCTTTCGCTTGGTACTCACCGTATTTTGTTTGGAGTTCCTCTTGCATACGCATCATCTCCTTTTCAAACTCCATCGCTGTTGACTCAATTGAAGCCTGTGCCTCAGCACGCTCTGGAAGGTTAAGTAAAAGGTTTTGCGCATCGATATGGCCAAACTTTTGGGCTAAAGCCCCGAAAGACATGAAGCCGATAAGGCCGCAAAGGAGTAAAAACTGTTTCATAAAGAATTGATTGCTTAGTAAAATACTATTGGTTATTAATTTTTCGGGGGCTTGGATCCTTCATTCAAACCACCTCTCGCGCGGTCCATTGTAGATCTTCCAGCATCGCGTACGTTATCACGTGCGCCGTCGATTTTGTCTTGAGCTCTACCTACCGCACCTCCGTCGCCGTCTTTCTTCTCTACCTCGATAGTTTCTCCAGGAACGTAACCGAGCTTCTTGATGAGGCGGTCTGAAATATCATACTTAGGGTTAGTGTAAAGCATATTGCTCTGGTTGCTTTTGTCGAAAACGACCATGTAACCTGAACCGCCTGCGATATCTTTTAATTCCTCAAAAATTTGTTGTTGAATTGGCTCGATAAGCTCTTGACGTTTCTGGAAAAGCTCTCCATCAACACCAAATTTCTGCTTTTGCATTTCCTTCGCCTCAGCACGCTTTTTCGTTATCTCTTGCTCTCGTTTTACACGCATTTCCTTAGTCAGGAGGACACGCTCAGCACGGTAAGCAACTTCTAATCTATCTGCAGCTTCAAGCTTCTTCTCAATTTCGCTCTGCCATTCTATTGCGTATGAGTTCAATCCCTGTTGCGCAGTTGCATAATCAGGCATGTGTAAAAGCACGTAATCCGAATCTATGTAAGCAAATTTTTGAGCTGAAGCGCTAAACGACAGTAATGATAAAATCACTACTGAAAGTGTTGCTGTTGCTATGTTAAAAAATCTTGACATCTTAGTGTATTCTTTGCGAAGTTAATAAAGTGGTTCTCATCGCACCCTTCAACTAACGCAGTTTTATGCTAATCATTGTTATAACTCACCCATATTCATCCCCATACTGAAGTGAAATTGGCCACGAGACATGTTAGGCACAGCTCCAACATCATCTAATCTCCATCCATAATCCAGACCTAATAGACCAAACATAGGTAGAAAAATCTTCAGCCCTACCCCAGCCGATCTATAAACTTGGAAGGGATTAAATGCTCTGGCGTCCTCCCAAGTCGATCCTCCTTCGAGGAAGGCGAGAGTATAAATTGTCGCACTAGGGTTTGTAGACAGAGGATATCTTAGTTCGGCAGTGTATTTAGCGGCTACGGGCGCTCCAGTTTGAGGATTCGGGGCAGTGAGGGATAGATCATCGTAACCACGAAGGTTCAGGATCTCACGACCATCGAGAGTATAACCACTTAAGAAAACTCCTCCGAGATAGAAGCGTTCGAACGGAGAAAGGGGAGCAGCTCTATCGTATTGTCCGATAAGACCTACACCTGCTGCCATTCTAAGAACAAGGGTTCGAGGATTCTCTCCTCCACTTCTTGAAAGTGGTGTGTACCATTCAGCTTTGAACTTCCATTTATGGTATTCGACCCATTTATATTGCTCCTCGAGAGAAATACCTTCGTAGTAACCTTCCTCGTGGAAAACACTATAAGGAAGAGTCGCTTTAACACTGACCTCTACATTAGAACCCCAAGTCGGGAATATCGGATCGCTAATGGAATTACGTCCTAGTTTAAACTCTGCAGATAGGTTATTTGATCTGCCGTTTGAAAAACTAAAGAAAGAACCGTAATTATTCAGATTAAAGTTTTGATATGAAATCGAGGCTTGCATAACGAACCAGTCGTCTGGCTTCTTCCATCTTTGGCCTAAACCTATCCGAGCTCCTATGACCTGAAGGGAGTTTCTCAGCTCGTTAGGTTCGTCATTCACATACTTCGGCTGCCCATTCGACTGAACCGATTTCCAAACCGAAACGCCTAAAGAGTTAGGCTTTTTACCACCTAACCACGGCTCCGTAAAGCTAAAATTGTAACTCTGAAAATACAGTCCGTTAGATTGTGCTCGTATGCTCAAGCGCTGGCCATCTCCTGTAGGGATAGGACGCCAAGCTCTCTTTTTGAACATGTTTTTCGCCGAAAAATTCGTGAAACTGAGTCCCAATGTGCCTACTACACGGCCACCGCCCCAACCGCCACTTAGCTCGATTTGGTCTGAAGGCTTTTCCTCAACTTGATATTCGATATCCACCGTACCATCTTCTGGGTGTTGAATCGGGTTTATTCCGAACGCCTCTGGATTGAAGTAGTTGAGTTGAGAAAGCTCACGTTGAGTTCTGATAATATCAGTTCTACTGAACAAATCTCCGGGACGAGTTCTGATTTCTCGATAAATTACGTGGTCATTCGTCTTCGTATTTCCTTCAACTATAATCTTCCCAATGCGAAATTGCTGCCCCTCCATCATACGAATTTCGATATCGATGGTGTCGTTCTCGACACGCTGCTCAATAGGCATAGCACGGAAAGTCAGGTAGCCATCATCTTGATAAAGAGAACTCAAATCCATCCCCTTAGGATCCATAAACACCCTGGTTTCTAGATGTGCCAAATTATAGACATCTCCTTTGCGAATTCCTAAAATCGAATCGAGCTGTGTCGAGCGATATTTCGTGTTTCCCGTAAAGGTTATCTCTCCAAATCGGAATTTATTTCCCTCTTCAATATCAAGTACGAGACCGATAAGACCTTCCTCCGTTCTATAGAGAGAGTCGCTCAGGATTCGAGCATTTCTATAACCCTCGCTATTGTACATCGCAATAATTTGCGCTTGGTCTGAATCGAATCCGTCAGCTAGATATTTCGAGGGTTTGTAAAAACGCCACCACTTTTTCTCTTTCGTGGTTTTCATGTTACGCTTCAACTTTTCTGCATCGAAAGCGCTAACTCCGTTTAGAGTGATGAGATCGACCTTTACTTTAACTCCCTTGTCGATATTGACTCTAACTATCGTTCCATTTGCGAAAGTCGAATCAAATTCCTGAACGATATCTACCTCGACATCGAGAAATCCCTTATCTCGGTAATGGTCATTGATTCTCTTCGTCGCAGTAGCAATAACGTTCTCGTTAACAATACGACCCGTCATCAAATCGATTTTTCCTTTAATCGTTTCTTGCTCCGATCTATTCACGCCAGCGATACTATATCGAGTCAAGCGAGGAAGTTCTTTCACTCTAATCACGAGATAAACATCTCTATCTCGAAGTTCCGCCGCCTCTATACTGATGTCAGCAAAGAGATCTTGAATCCACAAACTCGTTATCGCCTCCCCAACTTGATCGCCGGGAATAGTAATCGATGCTCCTACCTGCAAAGAACTAAACAACTTGATAGCCTGAACATCGGTAAATTCCGCACCCATTACCGTAATCCCTCCGATTCTATATTCCTGAGGAATACTCATATCGAGGACCTCAGTAGGTGAGGTTTGGGCTGAAAGGTGAAACGACGAAAGCAAAAAAGCAGTCGCAAGCAAAAAAGCTCTCATTTAACAGTCTGTTGCGGAACTCCGCCGAAGCGACGTTCTCGGTTTTGAAAATCGTGAATCGCAGCGAGGAAATGCTCTCCGCGAAAATCAGGCCAAAGTACGGGTGTAAAGTGGAATTCCGCATACGCTAATTGCCACAACATGAAATTACTTATCCTATGCTCACCAGAAGTTCTGATCATAAGTTCCGGGTCAGGTAATCCATTTGTCTGAAGATAAGTTTCAAATTTCTCAATATCCACCTCATCCTCATCCAACCCATCTCGCAAAACTCCCTTTACTGCCTCAGTAATCTCCCACTTTGCGCTATAATTTAGTGCAAGAATTAAATCCAAACTTACGTTCTCAGTTTTAGATTTCTCAGTAGTCTTTAATTGCTGTTGACAATTATCTGGTAGGGCACTTAAGTCTCCAATGGTTCTTAACCTTACCCCTTTTCCCTTCAGATCATCGGTTTCTTGATTGAGTGTCTTTACAAGAAGGTCCATTAAAGCAGATACCTCCTCCTTAGGGCGACTCCAATTCTCTGTACTAAATGCATAGAGTGTAAGATACCTCACCCCTATTTGCAAAGCCGCCTCAACTACCGCTCTTACAGACTCTACGCCATTTAGATGGCCGAAAACTCTGTCTTCACCTCTATTCTGCGCCCAACGTCCATTGCCATCCATTATGATTGCAATGTGTTTAGGTATTCTGCTCGGATCTAAGCCTGCAGAACTAAGCAGGGCAGACCGTTTTTCCATATCTGTTTCTGTCATTGCATCCAACAAGAGGTAGGTTTCTTACTCACTCTAAATGCTATTGAAGCTAAGAAAAATCCATATTTATCGTTAAGTCCTGGGTCACCACGTTGTAGACCTTGAGAGCTAGTAAGACCATCAGGTAATTCAATTATTCTATCTGCAAGCTCAAGAGCGAGCTCTCCCCTTGCTTGTCTTATTGCTACCGAGTTTGTGTAGGAAGTGCTCACATCGTCAAGGTAATCTGTCCATGTTTTTCTAAGTCCCCACTCCATTTGGAACGCAATAGCTGGACCTAAATTAACCTTGAAACCCATCCCAAAAGGCAATGCTATTCCGTTAAGTTTATATGGATCTAAACCGAAAGTCCAACCTTGCCCCTCGGTGCCTAATGGCTGAAGGGGTTGCCAGTTTCCATAGGTGTCCATAGCTTCTGGATCGTGAGTAAAGTAGGCGATGCCTGCTGTTAAATATCCCGTCAGTCTATCTCCTGGATCGCCCATAGTGAAATCTATATAATTTATTTCACCCGAAACTGAAAACTCTACCACTCTATTTCTGAAATGGAGATTTCTATTCTGCGACCAAGCGTTATTACTATCCTCGTCCCAAGCTTCAATTTTAGCTTGCATAAGTTGAATCCTTATACCCACTCGAGAATTGATATTATGCCTGTAGTATCCCCCTTGAGCAATATGATTTCGCCCCTTAAGTGGATTAGAAGGATTAATATCCCCCAAGTAAAACCCTGTCCCTATCTGATATCCTATTTCATCAGTTCCACTTTGAAAGGTTTGGGCCAAATAAGGGAGTGAAAACGTTGCCAAAAAAAGGCATGCAATTATTTTAATAAAATTCATATCACTCTCATCTCTCACGCGGATCAATTCCCCAATGCATTTTAGAACGGATGGTATTGAAGAAGTGTTGATGTTCTAACTTTAAGAATTTCGCCTTGAAAGGTGCTGGCTTTATTATCACCTTACTTCGTGGAGTAATGTGATATGATCGGCTATCTAATGAAAGCAAAAAACTAGCATCTCTACCATCAGGTGAAATAGTTATTACTCCATCTAGTGGCACCACAAGAGGTCTATTTGTAAGGTTATGCGGAGCAAGAGGAGTAATGACTGCGACATCTGAACTCGGAGAAATAATAGGCCCTCCAGCACTAAGGCTATATGCCGTAGATCCCGTTGCAGTTGAGACCAAAAGCCCATCAGCCCAATAAGTATTGACGAATCGATTATTTCTGTGAACTTCTACTACTACCATACTCGCAGTATCGCGTTTATGGATCGCCACTTCGTTTATCGCGTATGGGAAGGCCCCCAAGTCTATCCCTTCAGCTTCTACATGAAATAGAGAACGTTCATCAATCCATGTTTTTCCATCTACAATTGCATCTATCGCTTCATCAATGGATTCGGTTCCAACATGGGAATACCCCTTTCTGCTGCTAGGGTGACACACTCAAGAAAAGTCCCATCTCCTCCGATAGAAAAAATTATATCACAGCCATCCAATTCATCTGAAGTAAAAAAAGTTCCAGTAGAAGCGGGGAGTGTCATATGTTTATTCAAATGTTCTCTGAATTCACTATGAATAGGCGCGCTAGAATCCACCTCTGTAATCCTATCCACAAGATGCCGAACAGCGTCATTGTGCTTTTGTTTGAATGGTTTTCCGAAAAGTGCTATCCGCATAATCTAAATATTCTCGCTTTCAGGACTCAAGGTAACGCATGAACGCGTCGAACTTATTGCGTAAATCGTCTTCAACTTCTGGTGAATTATAGAATGTCACAACTTTATAGTCGAATCTATCGAAAGACGCCAGAATTGTAGCTATTTGGGTGGTATTAACTTTAATGGTCACAACTAAATCTCCCGATTCTAAGTGAGTCATGTTAAAACTCGTTATCCGAGTACCGTTCTCTTCTACTATCCGAGAAATTTCAGATAAACTGTATTTCGCAGCTGGAATTTCGAAAATAACCGTACTGCCTTCTAAACCCCATCCCGCATCGTGCGCAAAAAAGTTAAGAATTGCACCAAGATCAATACACCCCATGTACTTCCCTTGAATTACGACGGGTAGGATGTCCACTTCGGCGCGAGCCATTTGGGCTACAACCTCGTAAACGTGAAGGTTAGGATCAACGGAAAGCGGGTGAGTCGGGACTTCCGCAAGCACGGCGTCATTTTCCAACTCAAGCAAATCATCCTCATTTACAAGCCCCTGAAACTTGTCCTCCACCACGAGCGGAAGATGCGCCACTTTGTATTCATCCATCAATTTAATCGCTCTAGAAACGGTGTCAATAGGGATTAAAATAGGAAAATCAGAAGTTATAAGTTGCTGGGCTCTCATGAGTTAATTTTGCCGTATGTCAGACAGTCCGAAGGTACAAAACACTAAGCTAAGCGTCAACGTAAATAAAATCGCGACTTTACGCAATGCGAGAGGGGGTGCCATACCCGACGTATTACTTGCTGCTACAAGGATACAGTCCTATGGAGCTCAGGGGATTACCGTCCATCCGAGGCCTGATGAGAGGCACATTACATACAAGGATGTGAGGGATTTGAGGCCCGTTGTGAAGTGTGAATTTAATATTGAGGGCTACCCTTCTGAAGATTTTATTGCTCTTGTTTTAGAGACCAAACCCGAACAAGTCACCCTCGTCCCGGACCCACCTGACGTGCTTACGAGCAATGCTGGTTGGGATACCATAAAAAATGGCGCGATGTTGAAAGCGGTCGTAGGGAGATTCCAGGCCGAAGGGATTAGGGTCAGTCTATTTATGGACACAGACGAAGATGGGATACGGGCTGCCGCAAATACGGGGGCGAATCGAATCGAGCTTTACACGGAGGACTATGCTGTGCAGCATAAAGTTAGTGGGAAGGACGCTACGGTTTCTTATGCTCGAGCTGCGACTTTGGCTCACGGATTGGGGCTCGGAGTAAATGCGGGTCATGATTTAGATCTGTCGAATTTGAGAGACTTCGCTTCGTGTGTTCCATATCTCGACGAGGTAAGTATCGGTCATGCTTTGATTGCCGATGCTCTTTATTTAGGCCTTTCTAATACCGTAGCGGCATACCTCGATTGCCTAAAGTCGTAATATGAAAACTGTAGTTCTTCACAGCCGTACCCTAGGAGATTTATCCTCTCCCGACCTTGTAATATTACATGGTTTACTGGGGTGTTCCGATAATTGGCAAACGTTAGCAAAACGCTACGCAGAGAATTTTCGAGTACACCTCATTGACGCCAGAAATCATGGTCGCAGCCCACATACAGACGAACATTCCTACGAAATACTGTCAGCCGACCTTCTAGCTTATCTAGACACAAACAACATAGAGAAAACAGCTCTGCTCGGCCATAGTATGGGCGGAAAAATCGTTATGACTTTTACAGAATGCTACCCAGACCGAGTCTCGAAATTAATCATTGCCGATATCGCCTCTAGAGCATACGAAGCACATCACGGCCCTATTTTCGAAGCGTTAAAATCGACGAATCCCGAAAGTGCTAAATCGAGAGAGCAAGTACTTAAAGTTTTAGAGTCGTACTTAGGAAAGGACCCCGTATTGATATCGTTCCTTATGAAAAGCTTGAGGCGAGAGAAGACGGGCGGGTATTGTTGGAGATTCAACGTTGACGTCCTGAGTTCGAATCTAGATAAAGTGACCGAAAAAATTGAACTTTCGGTAAATACTTTACCAACTCTTCTCATTTACGGGGGGGAATCAAATTACGTGAGCGAAAAAGATTTGGTCGAATTAGAAAACCTCTATCTCAGTCTTGAAACAGCGTGCTTAGAAGACTGCGGACACTGGCTTCACGCTCAAGAACCCGAGGAGTTTTACGATATAACTTCCGACTTCTTAAACTGAGCATTTCCTAGACGGAGGAAGTCTCTTTCAACCAACTTCGATAAGCATTGAAGAGTCTCGATCTAGAAACGTAACCAATGTAAGTGCCTTTTTTATTTAGAACGGGGAGATTCCAAGCTCCACTCATTTCGAATTTTCTCATCACACTTTCCATCTTCTCGTTTTCGATAATGCAATTATCTGGAACGACTAAAAGATGTTTGACTAGTGTCGTTTCATATCTGTCGCGATCGAACATTATTTGGCGGATGTCTTGTAAATCGATTTGGCCTAAAAACTTACCCTTTGCATCAACTACTGGATGTAAATTCCTATGGCTCTGAGCTATAATCCGTACTAGAACCGCTAAAGTGTGGTCGGGATTGACGGGCAGAAAATCAGTCTCAATTTCAGACGAAAGACTCATGAGAGTCAACACACTTTTATCCTTATCGTGGGTCAAAAGTTCACCACGTTCAGCCAATTCGCGGGTGTAAATACTATTTTTCAGAAGAAATTTAGAGACCAAATAACTCAAAGCCGCACTCAGCATCAGCGGCACGAAAAGCTCATATCCACCACTGATTTCTGATGCAAGAAAAATTGCTGTCAGGGGAGCGTGGAGAACACCAGCCATCATCCCGCCGAGTCCCGCAAGGACAGCATTTCCAACCGGAATTGTATCTGGACCGAAGATCAGATTCGCCGTTATCGCGAAGATATATCCGAGTAAAGCCCCACCGAAGAGTGCAGGGGCGAAAACTCCCGCTACTCCTCCTGCCCCGACGGTAAGCCCTGTAAGTATGGGTTTTAGAGCCCACGCGAGAAGGAGAACTCCTATTAGGGCGAGTCCCTGCGCGTTATCTAGAGGGGTGAGTTCGTTCGCCAAATCATGGGAGTATCCCATAAATAACGAATTCACGACCTCGTATCCTTCGCCATAAAGAGAGGGGAAGCTTGCAACGGCCCAACCCACAATGGTGCCGGCGATGAGAATTCGGGTAAGGGGTTGCTTAAATCGAGAGACGAATCTGGACGAACCGATATAAAAGCGAGTGAAAATAACGGATCCGAGGCCGGCAAGTAAACCCAGAATGATGTAAAAAGGAAGTCGGGATACGGCGAATGGAGCAAGATCGGTTACGGTTAGAATATCCTCGCCCTCAATCAAAAAATAGGCCG
>JYMV01042091.1_pt1 | contig 38726 bp, 42 predicted proteins | sample 338911 | NCBI WGS metagenome assembly JYMV01 (sample SAMN03354496, study PRJNA234377) | hydrothermal vent metagenome | biome: Deep sea; feature: Hydrothermal plumes at the Eastern Lau Spreading Center, Western Pacific Ocean; material: Seawater | place: Tonga | collected 2009 | depth 2000 m m | reverse complement strand
CTCATCTATCAGTTCATTGTTTCATGCTTGTTTTCCCAAGTATCCTGTTAGTCTTGAAAAATGAATTTTCTGTAGGTTTGGATGTTTTAGGATTTATAGCCACCCTCAGTGCTCTCATGTTTGGCATTGGTGCCATTCCTTCCGGGTATTTTGAATCAAAAGTTGGGGGCAGGGTTCTGTTGCTGATTTACCAAGCAGGGACAATAGTTGCCACAATGGTGATTGTTATGTCACAATCGTTGTGGATGCTTGCAACAGGATTGGCTTTACTTGGTTTATTCTGTAGTATTTACCATCCTGCAGGATTGACATTGATATCCCGCAGGATTTCAAATATTAGTAAAGGGATGGCATTGCACGGTATCGCCGGATCACTGGGATTGGCTTTGGCTCCAGTTATCACCGCAAGTTTCACGACTCTTTTTTCATGGAGAGCAGCCTTTGGGTTTCTTGCTTTTGTAAATTTTGTTTTAGCATTTTTTACCTTTTTTTTGGTTCCTAAAATGAAAAAAAAGATTGTTGAAGAAGATCATAGCAAAACAAAAGTCACCAATAAAATGGCTCTGATTTTGTATTACTCCATCGGAATATTTATGGGTATTACTTTTGCCGGATTTACAACATTTTTACCGACGCATTTTGCCTTACAGACTGTAGAGTGGGCTGGGTCACCTACTCTTCGGGGAGGAATCTTAACCACTCTTGTCCTTTTATCCGGGATAATTGGGCAATTATTGGGAGGATATTTTGGTAGTCGATTTGACAAGGCCTATTTATTGTTTATCATTGTGGTACTGAATGTCCCTTTTCTTGCTCTGATCGGATTAACTCCGGGTATGATGATGATATTTTCCGGTATTATTTTTGGTATCGTTCATTTTAGCATGCAGCCCATTGGAAATTCTCTCATTGCTCAAATCACTCAAAGCAACCATAGAGGTGTGGGATATGGTATAAGTTTCTTTTTTAGCTTCGGAGTAGGAGGATTCGGAGCAGGTATTGGAGGACTTATTGCGGAACATTTTGGAGTAGCAAAAATTTTTCCTGCAATGTCAATTATACTTATACCCGCTATTGGTCTTGCCTGGTTGTTGAAAAAAAAGGTTTAATGTTTACTCTTGGAATTGGATGTTAATATCCTCAATTTTATGATCAATTATGAGTAAAAATCAGTTTCAAAATCTCCCATCAGTATCTGAAGTATTACTTGAGATAAAAGACTTAAATAATCTGGATAATAGCATTATAACATATTTTATTAATAAGGAAATTTCTTGGTTTCGGAAGCAGGTAAAGTTAAATAAATTAGCTGAGTCACGTAGTGAAATCACAAAGAAAATAGTTCAAAAAGTTGGCCAGTTTTGTCAACCCAGCATGAAAAATATCATTAATGGAACCGGGATTGTGCTTCACACAGGATTTGGAAGAGCGCCCATCCAAAAGACAAGACTAAAGAATGTCATAAATCGTCTAGGAGGATATTCTAATTTAGAATTTAATCTGGAAACAGGTACGCGTGGCAATCGACTTGACCATGTTCGTGAATATTGTACCGCTATTACGGGTTCTGAAAACAGCCTTATGGTTAATAACAATGCAGCAGCTGTTCTTTTAGCTCTGAATACATTGGCTGAAGGTAAGGAAGTCATTATTTCCCGAGGACAGGAAGTTGAAATAGGCGGTTCTTTCCGGATTCCTGATATTGTCAGGAAAAGTAATTGTTTTCTCAAAGAAGTGGGTACAACAAATCGGACACACTTGAATGATTACAAAAAAGCAATCAACACGAAGACAGGGTTAATTCTTTGGGTTCATACGAGCAATTATGTTGTAAAGGGGTTCACAAAGGAGGTCTCTTTACGTGAATTGGTTGAATTGGGGAAAAAGAAACACATTCCGGTAATGGCAGATCTGGGTAGTGGTGCATTGATCAAACTTTCAAAAAGAGATCTCCCAGAGGAAATCCCCGTTCAGGATGTTGTCAAATCTGGTGCAGTGGTGATTACCTTTTCTGGTGACAAGTTGTTAGGGGGCCCCCAAGCGGGGATAATTGTTGGAAAAAATCGTCTGTTGAAACAGATGGAACTAAACCCGATTTACCGGACGATTCGATGTGGGAAATTTACCATTGCTCTTATGGAAGAAACTCTCAGAACTTACCGTTCTGAAGAAGTCACCAAGGATAATTTGACGCTTTTACTCTTATCAACCAAAAGGGTCATGTTAAAGAAACGCGGTAGAAAAATAATTCAGAGTATTTCCACAAAAAGGAAATCCAGATTAGGTATCGCTTTAATTGAATCAACTGTTGAAGCCGGGAGTGGTTCTTTACCTGCTTGTGAAATTGAAAGCATGGCCTTGAGATTTTACCCAAAGAACCAAAAAATCTCAGAATTAGCGTACCGATTCCGGACTGGAAAAACTCCTGTTGTAGGGTACATATCCGGCAATCGTTTCTTCATCGATTTGAAGACGATTTTACCCAATCAAGTTTCACTTCTGATTGATGTAATAAACCAGGTTTAAGTAATGAATCAAATTGTCATCGGGACTGCCGGTCACATTGATCATGGGAAGACAGCATTAGTCAAGGCCTTGACAGGGGTTGATACAGATCGTCTTCAAGAAGAAAAATCTCGCGGTATGACCATTGACTTGGGATTTGCATTCCTCAATAAAGATATTACCATTATTGATGTACCTGGACATGAGAAGTTTATCAGGAACATGGTTTCTGGTGTCTCGACTATTCATATTGCACTGGTTGTCGTGGCAGCGGATGATGGTGTCATGCCTCAGACTAAGGAGCATCTTCAAATCCTTTCTTTGTTGTGTATTCCTCAGGGTGTGATTGCACTCACAAAAACGGATATGGTTAGCGATCCGGACTGGCTTGATCTGGTTGAAATGGAAATACATGAAATTGTAGCTGGTACCAGTTTAGAATCTGCTCCTATTATTCGTACTTCTGTAAATCCAGAATCCGGGATTTCCGAATTGCGACAGGCACTGTTACATGAGGCTGGAAAAGTGAGGTTTACTTTGGACCGGGGATTTTTTCGACTTCCCATAGATCGAGTATTCCTAAAAACCGGATTTGGTATTGTTGTAACAGGAACGGTCATTTCTGGTAGTCTTTCAGTCGGTGATGAGATTTATTGTCAGCCTGTTGGGCAACAATGCAAAGTACGAGGTCTTCAGAGTCATGGTGAAAAAACAGAAACAGTATCCATGGGTGACCGGGCTGCTGTGAATGTAGTAGGTATTGAGAAAAACCAGGCATGGCGCGGTGCTGAGTTAGTCCAATCGGGGTGGATTGCTTCAACTTCCATATTTATTGCTCATGTTCAAATGATTCCGGGAATTGGATGGGAATTGAAATCCAAACAAAGAGTTCGAATTCATTTGGGGACTGCAGAAGTTCTTGGACGTGTAACTATTTCAGGAAAACGTCTGAAAACAGGGGAGTCAGGTAAAATGTTAATTAGGTTAGAAAAACCTCTAGCTGCAGCAATGGATGATCGGTTTGTCATGCGCTCATATTCTCCTATGCATACTATTGGTGGCGGAGTTATACTTGATCCAAATCCGAAAGGAAAATGGAACGAAATACGTAATTGGATGAATACTCTATCTACAGTTAGATCCCAGCGATTCAACCAATTTATAGATCAGTTTTGGACACAACCAAAAACAAAAATGGAATGGGGAAGAGTTTTTCATTGTTCTATTGAGGATATTCAACAGTTTATTACTGAGAATAGATTGGAGATAAGAAATAAGCTGGTATACAATCCAGAAAAGTTTTCGTTTGCGAAGAAAGTGTTTTTGGAGAGAATAAAGCAGTTCCACAAACAGCATCCATATCGAAAATCTATCAATGGAGATATTATTCGGAAGGAACTACGTTTTAGTGAATCATGGTTTACAATGGTTATAAATGATTGTGTGAACGAAAATTTAATTTTGCCAATCGAAGCAGGATATGCCCTTAGGGATCATGAAATTTCCCTTTCTTCCAGTGACCAGAAGAAAGCAGATTTGATTTCTGAAGTATTAGCACGAAGCAGGTTTGCACCCCAATCCTTGAATGATATCTTGGAAAAAACCCAGTTAGAGGATGAATCTATTTTGGAATTACTCCATGTACTAAAAGGAAAGGAAAAATCGATTGAAATAAAAGCTGGACTTTGGTTGGAAAAATCGAATTTTAATAAACTTATTTCTATGCTGAAATCATATTTTTTATCAAAGGAAAAACTGAGTGTCCCGGATTTTAAAACATTAACCCATCTTACTCGAAAAACTGCTATTCCTCTCCTTGAATATCTGGATAAAAGCGGGTTCACTTTCCGTAAAGAGAATGAACGGATTAAAGGTGAAAGGTTGTGAGTAAAAAACCTGAGATTCCTGGTACACCGCTGATGAGGCAGTATCTTGAAGTGAAGAGTCAACACCCGGAAAGTATAGTTCTATTCCGGATGGGGGATTTTTTTGAAACATTTAATGAAGATGCAAAAATTACGGCTAAGATACTTGGTATCGTTCTCACCAAGAGAGCAAATGGAGCTGCCTCTGATGTTCCTCTGGCAGGATTTCCACATCATGTTTTGGATAATTATCTTCCTAAACTGGTCAATGCAGGGCATAGAGTAGCTATTTGTGAGCAGGTTGAGGATCCAAAACTTGCAAAAGGAATTGTGAGGCGTGAAGTGATTGAGGTTGTAACTCCCGGGACTATTACCTGTGATCAGGCGTTGAATCAGAAATCCAATACCTACATCGCCAGTGTGTATTTTCATCATAGTAATGCAGGATATGCTATTTTAGACCAATCCACCGGGGAATTTTTTTTAGGAGAATGTACCCTTTCCCAGCTCACAGAATCTCTACGAAAATTTGCTCCCAGAGAGGTTCTTTTGGGTGAAAATATTACCTATTCAACAACCGAATGGTATCGTGAACTCAAACCATTTGTGACTCAAGTAGAAGATTGGCTCTTCAATTTTGATCAAAGCCATCGAACTCTCACAAGTCATTTCGAAACCAATTCATTGAAGGGTTTTGGTTGTGATGATTTGGTACACGGAATTACGGCTGGCGGGGTCGTTTTATACCATATAAGGAATACTCTAAACAGTACTCTTGATCATGTTACATCAGTTCGACCTATTTTTGAAGAAGAAGCCATGAGTCTTGATGGTTTTACACTCCGAAATCTTGAAGTATTTCAATCGTTGTCTACACAGGGTACTCATGGGACGTTGTTGGATGCTTTAGATGAGACTGTAACAGCGGGAGGTGGCCGTCTTTTGAAGCAGTGGTTAAATCAGCCATTGACAGGTTTGTCCCGCTTGAATATTCGGCAAAATATTGTTGAGGCTTTTGTTCAAAAGAAAAAATCTCTGCATGCTATTAGAAATTATTTAGGGAAAATATCTGACCTTGAACGAATTCTTGGAAAGATCAGCAGATTGAAAGCAACTCCAAGAGATGTGTGGGGGCTTGGATCGAGTTTAGGTTTAATTCCATTCCTGAAAAAGGACTTGGAGGATTCTGGTAATAAAGCACTTGCAGAGTTATCAAGTCAGTTCAAGGATCTGAAAAAAACAGTGAAACTTATTGTTGAGAAAGTAAAGGAAGATGCACTTGCTAGTTTAAAACGGGGCGGATTCATTAATCAGGATGTTGACAAGGAGTTGGATGAACTCCGATCACTTTCATCTGGTGGAAAACAATGGATTTCAGATCTTCAGGATTCTGAGCGGGAAGCTACGGGAATTCCATCCTTGAAAATTAGTTTCAATAAAATATTTGGGTATTATATTGAGGTTACAAAGACTCACCAGCACAAGGTACCTGATTCTTATACTAGGAAACAGACATTGGTAAATTCTGAGAGATATATTACCTCGGAGTTGAAGCAATATGAAGAAAAGATTTTATCAGCTGAAGAAAAAATTGAATCAATTGAAATCCGGATATTTGAGGAATTATGCAGAGACATTTTGCAGGAAACACGCAATATTCAAATTAACGCAAAGATATTGCACCGTCTGGATGTGTTATCCTCATTTTCCGCAAAGGCAGTCAGAAATCGTTATGTAAGACCTAAGCTAATTACGGAGCCCAGTCTGGAGATAAAAGCAGGAAGGCATCCTGTAGTAGAACAACTTCTCCCCGCTACCGAGCGATTCATTCCAAATGACACCTTGATGGATATAAAAACCAGTCAAATACATTTGATCACCGGACCAAATATGGCAGGGAAATCCACTTATCTTCGCCAAGTTGGACTTTTGGTATTAATGAGCCAAATTGGTTCCTTTATTCCAGCAAAGAAAGCGAAAATTGGCATCGTTGACCGCCTGTTTACCAGGGTGGGTGCAAGTGATAATCTTGCTGGAGGAGAAAGCACTTTTCTTATTGAGATGAATGAAGCAGCGAATATTCTAAATAATGCAACCCCCCAGAGTCTCATTCTCCTTGATGAAATTGGAAGGGGAACAGCCACATTTGATGGATTGTCACTCGCTTGGTCAATCACGGAACATCTTCACAATCATTCAAATGTTGGTGCTCGTACCCTTTTCGCAACTCATTACCATGAGTTGACGGATCTTGAAAATACCTTGGAACGTTTGGAAAATTTTCAGGCAGCAGTGAAGGAATTTGGCGATAAGATAGTTTTTCTTCGTACAATTTTACCTGGAATAAGCGACAAAAGTTATGGGATACATGTAGCTCAAATGGCTGGATTACCATCTGAAGTAATCGAAAGAGCAAAGGAGATATTAAACTTTCATATCAGCCAAGAGAATATCCATGGAACGCGACAGGCCATTCCCGCTTCTAATCAGTTATCCATCTTTGATCAGAAAGAAAATGAGTTGAAAAAAGCCATTTCAGCACTTGATCTGGACAAAATGACCCCTATTCAAGCCCTACAGACTTTGGATAAATTAAAAAAAGAGCATGGACTGTAGGAAATATCTTTCTGCGTCAATCTTTATATGAAATGATTATGAGTGGATTAATGAAAAAACTAATATTCCTGAGTTTTTTTGGAATTGCACAGTTTTCTTTTTCAGAAACAGTGTTTATAAAATATGGGTGGCAAATATTCAGGAATGCAGGTGATGGCCGATCATTGGCTCTAGGAAGGGCTTTGACAGCTGGTGGTAAGGGTTTACCTGCCTCCTTGTGGAATCCCGCAAATTTGGTCGCAAATACAAAGAAATCATTTACATATGTTCATCAAAGCCGTTTTTCAGGAGTTGTTAACAGTGATTTGATATCTTTTCCGATACATAAATTTACTTCCAAGCCATTTGGATTTATCTTAATTCATGAGGAAGTCCCCGGTATTCCAGATACCCGCTTTGCGTTATTAGATGAGAATGGTGATGGTAAACTAAATGGAAATGAACGTTTAGATTCAAAAAATGTTACAGAATTTAGTCAGCATCAGTGGGGAGTGTATTTGAATCGGTCATGGGTTATTAACAAATCTCCCTCTATTGGATCAGTGCTTAGCCAAAAATCAGTATTATTAAGGGATGTCATTTTTGGAATTGGAGTGAAAGGGTTGATACACCAATTGGGAAGTCATACAGGTACAGGGTTTGGTTTGGATGCTGGTTTAAGAACATTATTTTGGAAAAGAGTACAAGCAGGAATTGTGATTCAGGATGTACTCACTTCTTGGCTGGTCTGGGATAATGGAACAAAAGAAATTGTCACTCCTCGTGTTTCGGTGGGAATTTCTGGGAACTATGATCTTCCCTTAATTCCAGTTACATTGGATTTGATGGCAGATATTGTAATAGAGACGGAAAAGTTCCGAATGGGAATGGAGTGGACCATCAGGGAAAATATTCAAATCAGATTTGGGGGAAATGAAACCGGAATAATTTCAACTGGTCTTGGGTTGGTATGGTCCGATATTGAGATTAGTTATGCTCTTCAATTTGAACCAGAGGTATCTTCTTTAGGGAACAGCCATTTACTTTCTTTTTCTATCAATCCGAAATTAATAAGGAGTGAGATATCACCTTCTCTGGATAATTAATTTAGATGAATTTGGTTTTCATTGTTAGGAGCGTATATTACTCCGTAAATTTTTTGGTTTTTTCGTTGAAAAATTATGATTAAAAGTATGACAGGGTATGGTCGCAGTGCGGTCAAAAATGGCAGTGGTCAAATTTCAGTGACTGTACGGGCAGTTAATTCCCGTTATTTCGATCTGAAAATTCGGGGTTTCGATCTTGATCCGGCTCTAGATTTGGATATCCGAAATCGAACCCAGGAAATTCTTAAGAGGGGAAGTATACAGTTGGTTTTTGAAATTAATCACAATAGTGGAACTGAAGGATTATTACAATTTAATAAAAGTCGATATGAAGCTATTGAATCGTTATTACAAACAATTCAGATGGAATATGGTCGACACATTGAGCTGAGTCAAATCGTATCCCTTAAAGATTTGTTTTCGGAAAACGATCAGGATAAAATTCAACCAAAAAATATTTTAAAAGGTTTAAATGATGCTTTGGGGCAGGCGGATGAAATGCGTTCAACTGAGGGTAAAATAATCCAAAAGAGCATGGAAGATCAATTAAAGTCATTTTGTGAAAAGATTGATAAACTTGAACAACAAGTAAAAAAGGCAGGCAAAATTCGTAAAGAAAAATACCAGAAGAAAATATCAGAGCTTTTAGAAACAGTTCCAGTTGATGAAACCCGTCTGGCTCAGGAAATTGCCATTCTTTCTGAAAAAGCAGATATTACGGAAGAGATCCTTCGGTGCCGGAGTCACATGGAACAATATTTATCATTTTTACAGGAGGTTGAACCTGTTGGGAAGCGGTTAAACTTTCTTTTGCAGGAAACACACAGAGAAATCAATACAATTGGAGCAAAAAATTCTGATATGACCTTGACGAATCTTGTTATTGAATTGAAAAATGATACGGAAAAACTTAGGGAGCAAGCTCAGAATATTTTATGAAGAATTTCATTGCAATATCTGGTCCTTCAGGAACGGGAAAAACAACATTATGTCGTGAATTACAGCGTAAAAAACAGGAGATTAACTTTTCAGTATCCTGTACAACCCGTCGTCAGCGTTACACAGAAGAAGATGGCGTAGATTATCATTTTATTTCCATGGAAGAATTTGAGGAAAAAGTCAACAAAAATGAATTTATGGAGTATGAAGAGGTTCACGGAGATTATTATGGCACAATGAAGAAACCACTCGAAGATGCCATCAGGGGAGACAGGTTATTACTGCTTGAAGTTGATGTAAAGGGAGCTAAATCTATTCAATCATTATATCCGAAAAATACGGTTACAATTTTTATTTTGCCTCCCAATCTTGATGATCTCCGAAAACGGCTAAGAAGCCGTGGTACAGATTCGGAAAAAAGAATTAAAAAACGAATGGACCGTTTGGAATTGGAATTAAAAGAAAAAGATTGGTTTGATTATCACGTGATCAACAATCAAATTGAACATGCTAGTAATGAATTAATTAAAATAATTGAAAAACAAACAGAAGGAGTGTTATATGAGTCTTAAGCCGTTGTCTTTTCGCCAGATAGAAGAGCAGACAGGTGATATTTATGAAGCAGTAGTTGTGATGGAACGAAGAGCGAAGCAAATACTTCGCGATCGCCTTGTCGAAAAGATTATAAAAGAAGAAGAAAGCAGGGATATGGGTGTTTTTGATGAAGTCCCTGATGAAATAGATCCAGAAACGTACCAGGAAGTAGAAAAAGTAACAACTGTGGCTATTGAGGAATTTATTAATGGTGATTTAACGTGGGATAAACACCCACAAGATTCGGAAAAATAATCATAAATGGGCCTAAGTGTGGCGGCGAATATCTATCATTTCCTCAGTCAAACCCGTGAGTTATTTGGAGACGAAATTTTTATTCAATCATCTTTAGATAATATAGATCAAGGATCGGGTTATGATTTCCCTGGATCATTACAGGAATTTAATGACAAGATAAATTCTTGTCATAAATGCCAGTTAGGGGATGCACGAACAAAATTTGTTTTTGGTGTAGGGGATCCCAATGCGGATTTATTATTAGTCGGAGAAGCACCGGGAGTTGATGAGGATCGTCTTGGTGAACCATTTGTAGGTCGTGCCGGGAAATTATTGGATAAAATTCTGGCCGCTATTCACCTCAATAGAACAAAAGGTGTGTATATCTGTAATGTTTTGAAATGCCGTCCCCCGAATAATCGGGATCCATTACCCTCTGAAGTTGACCAATGCGAACCATATCTCCAGCATCAAATTAGCCTTATTAAACCTCAGTTGATTGTAGCGTTAGGACGGGTTGCAGGGAAAACTCTTTTAAAACAAGATCTTCCATTAAAGGCTATGAGAGGGAAAATGTATCATTATGAAGGAATCCCTTTGATTGTCACCTACCATCCTGCGGCTCTTTTGAGAAACTCAGGATTTAAAGTACCAACGTGGAAAGATTTTCAATGGATTCAATCAATTCTTGATGGAAAAACAAATATTGGCTAAAAATAATCAATCAGAAATTTTGAATGTCCAGCCCCAGGCCTTGGAGGCAGAACAAGCTGTTTTAGGGTCAATGCTCATCAGTAAAGAAGCTGTCAGCAAGGTTTTACAATGGATTTCATCAGAACATTTTTATAAAGAAGCTCATGCGAAGATTTTTTCTACGATGATTGTATTATTCAATGAAAATGAACCAGTTGACACTATCTCTGTAACCGACCGATTAAAGAAGAATAAGGAACTGAAAGCAGTTGGAGGTGCATATTACATAACCGGATTGGTTGAATCTGTACCTACCGCAGCGAATGTAGAAAGTTATGCCAAGATAGTCCTGGAAAAAGCTGTATTACGCAGGCTGATTTATCTTGCTCATGATATGTCTAAAGAAGCTTATGATGATCGCCAAACAGTTGATGATATACTGGATAGTGCTGAGCAATCCATTTTTACTATCACCCAAAACCGTTTAAAAGGCGGTTTTAAACATATCGAACCTATTCTTCATGAATCATTTGAAAAGCTTGATGCCATTAGTTCGAAAGCGGGATCTGTAATAGGAGTCCCATCTGGCTTGATTGATTTGGATGCGATGACAGCTGGTTTTCATCCTGGTGATCTAGTGATTATCGCAGGCCGTCCAGCAATGGGAAAAACCTCACTTGCTCTTTCAATAGCACGAAATGCCGCAGTTGATCATAAGGAAAGTGTTGGAATCTTCAGTCTGGAAATGGCTGATCATCAGATTGCCATGAGGCTTCTTTGTGCAGAATCAAAGGTGGATAGTCATCTTGTCAGGACGGGCAATCTCCCGAAATCTCAGTGGAAGAATTTGAGTATTCATGTGGGGACATTAGCAGAGGCACCTATTTACCTGGATGATTCACCCGCAATTACCGTACTTGAATTACGAGCTAAGGCCCGGAGATTAAAAGCAGAACATGATGTAAAAATGATTATTGTTGACTATCTTCAGTTGATGCAAGGTCCAAAAGGTATTGAGAGTCGACAGCAGGAAATTTCTATTATTACCCGCTCTCTCAAGTCTCTTGCAAAGGACTTAAAAATTCCAATTGTGGCTCTATCCCAATTGTCAAGGGCAGTTGAAAGTCGAAGTGATAGACGTCCACAATTATCGGATCTTCGTGAAAGTGGGGCGATCGAACAAGATGCAGATGTTGTTATGTTTTTATACCGTCAATGGATATATTCGCGGGAAGATCAAGACAGAGGTAAAGCTCAAATAATAATCTCCAAACAGCGAAATGGACCTACTGGAACTGTTAATGTAACATTTATTGACCGTTTTGCTCGATTTGAGAATATGTCTGTTTACGAGAATGCTGAAGCTGAAGTACCCTTTTAATGCCGAATCCCCTTTCCAAACTTATTCCTTACGTGGTAGGTGAATTCCCGAAACCTTTTCTAAATCTGTATGAAAAAATGGTTATTCCTAAAGATACCAACGGAAAAACCATAAAGGAGTCTTTGTGGAAAGCGTATGAATTTGGAACTGTCAGACATCAAGGCCAGAAACGTCGCTCAGGGAAACCTTATTTCAGTGATCATTGTCTTCAAGTAGCAAATATTTTAGCAAAATGGAAAATGGATCATATTACTGTCATGGCTGGGCTCCTTCATGATACTCTTGAAGATACTGATACAACCTTAAAAGACTTAGAGGACTGCTTTGGCGAGGATATTACCAGGTTAGTTGACGGAGTAACCAAACTTGGAAATATTGAATTTTCAAATCAGCAGGAAAAACAAGCAGAAAATTTTATGAAACTTCTGCTTTCAGTAGCAAAGGATCTCCGTGTCATTATTATAAAGTTTGCCGACAGACTTCACAACATGCAAACCATTGAATATATGTCAAAACTGAAGCAACGTCAAATTGCCAGGGAAACCAATGATATTTATGTTCCTTTGGCGCACCGTCTCGGAATGGCTTCGGTGAAATGGGAATTAGAAGACTGGGTATTACAAACGCTACATAAAAAATCCCATTTAGAAATTGATTCAAAACTGAAATCAACAAATCGGCAGCGATCACGTTATATAAACCAAGTTATTAGCCCCATTAAAGAAGAGTTGAAAAAATATCAAATCCAGGTAGATATCTATGGAAGACCAAAATCCCATTCATCTATTTATAGAAAAATGATTGCAAGAGGGAAAACATTCGAGGAAATTTATGATCTCTTTGCTATCCGAATAATTGTCGAAAAGGTAGAGCAATGTTATCTTACCCTTGGAATTATTCACCAGGTATACTCACCGATCCAGGAAAGATTTAAAGATTTCATTGCTATGCCTAAATCAAACGGATATCAATCTATTCACACAACTTTAATTGGTCCTCGTGGGCACATGGTGGAAATCCAGATTCGAACCAGAGAAATGGAACAAACAGCAGAAATTGGGGTAGCCGCTCATTGGAGATATAAAGAAGGTAAAACTGTTACAGCAGATTTGGATTCAAATGTGAAGTGGCTCCGGGAATTGGTAACTATACTCCAGAATGAATCCAGTGATCCCAAAGAATTTATGAATCTTTTGAAAATAGATTTGTTTGATGATGAAATTTTTGTTTTTACACCCAAAGGAGATTTAATTCAACTTCCTCTGAATGCTTGTCCGATTGATTTTGCATTTCAAATCCATACCCAAGTTGGTTTGAATTGTCTTGGTGCTAAAGTTAATCATAAAGTAGTTCCACTTAATACAATCCTGAAAAATGGAGATATGTTAGAGATTCTTACAAGTAAAAATCAGCAGCCTAGTTATGGATGGTTAAAATTTGTCACCACATCCAAAGCGCGGACTAATATTAGTCGCTTCCTCTGGAGAATTGAAAAAAAGGAAAGTGTAAAGATCGGTACGGAAATTCTTGAGAGAACGCTTAGAAAACTTAAGCAGTTTAAACTTTTGAAAACGATTAAGGAATCTTACGAAATATGTGGGTACAACTCAACTGAGGCTCTTTTAGGAGCTATTGGAAATGGCTCTATCACCGTTCGAGATATTTTCAAGAAAATTCGACCACTGAATGAAAATGTATTGGAAGAAGCAAAAGAGGAATCAACTGAAAATTTTATTGATTTTGCCCGGTCATCTGCAAAAGGGATTAAACTTCAGGGGATTAAAAACTTGATGGTTAATTTTGGAAAATGTTGTTCCCCAATTCCAGGTGATGATATGATTGGATTTATAACACGAGGAAGGGGAATTACTGTTCACCAAACATCCTGTAAAAGTCTTCCATTATTAAGTGAAGATTCTGATCGTTTGATTCCGGTAGAATGGGATGTGAGTAGAAAAGATTTATTCGCTGTTCAAATCAAAATTGTTTGTGAAGATCGAAAAGGTAGATTAAAAGAAATGACCGAGTGTATCGCAGGTGAGAATATTAATATTACAAGTGTTGATGCAAAAGTAAAAGACGGAGTGGGTATTTCACTCTTTGTTATTAAGGTTAATAATTTGCGTCAATTGGATAGATTAATCCGGAAATTAACTAAGGTCGATGGTATTGATTATGTAGAGAGAACTGGGCGATAAGTAGAGAGGATGAGGAAATTCCAGATAATAGGTGGGTAGATATTTAGGAATTGACAATGGAGAAAAGCGGGTTGGATTAGCCCTTTCCGACCCATTAAAAATCATAGCTACTCCTTTCAGGACTCTTCTAGTTCATAATACAAATCAGGTAATCCGGGAATTGGATAAAATAATTGATGAACAGGATGTAGAATTAATTGTGGTTGGAAATCCCCTGGGAATGAAAGGGCAACAAACAGTTCAGACAAAACGAGTAATGGAATTTACAGATAAACTCAGGGACATTGGATATAAAGTAATGCTTGAAGATGAACGGTTATCTTCTGTATCAGCAAAACGTATAATGATTGAACAGGAAATCAAAACGGGATATAATAAAGAATTAATTGATCAAACAGCTGCGGCGATTATTCTCCAACAATTTTTGGACAAGCAATCAAAAATGTAAGTATGGTCTATTTTTACAAGACTTATTTTTGTCTTTAATTTTTCATCTACCTTCTTGGCAGTTAGCCATCCTATCAGGCATATTGATTGGCTTGGCTTATCCCCCTCTTCATCTTGGTTTTTTGGCTTGGATAGGGTTCGTACCTCTCATTTCTATCTTTTTAAATGAAAGCTCTTCCTCTGTTGCGAAGTATTCTTTTCTTTCTGCAATTACTGCTAATTTCATTTCACTATACTGGATAGGGCTTAATAGTGGAGCGGGATTTATTCCCGTATTTGCTTCTCTCATTGGAGCTATCCTTTACCTTGCCCTGTTTTGGACTATTCTTGGATTTCTACTTTCGAAAATTCATTCTTGGACGGGAAAAGGATTGTTTGTCTTTCCCTTTCTTTGGGTTTCCATGGAATGGTTAAGGAGTTTTGGACCGTTGGGGTTTCCGTGGATAAATCTCGCATTGACACAAACATCTTATTTACCGTTAATTCAAATGGCAGATTATGGTGGGAGTTATGGAATATCTTTTTGGATTATTTTCTTAAATGTAATTGTATTCCTGATTTTTACATCGTCTGTTAAGAACAGAAAGATGTGGATATTGCCATTTGGATTAATCTTAAGTTTGTGGATTATTGGATCTATCCGCATCTCCTTAATATCAAACCAAACTGAGGAATTGAACTTTGATGTCGCAGTAGTTCAACCGAATATTGATCCGAACCAAAAATGGGAACGGGACCACCGACAGGAGACATTCGCAGTTATGCATGATTTATTGAATGAAGCAACACAGCTTCAGCCAGATTTAGTTTTATGGCCCGAAGTAGCAGTACCTTCCAATCTTCGTTTATCCCTTTCCGACCGGAGACCTATTCAGAATAAAGTGGTAGCATCTGGAATTCCCCTGTTGTCTGGGACAGTTGATCACACTGTGAATCAAAATGGAGAAAAAGAATATTATAATGGTTCAATAATGATGTACCCAGATGGAAATATACAAATGTACCACAAAGTTCATTTGGTTCCTTTTGCAGAATACATTCCGTTTTCAAGATATTTTCCAATATTGAAAAAACTAAACTTTGGTCAAGGAAACTTTTCGCAAGGAGAAGAGTACACGGTTTTTAAAGTAGATTCGATACAATTTTCAAACATCATCTGTTATGAATCCAGCTTACCAGATATTATCCGGGAATTTATTAAGCGGGGTGCGCAGTTTCTGTCAATTCAAGCAAATGATGGTTGGCTGGGTAATTCATCTGGTCCGTACCAACATTTTGAGCTTGCAAAACTGCGTGCAGTTGAAAATCGAATCTCTGTTGTACGAAGCGCAAACACGGGTATTTCCGGTATTATTCTGCCAACAGGACGGGTGATGGAAAAAATTTCAATTGGTGAAAGAAAAGTAATTCATGGGGATATATCTTTCTGGAATGGAACAAGCTTTTATACTGCTTTTGGTGATATATTCACGATGTTATGTACAATTGTAATTTGCATTGTTTTTGGAATCGGATGGTTCAGACATTATCTAAAATAACTTTAATTATTATTTTTATTCTTCAGGTTATTGTTGCTCAAGACCTGGTCTTGGAAAAGAATACACCAAAAGTAAAACTGGCACCTATTATAAAATCGTTAGTGATACCAGGAACAGGGGAATTTTCTCTGGGTAATAAAACTCGTGGGCGAGTTTTTTCTTTAGTGGAAAGTGCTTTATGGATAACGACCATTGGGAGTTTTTTAATGTCGAATATAGATCAAAGGGAATTCCAGGTGTTTGCCTCCGAACATGCTAATGTATTTGTTTCAAGAAAGGATAGAGAATTCTGGGTTGATATTGGAAATTATGATACGCGGGAAGTCTTCATTCAGGAACACTTGCGTTTCCGTGATAATGACGCTGTTGAAAGATATAAGAACATAGAATGGGATTGGGATTGGAAGGGATCAACATCTCAAAGAGAATCTTTCGAATCAATGCGAATCAGCAGTGATCGTTGGGCTCTTGCAGGGAAATTTTTTATCGGTGGAATTGTCTTGAATCATATCGTTTCAGCAATTGATGTACTTTATCTTCAGAATCGGTTTTTATCGACTGGAAAAATCACATTTGTTCCAAGGTATGATCCAGTAACTACGAATCTTACCTATTCATTGATAGTTCAATTTTAATCTCAAAAAATGTTCTAATTTGCTGGTTCCAATGAGTGGTCATCATTTCACATTAAATTTCAGTACATTTCAATAATCAAAGATGTTTCGAAATCCTCTGGTCCGGATTTGTTTTTATCTTAGTTTTTCACTGACAGTATTAATGAATCAAACAGTCTTAATACTTGGAATTGGAGTAATTATTTTTTTTGGTTTACTTTATTTAAACCGAATTCTATTCCCTGAAGTTTTAGTTCGAATAACACCATTCTTCAGATTTTTTCCATATATGGCAGTACTGTACGTTGGATTCTCCATTTTACTCACTACAGCGACGATGAGTGAAATTTTGATTGAGATTGGTTTTGCATCATTAAAAATATTATTAATGGTTTCAATCATGGCACTTTATATTGAACAATCATTGTCTTCAGGGGTTCTTATCGCTCTCAGGAGTTTATGGAGTACTCTAAACCGTCCTTGGAGATGGATGGAAGACTTTTTCCTTTTTTTCGAATTGATCTTTCGATTTTTTCCTGCTTTTCAGAAGGAGTGGGAGTCAATCCATAAGGGGAAATCAGCTTTGGGGTTAAATGTTAACACAACCCGTTGGACTCAAATTCAGAATGTTGGGCATGATCTTCCGGGAATTGTTCTGAGAAATTATCGGAAAGCAGAGGAAACTGCAAAAATGATGAAGTTGCGAGGTTATGGAAATCAGATTCCGAGGGGCGTAGCTTTTCCAATTAGATTTTATCTCAGTGACGGACTTTTTATCATTGGTATAATCTGTTGTTTTTTTGGAGTAAATTTTCTTGGCAAGATTTAAAATCACCATACAATATGATGGAACAAAATTTTTCGGTTGGCAGTTTCAGCCGGCAAAAAGAACAGTCCAGGATGAATTAGAAAAGGTAATCTCCACGTTCTCTGATGGAGAGAAAATTAAAGTCTTTGGTGCAGGGCGTACCGACACAGGCGTTCATGCTTTAAGCCAGGTAGCTCATTTTGATCTTAATACTGATTTGGATACTTGTAACCTGATTAAGGCATTGAATGCTCATCTTTCTGAAGATATTCTTGTTGAAAGTTTAGATGTTGTTCCTGCTGATTTTCACGCCCGATATTCTGCACAAATACGGTGTTATCGTTATCAATGTTACACCGGGAATAATGTATTATTTCGGAATCAGTCGTGGATAACAGGACAATTAGACCAGTCAATCCTTCAATCAGTGGCTGAGACGGTTGTTGGAGAACATGATTTTCTCTCCTTCTGTAAGTTCAGAATTGATATGAAAAGTACTGTTTGTAAAATCTATGAATCCGTATGGAAAAAGCAAGATAAAATGTTAATTTACTATGTTTCCGGGAATCGATTTTTACATCACATGGTAAGATATTTAACTGGTACAATGGTAGAAATATCAAGAGGAAAATTCACGATTGAGTCATTTTTGAATCTATTGAATAATCCTGAAAAAAATGTTCAAATTTTTAAAGCGCCTCCTCAAGGGCTCATTCTTTATAAGGTTGACTATGCCTAGACTTGTTTTCAGATTGATTGTTCTTTTTCTAGTATTTTTTTGTTTTCTCCCCAGTCAAAATGATATTACCCAATCCAGAGTTACAGCTATCACCCGTGCGATCAAGAGAGTCAGTCCTTCTGTTGCAAGTATCAATGTAATTCAACTCAAAGAAGTGACTACCCGCTCACCATTTAATGATCCATTTTTCCAAGATTTTTTTCCGTATGAGCTTCATCGTCAAAGGGTTAAAAGTTCAGGATCGGGAGTTGTTGTTAGTCCTGATGGGTATGTAATAACAAATTTCCATGTTGTTGAAAATGCACTGGAAATTATTATTACTCTCCCAGGTGGTGAGGAATATGAGGCAGTTGTCATCGGCACAGACAGTATGACTGATTTAGCTTTACTTAAATTAGAGGGTGGGAATTTCCCATTTGCAACGCTTGGAAATTCTGATGAATTGATCATCGGAGAATGGGTAGTTGCGTTAGGAAATCCGTACGGTTTATTCGATGTGAACGATCAACCCACAGCTACTGCGGGAATAATCAGCGCAGTGAATATGGATTTCGGCCAGCAAAAATCAGGGCAGGTGTTTCAGAACATGATTCAGACCGATGCTGCGATTAACCCGGGAAATAGTGGGGGTCCTCTTGTGAACAGTCGTGGAGAGGTTGTGGGAATTAATACATTTATTTTTACCGGCTCTACAATGTCTCAGGGTTCGATTGGGATAGGATTTGCAATACCAATAAATCATGCGAAAAATATAGCTGAGGAATTAAAAACGAAAGGAAACATTGACCGCAGTTATTTCACAGGGATCCAGGTTCAACCATTAAACCAAAGGATCATTCGGTATCTTGATATTCCTGTCGAATCTGGTGTAATCATTGTCGAAATCAAAAAAGGAAGTCCTGCGGAAAGAGCTAAGTTGAAATTAGCAGATATAATACTATCTGTGAATGGTATTAAGGTGAAAACCGCAGAGGATATCAAGGAGATTATTCTTAACCAAGATCTACGCTCTGGAGATGAATTAGATATTAAAATTTATAGAAATAATCAAGAAAAGACTGTAACGATGAAATTAGGAAAAGTAAAAATGAAGTCGAGATATTGGTAAAAATATGATTGCGAAAGAAGGAAGAAAAATCATCCTGATATTATTTTTTCTAACAATTTTTTTCCGTTTGGTTGGCAATATAAATGGATTCGAATGGTTGAGTTTCGTTTATCTTATCTCAGGCTTATTCTTTTTATTTTCTCTCATCTTCTTTCGTGATCCAAAACGCAATATTCCCGCCGGGGATAATAGTCTTGTTTCTCCTGCCGACGGAAAGATAATTAACGTAGAACAAGTAAATGATCCAGATGTAGGAAAAGGAATACTGGTATCAGTTTTTCTTAATATATTCAACGTACATGTGAACAGGGTGCCTGTAACAGTGCTTATAAAAAAAACGGATTACAAACAGGGGAAATTTTTGGCAGCGTTTAATCATAAAGCTTCGGATGAAAATGAGCAAACAATTATACTTATGGAGTCATCAAAGGGGCTTATGAAAGTAAAGCAAGTTGCTGGATTGATTGCACGACGCATCCATTGTTATGCTCAGGCAGGAAAAACGTTATTGAAAGGAGATCGCCTTGGATTTATTATGTTTGGATCCCGTACTGATATTATTTTTCCCTCAGTCTATCAGGTGCAGGTGCATAAAGGTCAAAAGGTGACTGGGGGAGAAACCATTATTGCTAAATTAGACTGAATAATTAAGCAGTGAAACCAAATAAAATGAATAAAAATCGCAAACGGTATATCCCTAACATTTTGACTGTGTTAAACATGTTTCTTGGATTTTCAGCAATCGGGATGTTGATTAAAGGTTATCCTATAAAGGCTGGTTGGCTGGTTTTATTCGCTGGTGTATTTGATGCAGTAGATGGAAAAATTGCTCGTTTATTGGGAATTCCATCGAGGTTTGGGTCCGAATTTGATTCATTTGCCGATACAATTTCATTTTGTGTAGCACCATCGGTTTTGATATATACGACCTATGTCCAGGGATTGCCACCAATTTTAGGTGGATTAATCAGTTTTATCCCTTTGCTTTTTGGTACAATTCGTCTTGCACGGTTTAATGTATTACAGGAGAAAGATCCAAAACCCTATTTTATTGGTTTGACCACTCCATTGAATGCTTTGTTCATTTTTGGATATATGCTGTTTAGCGATAAAATATCAGGGAATACAGGGGATCCAAGAATTGCGATTCTCCTTGTGGTTATCATGGGGCTTTTAATGATCAGCCCCGTACGTTTTTCAAAATTTCCACTTATCTCTTTTCGAAAAGGTCGGAAAAACACCTATCGGTTGTTGGGAGTATTTACTTTATTGGTCAGCCTGATATTCCTCCGTGGAATTGTTTTGTTCCCACTCTTATCGGTCTATATTCTATGGTGTGTTGCAGCCTGGGTTATCAATCCTCATGAAATAGTTGATTCTATTTCTATCAAAAAGCCGTCGGAAAGAGAGTTTCTCTAATTGAATAGGCGATCTATCTTCCTCGTCATGTTTGGTCTTGGATGTGGAGCTCTTATTGGAACTCTTTTAGGAGAATTACTGGGAATGTTACTCCCTGTAGGAGTTGTTAAGGATTTTTTTCTTACAAGTATTAATTTTGATTTAGCAGGTTTGACAGGACAAGATTCAGGGGTAATAGTCTTGAATTTGATTATATTTACAGTAAAATTTGGTCTTTCATTGAAATTTAATTTCACTAGCCTAATCGGGTTAGCAACTGCATATTATCTACTGAGATTTTTCCGTTAGTTGGATTATTGAATTAAGTTAAATTCAGAATAGTTTAGGAGGAGAAATAATGGATGAAAATAGATTAGTGTACGCGTTATTCAACCTTGGGCCTATGGAAATCTTTTTCATTGTAGTGGTTATTCTAGTTTTGTTTGGAGCGAAACGAATACCAGAAATTGCCAAAGGAATTGGGCAGGGGATTCGCGAATTTAAAGGTGCGGTAGATGGTGCAAAGAAAGATATTGAAAATGTTGGAAAAGAGATTGAATCTGAGGATGGTGAGAAATCACCTGAATAATTCTCCCCTCTAAGTAAAACTTCTACTATATTCAAACCCCTTCTTATTTAATTTTCTTTCTTAAAATAGACTGTATGTAATTCCTTGCGTTGTTGGGAATATTTTGTGTAGAAACAAATCTAATATTCAAACGTAGGGAATAAGTAAGAATGTAAAAATCCTCTTTAAATTACTAATAGTATGATTCAGTTTGCTCATCCATGGTTTTTATTGTTAGCGGTTATTATTCCTGCTCTGATATGGTGGTATCGTTTGTATGGAAAAAATCAGGAAGGTACCCTCAGGCTTTCTTCAATTGATTTGCTTCAGGGAAGATTCATTAGACAGGGAAAAAGACGTGTAAGAATTTTATCATCGATACAAATCGGTGTCTTGCTGCTTATAGTATTGGCACTGGCGCGTCCGAGGCTTGTCGATACCCTTGAAGAAACGACTGTCACCGTTGTGGATATTGTAATGGTTGTTGATATTTCGAGTAGTATGCTTGCTGAGGATTTCAAACCCAATCGTCTTGAAGCGGTAAAAAAGACAGCGGCAAAATTTATAGAAAAGAGACCAGGAGACCGGATTGGCCTTCTGGTATTTGCGGGAGAGACATTCATTCAGTGCCCATTAACGGTAGATGCGCAGGTATTAAAAACACTCTTAGCAGAGGTAACCGTTGCTGAAAAGGATTACGATGGAACAGCAATCGGGATGGCTATCGCCAATGCTACAAATCGATTGCGAAGCAGTAAAGCCAAAAGTAAAGTAATGGTTCTTTTGTCAGATGGAAGCAACAACGCCGGGGAATTGGATCCCCTCACTGCCGCAGGTTTAGCAGCTGAATTTGATATCAGGATCTACACAATTGGTGCTGGAACGAACCAATCTGTAACATATATTCCTAACCGTGGCTATATCCGTAATGAAATTGACGAGAAAACACTTCAAGCGATCGCGGAGGAAACTCACGGCAGGTATTTTCGTGCGACCGATGAAGAAACATTAGAAGATATTTATGAAGAAATCAATCAACTGGAACGAACGGAAATTGAAGTACGGGAATATACCCGCTACGAAGAACTTTATGGTTGGTTTTTAATTCCAGCTCTAATATTCAGCTTTGGTTTTGAAATTTTAGAGCGATTTGTTTTCAGGAGAAAATCGTAATGGAGTGGAGATATCCATGGGTAATTATTTGTTTTGGGTTTTTACTTTTTTTCTGGATCGGACAGTTTTTAAGAAGAGGGCGTTCTCACTTTATCTTCAAATCAAGCACACCACAATTAGAGGCTAATTTATTGGGCAGGTTTGACCATCAAAAAAGATTATGGAAAAAGCGGATGGGTTTGTTTGGATTATCTTTTCTGATTGTTTCTGCTTCAGGACCCCAGATAGGAACAAAGGTAAAACCTATTGAGCGAAAAGGTGTTGATTTAGTTTTCGTTGTGGATGTTTCCATCAGTATGGATGCTGAAGATGTAAAACCGAGCCGGCTTCAAAAGGCAAAATTCGAGATATCTCAAATAATCAAACAACTTAAAGGGGATCGGGTAGGAATCATAGTTTTTGCTGGCTCTAGTCACATATATCTTCCATTGACAGCAGATTACGAAGCAGCCCAATTATTTTTAGATGGTATTGACACAAATATGATTCCTACTCAGGGAACATCCATCAGTTCAGCCTTGAATTCAGGATTGACTGCATTTATTACTGAGGAAAGTAAAAAATATAAAGTGATTATAATTATTACAGATGGCGAAGATCATGAAGGGGAAGCAGTCGAGATAGCAGAGAAAGCAGCAAGAACAGGAATCATCATTCATACGGTTGGAGTTGGTTCTGTAACAGGGTCTTTGATTCCAATCAAAAGTCAGAATGGGGTACCAAAGGAATATAAGCGTGATCGTCAAGGGAAACTCGTGACGTCAAAATTGAATGAAATGGCGCTCAGGGAAATTGCTGATGCGGGAAATGGTATATATGTCCGTTTTGACAACCGTTTAACAGGTCATCGGAATTTGATTCAAGCTATTGATTCAATGGAGAAAAAAATCATAAGTACTCATGAATTTTCAGAATTTGAAGATCGGTATCAGGTTTTCGCAATCATTTCATTGTTATTTTTTATCATTGGTTTTATGTTCCCAACCAAAAAAATGCAGAAAGATACTTGGAGAGGTAGAATTGTTTAGGAGAGGATTTAAAAGAGAATATTTGAAAAGCAGTACACTAGTGGTTCTTTTCCTGTTCGTTTCTCTGGCTTTTTCGGTGGATAAAGGGATGAAAGAATACAAACGAAATAATTTTGATGAAGCCAGAAAATATTATGAATCTGTTCTTGAGGAAAGGAAGAACGACTCTGCTGCTAATTTTGGATTAGGAGTATCAGCTTACCAACAAGGTGATATTAAATCGGCCATGGAAGCATTTGATCGTATACTAAGAGATGATGAGCCAGAATTAAAAGCAAAATCTTATTACAATATGGGGAATATCCTATACGAACAGCAGAGGTCCGAAGAAAGTCTTGCATTTTTTAAAAAAGCCTTAGAATTGGATCCTGACGATACAGATGCAAAATTCAATTACGAGATCCTCAAATATCATTTGCGGCCCCAAGAACAGCAACAGCAGAATGATAATGACAAAAATTCGGAGAACCAGGAAGAATCGGAACAAAGCAAGCAGGAAAACCAAAGCACAGAAAAAGAAGAAGATAAAACTCAACAACAGTCTGAACAAGGAGATAAAGGGCAAGAAAAGGAAAAGTCAGAAAAAAACCAGGGAGAGAAAGACAAAGAACAGGAAAAAATGGCCCAAGAACAAGGGAAGGAAGAACAAGAGGGAAAAGGGATACCTGAACCCCAAAAAAGCGAAGAAGACGGGGATAATCAGGATCGTATGAATGCCGAGGCCATTCTGGATGCATTAAAGGAAAAGGAAAAAATCCATCAGAAGCGACAGATTGCACGAGCAAAATCCAAAAAATTGGAAAAGGATTGGTAATGATTAAATTTCCACCTTCAATTTTATTATTGACAGTGTGCTTTGGATTACATTCCTATGCTTTTGCTGCAAAAGTTACTGCATCAGTAGATGCAACCAGTATCAGTCAAAATGATGTGTTTACGTTCAAGATAGAGGCAAAAGATGCAGAATCTAATCCCAAAGTCGATATTACACCTCTGTTGAAAAACTTTTCAGTCGTAAGTGGCCCAAGCCAACAGACCAGCATGTCCTGGATAAATGGGAAAATGCAGACTTCACGTAATTTGACCTGGACCTTAGTTCCAATGAAAACCGGAACATTAACCATTCCATCATTGTCCGTATACGTAGGTAATAAATCTTTTCGGACGAAAACCATTCGAATGAAAGTATCTAGGGGTAAACAATTAGCTGAAGCAAAGGATCTTTTTCTAATGGTGGAATTGGATAAATCGGAAGTGTATCCAGGAGAACAGGTAACAGTTATCTATAAATTATTTACAAGAGTAAACATGTCTATTCAAGACCTTGAAATGCCAAAATTTGTTGGATTCTGGGTTGAGGAATTGTTTGCTCCAAACCGTGTAGAATTTCGGAAGGTAAATTTAAAAGGCATTCAATATAATGTTGCCCAATTGTATTCTGCGGCTCTTTTCCCAACGAAAACCGGAGAGCTTTTTTTAGACCCAATGAAGGTAAAATGCAATGTTACTGTTAAAAACAAAAAGCGACGGAAAAGTATCTGGGATGATCCCTTCTTTGATTCATTTTCCCGTCAGCAAACTGTTCCTAAAGTTCTCCTTACAGAAAAAACTTTGATAAATGTTAAACCGTACCCAAATGGCAAACCAGCGGATTTCACCGGAGCTGTAGGATCATTTACTTTATCTGCATTTGCAGATATGAAGTCGGTCAAGGCTAATGAAGCTATTACTTTAAAAGTGAAATTACAGGGGACTGGAAATATCTCTATGTTTAGTCTTCCAGAATTTGATTTTCCCCAAACTTTGGAGGTATTTCCACCTACTTCAACCATAAAAAAGGAACCATTGCGTGATAATATTACTGGATCGGTTTCTTGGGAATATATCTTGATTCCACGTCAAGAAGGGAGATTCATTATTCCCAGAATAGAATTACCATTTTTCGATTCTAAAACTGAAAAATGGAACAGAACATCCACCCGTCCAATTCAAATTTCAGTATTACCCGGTGAAACTTCTGCGGAAGTTTCCTCAGGATTGACAAAGGAGGAGGTTGTGCTTCTGGGAAGTGATATCCGTTACATCCGCAGGGAAATTCCTCAGTGGATATATAGAAAATATTCAGGCATTTCATTTGAAATTCTAACCCTTTATGGACTCTCACTCATTTTCTTTATTTCACCTGGATTTATGAAAAACATACAAAGAAAAAAAGGAGGGACTGAAGATATTCGTCGGTCAAAAAAAGCTTTAAAAACCGCCATGAGAGCTCTGAACAAAACTCAGGGAGACATTTTTTCACATGCATCCCGAATTCAGTATCGCTATTTGAAAGATAGATTTCTATTGTCCACGGATAATCTTGATCCTTTAACTGCGAAATCACTTTTAGAAAATAGCATTCCAGATGGTGAATTGAAAGAACTGGTTCATATGTTGAAGATCTGTGATACGGGACAATATTCCCCCGGGAAAAAAGCTGAAGAAAAGAACCTCATTACTGATGTAAAATCTCTCTTAAAACGGATTGATGCTCATGCATAAATGGATATCAGTATTTATCATTAATGTTGTTCTGTTAACAGCACAACAAGCTGAAATAGATTCATTGTTCATGCAGGCAAACCAAGCAATGGATGAACAATCTTATAGACAAGCTGTGATTAATTATGAAAAGATTTTACAAATGGGGATTGATCATCCGGATCTTTATTACAATCTTGGAAATGCATATTATAGGATGGGTATATATGGTCAATCGGTTTGGGCATATGAAAAGGGACTCCAATTCACTCCTCGTGATCCAGACCTGAATTTTAATCTTGATTTGACAAACACAAGGGTCCGGGATAGGATTGAAGTGCCGGAAACATTTTTTCTGCTGGAATTTTACCGATTAATAAAAAATATGTTTACTATCCAAGATGCCATTTTTCTAGGAGCACTCTTTCTAGTCATTTCAGCTTTATTATTTGGACTTGAAAAAATGAAATGGTTGAGGATTCCATTTTCATCCCGTATTATTGGCAGTTTCATTATTCTTTCTGTTCTGGTTCATGGAATCACACTGGATAAATATTTGGCTTTGTCAGAAGTCCATGAGGGCATTGTTGTCTTTAGAGAAGTAGAAGCTTTTTCTGCTCCGTTCCGCCGTGAGGATGCAGTATTATTCAGAATTCATGAGGGTGTTAAACTGGAAATAAAACAGAAGCAACCAGAATGGATTGAAATTGTATTACTTGATGGGAAAAAAGGCTGGATTCAATCCAAATCAGTTAGAGAATTATGAAAATAATAACTGTGTTATTATATATTTCTCTCTTGTCTTGTATTGCTTTCAGTCAGGAGCAGGATGAATCGATTGATCCAAACACTTTAATTGATTATAAGCCCAATTGGCCTATCGTCGTTAATCCGTTTTTGGATATGGAAAATCTTAAAAATAATGAAGATGTGAGGGATACTTCGGAGATCATAATAGAAGGATATCGTGTCCAGGCTTTGGTTACCCGGAATACACATAGTGCAGATAGTATCCGTGCGGTTCTGTCTGATAAAATTGATGAGGATGTTTATATAACATATGAAGTTCCATATTATAAAATTCGTGTGGGGAATTGCGTTGACCGAAAACAAGCGGAGGAACTTAAGCTGAAATTGGTGGAACTTGGTTATGCTTCCGCATGGATCATAAGAACCCGCGTGAAAGCTCCTGAATTTATCAGGGAATATTAGTTTTTTAATCTGGGAATATCTTTTTTGGGATTTAGATATATTTTATATTCACATCCTTATTTTTTACGGACATTTGTTGGTTTTATTTGGGGCCATAGCTCAGTTGGGAGAGCGCCTGAATGGCATTCAGGAGGTCGTCGGTTCAATCCCGTCTGGCTCCACTGATTTGAATAATAAATGTTAAACCACGATCTGACTTGATAAAATGGAAATAAATCAGGACATGAATAAAGAAAATTATTCGTTAGAATCTTCAAAACTGGTAACCAGCAACATTGCTCCTATTTTTCATGTGTTGTCCAATGAGCAGCAAATTCTTCAGAGAACAGATCAAAAAGCGTTTACTATGCTTTCTATCTTAGGGGTCTTCATGGTGTTTTTTATTGTTCATTTTTTGAAAATCCAATTAGACTGGTTTAAATTTATAATGGTTGTCATTTATTTTATATCTGCATTTCTTGCAATCATAAACCTTGTTCTTGTTATAGTTCCAAAAGTGAAAAAACGTGAACCTCAGGAATTGAATCCAACCTATTTTGGTGGTATCAGCCAGTTTGAAAACCAGGAAGAATATAGTTCACATTTTCGAGAAGTGTTTACCAATGACGATAAAACGTTCACAATGTTTGCAAATCAGGTATTCGCCCTGGGAAGAATCAATGCGTATAAAAATCATGCAATAAAACGATCGATTTTATTTTTCATAATTGCCATTATTTCAGAATTATTTATTATAATGGCTATGGCTTGGGGGCGAGCGGGTCCTTACCTGTTTCCAGGTGGGTAATGCAAAAGTTCGCCTTATGTTTGATATTATTTTTTGGGTGTATGTCCACCACAACTGCGCCAATTGTTGGCCCAGCTGGTCCTCCTGGTCCTCAAGGTGAACAAGGTCCTGAAGGACCTTCAGGACAAAATGGAGAATCTGTTCCCAAAGAATTGGTTTTAGAACTTAAGAATACATTGGAAGAATTAAATAACTCCAAAAAGAGTTTAAGAGAAGAAATCGTTGGAACTGTACATTATGTTTTCGGAATTGCTCCTCCAAGAATCGGATTTTTAAGTTTGACATCATTTGGGAATCTTTATCAACTGAAAAATAAAAACCCAATCACAAGGGGAGACTCCTTTCTGTTGCTGGGCAGGATTGATTTAAGAAATGACTTTATTTCGCTTTCGGTACTTCCTGGATCAGATGATATTCAACAATCTTTTTTAGCAATCACTCAAAATGGAGAATCGTATGAGTCAGCTGATCTGAAAAATTGGTCTCAAAAGGAAAGAATTCCTCTAGAACAGTAATAATTTTCACCAAATTTCACTGTATCATACTATCAAATAATGAATCAAGACAAAAAATGCAATGTAGTTTATTCCACAGATCCGAATTTTGAGAATAATTATAATGATATGGATGATCCTGACACGATTGAAACTTATAACCAGAATATTCGTATTTGGATCGATCGTCGAGGCGGAGGGAAGATATTGACTGTGATAAAGGGATTTAAGGGGCCTGCTTCTGACCTGGAATTACTTGGGAAAGAGCTAAAGAAACGTTGTGCAGTTGGAGGGAGTGTCAAAGACAATACAATTCTGATTCAGGGGAATCACAGAGATAAAATACTAAGTATTCTAACCGAAAAGGGGATCAAAGCAAAAAAGGCAGGCGGATGAGTATAATACTGTTCGAAGTTTTGATAAAGATCACAATACATTTTTAATAAAAGGATCCATAAATTACCCTATTATGAAAAGACTTAAAATCAGCATATTCTCAATTTTACTCCTTACGGGATTTTCCTGTGCAAAGAAGAACCATGAGGGTTCTTTATCTTTCATAGTTACATCGAATGTCAGATGTCAACTTGATCCCTGTGGGTGAAAAAAGAATCCCATAGGCGGTCTGCCTAGAAGAATGAAGTACATTGAATCTGTAAAGAAGGAAGGGAAGAACCCTGTTATTCTTGATGCAGGAGATGCTCTATTTGAATCATCAAATACAATCATGAAACAAAACCTAGCTTCCTCAAAATTTAAAGCGCAGTCATTAGTGAAGGGATATGAAGTTATTGGGTATGAAGCGATCAATGTAGGTGCATTTGATCTTGCAGCTGGCTACGAATTTTTAAAAACTGTTTCCGATGGCACATCAATTCCGTTTTTGTCGGCTAATTTAGTTGACAAACAATCAGGGGAAAGAGTTTTTGATCCATATATTATCGTTGAACGACCTCCTTTCAAAATTGGGATAATCGGAGTCACAAATTTGCTTCCTTCAAGTGTAACTGAATTAACTATGAAAAATTACCTGGAGGTTGGGAAATCGTTCATAGAAACCCTTAAGCGAGAAGCAAATATCATTGTAATGCTTGTCAATGCGGATAAAAAAGAAAGGGGAATCATCAAAAAGGAATTTGCAGAGGCAGATTATATCATCTTGAGCAGGGAAATCCAAAGAACACGCCAAAACCAAGCTCAGGGAACAGGTCCTTTTATTTATTCGCCAGGGAAGCAGGGTAAATATTTAGCGGTTATAGATTTAAACATTGTAAACCTGGATTCGCCGTTTGTAGATGTTTCTTATTATAAACAACAGGTAAAAAACACGGAGACACGGATAGCAAGGTACAAAAAAAAGGAACCGGAAAAATCATTTGAGGAAATTTATGCCAATCAACCGAATATTCTTCGAAACATTGATGTGTTAAGAAAACAGAAACATAGAGCTAAGGATCAATTGGATAGGGCAATAAATCAAAGTGAATATAAACTTGTGTCTATGAGTAGAAAAATCGGGGATGATTTGGATATGCTGACTTTTGTTGATCGTGTATTCAAGAAAGAAAACGAAATCAAAGGTATTCCAAATCTACCTCCAGGGAAAAAACTAAAAAGTCCAATCAGATCATTGAAAAATTATTGAAAAGGATATTTATCCAAAATTCGCTGTTTCAAGTTTTATTTTTTTTAATCATTTCTGTTGTAATTGGATTTGGAAGTAATTGGCTGAAGGATGATCCAATTCCCCTTTTTGCAGTAAAGTTAAAAATTGCCACTACTGATGACCTTCTGTCTGATATTGTAACTGAATCGGTACTAAGAGCCATTGGTTTAGATCAGGCACGGAAATTCCATAACGAGGATGTAGTTTTTGTGGATGCACGGGATTTAGAGTATTATGAGGAGGGACATATACCTGGGGCTTGGAATAGCAACCATTTTATGGAATTAATTTTCAAGTTGGATTCACTTCAGGGGAAAGATAGAAGTATAGTCACATATTGCGATGGAGATGATTGCGGGTCAAGTGAAGATCTTGCATATGACTTACAGAATGAGGGATTTACAAAAATTTTTGTATTTGTCGGTGGATGGTCGGAATGGCAACAAGCTGGCTATTCCATTAAAAAATGAGATTTATTACCCAAAGTTCAATTTTTATTATTTCATTTAGACTGATAATTGGAGGCATCCTTGTCTTTGCAAGTCTAGATAAAATATCCGCACCTGGAGAATTTGCACGGGATATTGCACATTACCATATTCTTCCACTGGGAACTGAAAATTTGTTAGCTCTTGTTTTACCATGGCTGGAACTAACCGTTGGGATAGGGTTAATCCTAGGTGTTTTTATAACTGGTGCGTCAATTTTGTCTATGGCAATGTTGGGAATGTTTATCATAGCAATTGGTTCGGCAATCTTGCGGGGATATAATATTGAATGTGGCTGTGGATTAAAAGAGGGGGAGATGGTTGGAGTTGGAAAAATTATTGAAGATTCAATTTACTTTTTACTTGCGTGGCTCATATATAAACGCAGCGGTAATTGGTTTGAAATATTGCCAAAGGCAGGTTGACGGAAATATAATAGACTGGTAAATTCTGGTTCAATTTTTGCGGGAGTAGCTCAGTGGTAGAGCCCCACGTTGCCAACGTGGTTGTCGCGAGTTCGACCCTCGTCTCCCGCTCATTTTTTCATTCTGAAAGAATTTCCTTGGTTCCATTTGGCGTTACGCCATCAATTTGATCCGGAGTGCCACCTAGTTTTTTAAATACTGATCGTTTCATATTTTCCCACATATTTTTTGTCCAGATCTTAAAAGAAAAAATATACATGTTTCGTGGAAAATGCTGGTCTCGTTCTACTGGGCAGAAAAATTGGGTTCTGGTATCCTTATACAAATCATATATCATCCATCCAATTGTGGTTAGTGGAACTGCGAGGTTCATAGCCTGATATGTCTTTCCTCCAGGAAAGAGGTCTCCAATTTGAGAGGCAATATTATTCACATCCATCAGAATTTCAACCATGGTTCCTACTAGAAAAATTCCGGTTGATGATAAAAATCCTTTTCGTATTGAGTTTTCAATCATTGTGAGGTCAGATTTAACCTCATTTATTTCAAGAAAATTGAGAGATAAAACAGAATCACTGGATGTTGAAAGGAAAACGTGTGGCTTTTCCATTTTCATATCAAAGCGGATTTTTTCAAAAGGAAAGGTCTCGTCATTTTTTGTTATCAAAATCCCTCCCCGTTGTTCAAGGAGCTCTATCCGCCCTTGTAAAGAATAGCTTTTATAAAAAAGTTTTTGAAAATCATTATAAATAAAATAGACTCTTTTTAATGGTTCAGCCCGGTGTTTTTTGATATCAAAATCGTGAAAATACACTGAATCTGCTGATAATGAGTCAATCAATCCTATGTCTGTCAATCCATTGGTATAAACAATGACATGGTTTACATCTGCAAAGAGGTAAACATTCCAGAAAAATGCAAATATGAGGATGAGGATGTGAAAGTAATGCTTCATTTTACCTTAATCTTATTAACTTTACTGATTAAATAAAAACTCTAAATGTTTCAAAACAGATATTTATTCATATTTTCTTTTTTTGCGGGAATTCTCTTTTCTCAGCCAAAATTTTCAATTGGTATGGATGTGGGATATTATAAACCAGCAATGTCTGTTTCAAGTGAAAATCAACTCCCTCAAGCCTCTGGATTTTCAGCAGATGTTCTTCCAGGTTATAGCATGTTCTATCAGTTCTTTCCAGGAGCAAGAGTAGGTTTTTCACATTCCTTTTCTATACACATAGACCAAACAAAATCTGGGACCCCGTTTTCCAGAATTTTTTCCTATAGAATGTTCATTTTAGAAACATTCTTTTTGGCCCGGGAACGATTGGAATGGAATTTTTCCCTGGCGCCCACATGGAATAAGGGGAGTATTCACCTTGATGCTAAAGGAAATTATGACGAATGGGACAATTTTTTAATTGGTTTTAATGATACACAGGATCCTATTCCCGTAATTAGTTCAGATAAAATGACAACTTACTGGTTCGGATTTGCCAGTTTTATTGGTTTAAGATATTATATCCGTTCCTGGTGCGCCATTGATATTAAAACCGGATTTATGAATAATTATTATGACAACAAAAATTGGAAGTTTCAAGGCGAAAAAGTCGTTGGGCCTGAGATGACAATTTCCGAGGAACCGATTATTACAGTGAAAGTGATTTTTGGATGGTAAAAATGAAAGTAATCATAGTCGTGGTTTTTATTCTTTTTTCTGTTACGAATGCCAAGCAAACAGAAAATGAGAGGAAAGAAAATCCTTGTAAATCTACTTATATCAAAAAAGCACGAGAAGGCGGTTTACGGTCTTTGTCTATTTTTGAAATGCCTGTTTATTATTATGATGTGAGGCGATGTGAAGATGTGATAGAATCCAATAAATTATTTGTGGATATTGAGCAGGAACAAATTACCGAAGATTTTACTCAAAGTAAACAGATGCGTAGTTGGACATCTACTTTCGCATATTGCACAATCATTACATTAACTTCATTATATATGGATTTATTAATATCTAAATGATTCAATAATAGGCCTGAATAATTAATTCCTTTTTAATTATCTTATTCCAGCGTTTGAATACTATTTCCTGGATTGGAAAAACTATTATCACCATGGTTAGATGAGAAATCGTTATAATTCATGGGTATCTTCTTTCGGGATAATATCAAGATCCCTGAAGATCAATTGAGAAATTTCCTTGGCAATATCATCTCTTTTGCAACCTTCGTTTATGAGTGCATCCCATGCTGTGTTCAGGATTGATAAATTATCCTGATTACCAAAAAAATCATCCAATACTGAAATTGGAACATGAAAATCCCGTAAACGCTGATACCGATCAATATTTTTTGTTTCCATCAAAAGAATATAGCCAATGAATATCTCTATTGATATAATTTTTGATTGGTGGAGAAGCATCACATTTGTATGATTGGAGAAAAAAAACAGAAGGTGTAAATTCTATCCCTTTATTAATATTGGAGGATAGTAAAACCAATATAATTGGCGTCGTACCCAAGTGGTTTAAGGGGGCGGTTTGCAAAACCGTTATTCACCGGTTCGAATCCGGTCGACGCCTCCATTTATAGTGCCCGGGTGGTGAAATTGGTAGACACAAGGGACTTAAAATCCCTCGCCCGTATAGGGCATGTCGGTTCAAGTCCGACCCCGGGTACTTTTTTTAATAACTAGAAGAAACAATTCACTTTAAAAAGTATACAATACTTTTAATTTTGTCTAGAAGGATTCTTATTGAGTTAACATCGTTTGTGTTATTACGGATGATTAGATTGACGACCTTTCAGGGGCCCTATTATTTTTATAATGGGTAACTTCAGCCAAATATGAACAGTCGTGAACATATTAAAAATGATCTTTTAGAAAGAAAGATCAGCGCCATCATCAGAGCGGAAAATCAAAAAGTAGCTGAGCAGGCCATGCAGGCAGCAGTAGATGGTGGATTTAGAGTTGTAGAATTCACACTTACAACACCTGGAGCACTGAATCTGATTACCCAATTCAGAGAAAATAATGATCTAATAGTAGGTGCAGGTACCGTTATGTCATCTGCCCTCGCACAAGAAGCGGTGGGTGCCGGTGCTCAGTTCTTGGTTTCACCAGTCTGCAACATAAATGTAATACAAGAAGCGGTAAAACTGGATGTGGTCAGTATTCCGGGGACATTCACTGCCACAGAAATGGAAACTGCGCACCAAGCTGGTGCTGATCTTGTGAAATTGTTTCCAGCACCGGCGAATGTGGCAGAATATATCCGCTTTATCCTTGCACCTCAACCTTATCTCAAAATATTCCCTACATCCGGAGTTAATCTAGACAACATGATGGATGTTCTGGATTCCGGTGCGGCAGGTATCGGTTTTGTAAGGCCGTTGTTCGATCCGGAAACGATCCGCAACAAAAACTATGATAAAATACGACAACGAGCTGAGGCAATTGTGGAACGTCTGGCTTCTCTTTGAAGCCTACCTTTCCGTTTCGTCGCAATTGGGCTCATAACCCGATGGGTGGATAATTATCCAGTTATGGGGGATTTTTTGGTGAAAAACAAAGTGGATTTATTAAATTTAGAATTGCTAATCTTGTTACCGATGGCAAGATAATTAGATTTGCAAGAATGAAAGCTTTTGATATGATAGATAATGATGCAAATTTAAGTAAACCTGTTAATAAATTAATCAAAGAAAGATTTAACTCGGAGTATTTAAAACTTTTCTTAAAAACAACTGTTAATTAATGGAGAAAAAAATGAATAGAAAAAAACTGGAATTACTATATTTATTAAAAACACTTTTTGCACTAATCACTCTATTTTTATTTATTGCCTCGTGCACGAAAACCTATACACCCACAAAGTATTTAATAGAACAATTCTACAAAAACAACCGGATAGGCGGTGGTGCCTTTTCCGATGATGAAACTAATTTGCTGGTTAGGAGCAATGAATCGGGAATCTTTAATGTGTATGAAATTGATATTGCTTCAGGGGAAAAAACACAAAAGACATTCTCAGAAAAGGAATCCTTTTTTGCTATCGATTATTTGCCAGGAACCAATCAGATTTTGTATTCGGCCGATAAAGGTGGTGATGAACTAAACCACATTTACTTAATGAATGAAGATGGTGCGACAACCGATCTTACTCCTGGTGAAAACGAAAAGGCAAGTTTTGCCGGTTGGAGCAAGGACAAAAAATCGATGTACTTTACATCTAATAAACGAAATCCCCAGTTTTTTGATTTTTATAAAATGAATATCGAGACTTGGGAATCTGAAATGCTTTATCAGAACGATAATGGTATTAATATCTCGAATATGTCGGAAGACGAAACTTGGTTCGCCTTTAGCCAAAAAATAACAACCAGCGAAAAAAAACTGTTCCTTACAAACAGAATCGATAACTCTACGATTGAATTATCTGAAGAATCAGGCAGTTATAATGCATCGGGCTTTAGCAAGGATAATAAGTATTTCTTTTTTATTACTGATGTTGATAAAGAGTTTTCATATTTGGTGAAATATAAAATTGAGACAGGAGAGAAAGAAGTTTTGTTCGAAACCAACTGGGATGTGATGTATAGCTATTTAAGTGAAAATGAGAGGTATCGTGTCATAGCTATTAATGAAGATGGGAAAAACACCCTATTCATTAAAGATTTAGTCAATAATTCAGATGTTTATTTTCCTGAAATACCAGATGGGGATATTAAAGGAGTCAGCTTTTCCGAAAGTGAGGAGAAAATTCGCTTGACCATTGGTACCTCAAAAAGCCCGAACAACATTTATGTGTATGATATGGGTAGTAAGGAATTGAAGAAGCTTACCGAAACTTTGAATCCCGAAATAAATGCCAATGATATGGTTGCTGCTGAAGTGGTTAGATATCCATCGTTCGATGGTCTTGAAATTCCCGCCATTTACTATAAACCTATAGATGCAAGTAAAAGAAATAAAGTACCAGCTCTTGTTTGGGTTCATGGTGGTCCCGGAGGACAAAGTCGCACAGGTTATTCATCCCTCATTCAATATTTGGTAAATCATGGCTATGCAATTCTTGCTGTAAACAACCGTGGAAGTAGTGGATACGGCAAAACATTCTTCAAAATGGATGACCTTAACCATGGCGATAAGGATCTTAAAGATTGTATTTGGGGAAAGAAATGGTTGCAAGCTCAAGATTATATTGATGCAGAAAAAATTGGAATTATTGGAGGTAGTTACGGTGGCTATATGACTATGGCAGCAATGACGTTTACTCCCGATGAATTCAAAGTTGGTGTTAATATCTTTGGAGTAACAAATTGGCTGAGAACATTAAAATCAATTCCTCCATATTGGGAATCATTCCGGAATGCACTTTACAAAGAATTGGGTGACCCTACTACGGCCGATTCTGTTAGGCTGTATGAGATTTCTCCGGTATTCCATGCTCATAAAGTAAAAAACCCAGTTATGGTACTTCAGGGCGCAAACGATCCACGTGTCTTAAAGATAGAATCGGATGAAATTGTTGCAGGTATTGAAGCAAACGGAATTACTGTTGAATATGTTGTTTTCGATGATGAAGGACATGGTTTTCGCAAGAAAGAAAATGAAATTGAAGGCTATGGAAAGGTTTTAACCTTTTTAGAGACATATCTAAAAGGTGAAGGAGGAACTTCACAAAATTAAATATATCGACCCTAAATCGTCTTCCAGCTAATTGAAAATAGAAGAAGTTGCGTGAGGCTCATAACCCGATGGGTGGGTTATTGCCCATTAATTGGTTTTTTTTATTTGTGGGCAAATTGGTAGCTTCAGATATGAAATGGATTACAAAATGTTTAAAAAATTATGCAGTTTTTAATGGGAGGGCGGGTAGAGATGAATGCACCTATTTTTTTCTTTTCGTTACTTTCATCCAGGTTTTCTTCCTTACCATTGATTTGTTAATAGGTTGGAAGTTTCAGAACATCATTGATGGAATACCATGGTATCCTTTATTTGAAATTTCTCGTTTATTAACTGTCCTTCCTGCATTTGCAGTTGGGGTCAGAAGATTGCATGATTTAAATAAGTCTGGATGGTGGATTTTGTTGATATTTACGGGTATTGGAATTATCCCAATTGTCTATTGGTGCTGCTTTTTGAATAGCGATAAAGATGATAACCAATATGGCTTAAGCCCCACCCAGTAGCGGGATTTTTTAATTCCCCACGCTCCAAATTGATTTCTCTTAGATTTTTATTTCATTGGAAAATAGTAGGGCCAAACAATGGCATCCAGGATCATTGTCTGAATGCTAAAGGGAATAAGCCCTGCGATTCCCGCATAAAATAACCAAGAGCTTTTCTCAAAATTAGAAAAGAAAAATGCTAGAAATAATCCAATTGATGAAAATCCAACTGTAAATAGAATTATCCGAATTCCAATCCACAGTAAAACTGATGGATTACTGATCATTGCAAAAGTCATATATATCCACAAAGCAGATGGAATAAGAAAACCAGCATAGAATAAGTTTATTATTGTGAAATTATAACAGCCAAAGATTTGAGTAGTGTCAAATGATACATACTGTAATATATATCCTGTAAAGAAAAAATATCCGATTGCTGCTAGGAACATACAAATGGTATAGTAAGGTCGAATATGATCAGGTACAGCTCCCCAAAGTTCACTGCGCAATTCAGTGTTTTTCAAGAGCCCATGAGCATATGAACCCAATACAGCGCTTCCCCCTGTGAGGTTTAATAAAAGAAAAATAAGGGATTGTTTATTCAATTAAATCAAAAGATTTCTTATTTATTATTTTTTTACCACCTAAAATTCCATTTTCTAAATATGAAAGAAACAAAAAACCCCGCCAGATGACGGGGTTTTTTTAGTACGTTTAAATTTCAACTTTTAAAAAATTTCCTGAAGAAGGATTTAATTGATGATTCCTTCTTTTCAGGTTCATTTTCAAGTGAGATATCAAAATCAGTTTTCTCACTAAGGATTTTTTTGATTTCTGCTGGGGTGATCCTCGCATCATCGTAACTCACTGTTGCTGTACTGGTTTCAAAATTCACATTACAGGACTCTATTCCGTCAACATCATTTAAAACCGATTTCACCTTATTTACGCAACTATATTGACACGCCATTCCTTTTACTTTCAGGTTGGTTGTAGTTTCACCTGCAACAAGGAATGTTAATAAAACGAATAGTGTAATAGAATATTTCATAGTGTACTCCTTTTCATAATACAATTGGGCCAATTTAAAATAAAAATACTACTCTTACCACTGAAAATCATCATCGACTAATTTCCGTAAATACCAGGATGCTGTGGAACGAAACGGCTTCCATTTTTTCTACTTTTTCTACAATGTATTTTTTATATGGAAGTTCATTTAGATGAAAAAAACACTTTAAATCCTACCTACATAATCTATGGGGATTATTTGCCCTTGTCTTTACAATCATTTTTGGTATATTGTATGTCCGTAAGTAGCGTGGTGTCTTTGTCTACTCCAAATTGATTCCTCTTGGTAAATTGAAGAGATGAGCAAAAAAGAAAAACATATAGAATAATTCAGCATGTTGTGA
>JYMV01041773.1_pt1 | contig 38726 bp, 31 predicted proteins | sample 338911 | NCBI WGS metagenome assembly JYMV01 (sample SAMN03354496, study PRJNA234377) | hydrothermal vent metagenome | biome: Deep sea; feature: Hydrothermal plumes at the Eastern Lau Spreading Center, Western Pacific Ocean; material: Seawater | place: Tonga | collected 2009 | depth 2000 m m | reverse complement strand
ATTTTGACATTACTCCACGTCAAGATACTTCAGTTCAAGAAAGAAACCAGCATGTTCTACTCAGGTGGAGTTCACACCTCTGCTCATTATTAAAGCAGGCACAGGTCAAAATTACCTATTGCATCAGTTACTCTCAAAGAAGTATAAATTGGACTAACCGAGAGAAAAAATTACAAGCAAACTATTATACTACTCCTAACGAGTAGACAACGGCTCAATACCTCATTTCATAGTCTTTCATAATTGATGAATCATTCTTTATTCAATTTTCTAAGAGCAATTGGACTTCTGCTATTTAGTCCATCTTCCTAAAACCAGCAGAGGTTAAAATGGTGCAACACCATCTTTGAGCATTTTATGATATCGGTAGAGATACCAGCACGCTACGGTCCGCCAAGGTCTCCATTTTTCTGCAATCGAAATTGCCGGCTTTTCCCAACCTTCTTCCGGAAGTTCATAGAGCCTTTTCAATGCGGCTTCAAGAGCCGCATCACCCAAAGGCAGCAGATCCTGACGATTCAAGCTGAACATTAAGTACATTTCTGCAGTCCAGCGTCCAATTCCTTTTACCTGCACCAGTTGTTGAATAGCAATTTCGTCATCCATCTTTAGCAATGCAGAAAAATCCAGTTCACCACTTTTCACCCATTGCGCCAAGCCACGCAGGTATTTTATTTTCTGGAAAGACAGTCCCACCTTTCTTAAGACGGAATCATCCAGGTTCAGTAATAATTCCGGAACCGGTTTGTCATTTTCAAAGAGCTTCCGGAAACGATTCCGAATTATGTTTGCAACATGGTTGGACAATTGTTGTCCAATGATGGAATTCGACAAGCTTGAAAACCCATCTTCATTCGGCATCAACTCACAAGGTCCCGCACGTTCCATTATTCCGGCAATTCGAGAATCCGCACCTCTTAAATACTGCTCGGCCTCATGCCATTTATTCATATTCACAAAATAATATCCAGGTTAAGGCTGTTTCCAAAGAGCCTTATTTCATCCAGACTGCCCGTGTTCAATTCTGTGCCAACAGTAATATTCTCAAAGGCATTATCCATGGTTAACATAATTCAAACCACAGTTAATTTCCACAAAAGTCAAAACCCGGCTGACAAACTGTACATGCCTCAGAAACTCAGCAACTAAAAACAGTTGCGGCCTACATGTGCAGCTTGTAGCCGGGAGATTCCGGCTGAATCTAATTCTTCAAACAACAAAGCCAAAAAATAGCGTGATGCTACCTTTTGGCTTTAATTGAGATTTATATTTTTCTAATTGACAAACAAGTCTGGAATTTGAATTTTTTCCAGCTCATCCTATTTTTTACTTTTCGTTCATCCAGTCACATTTATCCGCTTCTCGGCGTTTTCCTGATTATTTTGCAGCATGGATTGCGGAATGTTCCTCTTATTTGTTTCAGCTTTATTTTTTGCGTTTATTTGGACCCATGCTGCCCGCAATTCCTTGAGTAGATCAATCACAACAAGTACAGGTTCAAACTTTTTTTCCATGTTCGCCTCAATCAATTGACTGAACATGTAGCTATAGAGTGACTGCAGATTTTTTGCAATATCACCACCTTGTTCCATGTTCAGGGTCGCCATCAGTTCTGTCACAATGTTCTTGGTTTTAATCAAGCAATTATGAACCTTTTCAATTTCTCCTGATTTTATGTGCTCAACTGCAAAGCTGGCATTTTTTATTGCTCCATCATAAAGCATAATGATCAGCTTATTTTGATCAAGTGTGTTCACAGCAGCCTTTTTATAGGCATTCTGATAATTACCGTAGGTGCTCATCGCATCTCCTTATTCATATTAGGTTTAGATCTTCCTGGCTCCGCTCATGGCGGAGAGTTGCTGACTAATATAATTTTGTTGGGATTTTAATCTCCCCATAGTACTGTCCAGCTTGGCGAATTTATTTTGCAGCCGGGAACGTTTGCTTTCAGCTCTTTGGTTTAAACGTTTTATTTGCTCATCAAAACTGCTCATTTGTCCTGTTATATCATCAGTTGCACGCTTGACGTTTCCACCAAGAGGATCATTTAGTTTACTAAGTTTATCACCTAATTTGACTGCTACTCCTTTGGAAATTTTCACTGTAGCCTCTTCTTCATCAACCAGGTCGTTATCGTCAAGTGTAACGAATAGTCTCAAACCTTCAGTATTTGAGTCTTCCGCACCAACAAGTAATTGTCCTCTGCCTTTGGCTTTCACATTACCTATTAGGCCTTCAACATTCTCGCCAGGTGTGCTGACTCCATCTTCCAGACCCAAGCTTGTCAGATCCATCCCGGATCCTGCTTCGACCTCAATGGTACTGCTGTTTCCATAAGTGCTGGAAATTATCTTCAATCGTCCTTCTTCTTCTCTAACCTGTATCCTGCGTCGACCTAAAACCTTATCTTCCATCAAACGGTTCTGCAGGGTTTTAGCCAGACTGCCACGAGTATAGATGTCCTTGCGTAACTCAATCGGATCAGAAACCCTGCCGTTTAGTTTGACAATCAAAACGTTGTTGGTATCATCAATCTTGATTGTTCCAGCAAGAGGTGTTCCCAGATAGTATCCACGTTTGGCCGTATTTGAAATGTCAACGCGGTAACCGCTGGGATTAACCCTGGTTTTTTCCGTCATTCCCAGGAAACTAATGCCGGGATTATCTGTTTTTCCATGACTGCGGAATAAATTTGCAACATCGGAAAAAGTTTCAACTATTTTTTCGTTCAACCTTTTCTCATCGATAGACATGAGCCCCCTGTCATCGATTTTCAGTCCAATCGAAAAAAGCATATTCGTAGATTGGGGCAAACCACTCACTGTTCCAATTGTTGTGGTTGCAATCTCATTGACCATCTGGGCCAGATTCCTGTCACTCAACAAAGGAGCTGCTTTATTTGCTGCTTTGTCGAACTTTGACATTTCTTTTGCGGTTGCCTGAAATGTATTGTAAGCATCAACAAAATCATAAATTCGCTCTTTGGCAACCTCTGTGTCACCAAGGACAGACACCGTTACCGGATTTTTGCTGGGTGAAAAAAACTCCAGATCCAGTCCGGGGATCACATCATTCGCCTCATTTTCCGAACGCCTTATTTCCAGTCCTTCTCCACTCCTGGTGGCGCCAAGACGTAATACCAAATCCTGTGCCAGTCTGACAGTTGAAGTTTCTGTTGAGATGGTAAAAGAATCATCTTCATACAAATCTCCTTTGCCAAGAGCCAGCCTTAAAGCTTCATCAAATAAAATCGCGGTTCCGGGCACATAACCTTCGCCAACTTCTATGGAACCCGTACCTCCAAAGGTATCTTCCCATCTTAATTTAAGTCCGCGAGTAATTCCTACTGTCCCCCTCTTATCAACAACAAATGTGTAGGTTTTTGCTACATCAGGTTCATATTTGCCGGAAACTTCGATTGAAGCATTACTAAGCCGGCCTGATAACCCACCAATTCCATCTGCAACACTGAGAGCACTTTTATCTTTTCCTTCATCAAGTCCTTCATATTCAGCGTAAGTCTGCCATTTTCCCAGCACGTCTACTTTATTGGAAACCCCGCGATGCTCTTCATCACTCCACCACATATCTTCTGAAGTAGGAGCGACAACATCCACGTCTGTTGTATCCCCGTCACGTAAAACACTGGGGTTCACTTCGACAAACAAACCATGTCCAATAGGCAGACGCTTTGGGTCACGACGGCCTTTTTTGCTAAATTCCAAATCGAAAAGCTCTTCACCGTCTTCCGAGTCAAAAGCAGTTGCTTTGTCAAATGGGGCTTCTCCTTTACCCACTTCTCCTAAATATGGATGACCAATGTTGACAGAACCCTTTTCTCCGCTCTCAGAGAATTCGTAATGCAGTTTAAGTGGACTCGGTCCACCGACCTGTCCATTTCCTTCAACTCTAAAAACTATGGTATCATCCTCAGCGCCATCGTAAGTTCCGACAACTCTAACACCGCCCTCAGAAGCTTTACTGCTCCAGTCAGATGGTTGCGAAATTTGAGGGGCACGTTCCGCCTTGTTCAACCACCATAGCAAATCAGATTTTTCCGCAGCCACATCTACAGTAAAGGTATCCCCCGCAACAACTTCACCGTCACTTATCAATAATTTTAATCCGTCAGTCACATCTAGCGGACTTCCGGGAATATAATTAAATTTATTGATCTCTATTTCACCTTCTCTACCATTTTTATCACGCCAACCTATAAGCACACCGGAATCAGAAGGAATCATTCCGGAACGAATTACTCGAAAAGTAAAGACGTTATCCTCTTCTCCTGTGTAGGTTCCCCCAACCTCAACTATGTTGGTTGAACCACCAAATCCCGCTCCGGAAGTTATTTCCGGTGTTTTAACGTCAAAACCTTTCCAGGTCGAAGTTTTATCAAATGTGTTTTCGTAACTAGGTGCGTCAACTTCACCGCCTTTCAGCGTTACGTTAATATTTATTCGACCCTGCTCTCCCTTTACATTACTGGTCAGCAGCAAACGATAAGGTGTATCACCGTGTGTTTTGGCAATATAAGCCTCCACATCCGCGTCAGAGTTGTTGATAGCACGTTTTAAATCTATGAGAGTATCTTTACCTTCCGCAAGATTGATTGTGACAGGCGTATCCTCTTCATCGTCTCCAACTTGAATCTGCACCCTTCCGGTACCGATGCGGCTACTATCACTCTCAAATCCCTGCGAAGTTATTTGATGCGACAAAGCAACAGACTCCACGATAATTGTGTGCCTTCCAGGTACGGAATCTTTCCGGGCTTTTGGTTCAACCACATCCGGATCACTCGTCTCTACTTTACGCGCCTCCCAGATTTCAAACTTGTCCAGTGCTTCGGTTACACCCTGGAGCTTATTCAGTTCAGATTTGACGGCTTCCCAGGCCTCCAACTCTTTTACTTTTTGATCTTTTCGGGCTTCCACAGGTTTAATCCGCCGCCGTTCGATTGCCATGAAGCGATCGATGATCTCCCTAGTATTCAGCTTTGACCCTAAGCCGGTAATCGCGTTCGGATTTAGTTCTGCCAAGACGGTTCTGTTTTTTGAAGAAACCAGTTTTGTCGACTTCCGGATCATTACCCGGAAAAGAAGGCAGTTATTTGCCTAGTTGATTTTAGTCAACTAACTGATATAAGATAGTTTCCTGTTTTGCAGGTTCAAAGCGAACCGGCAGCTAGAAACCATTTCAAAAAACATTCCAATCACCCGTTTGAATTAAGCAACTGTAAAACGGACTGCGGAACCTGATTAGCTTGCGCCAACATTGCTGTTCCGGAAGAAAGCAATATCTGATTTTTGACCAACGAACTCATCTCTTGTGCCATATCCGTATCTGCCAACAGAGATTCTGAAGCAGTCAGGTTTTCCTTTGAGACACGCAAACTGTGTAAATTGGCTTCCAAAGCATTTTTCTGGAATGAACCCAGATTTCCACGCATCGTGGAAACATCGTCAATAGCTTGATCAATCAACAGCAGGGCATCTTGCGCGGCGTCCGCATCCAGTACATCTATCTCCGCCAAGCTTCTGAAATTGCTGTCATTGTTTACTCTATTTGAAAGTTGTTCCGGATCAATACTGTCCACCGAAAAACGCCTCAATTGTCCTTGATTTGGACCAATTTGAAAAACAAGAGAATTTTGTGAAACATGGACATAACCGTCCACATCTTCACCAACTAGAAATTCATTGTTTTGTTCACGTTTGAGCAATCCGGTAAATCGATTATCAGTACGATTAAATATTTCGTAAATTACATCGTCAGTTGTTTCGCCATACTTCAAGGTAACCCCTTCGGCTTCAGCGCCTGGCGCACCAGTGAGGAGCTGCCCACGGCCCATAGCCGCTCCGCCTGCACCGACTTCAGGCAATCCACCGATTGTGCCCTCCACATCACGACCTGAAAGAGCAAAAACTGCTTCGTGTACTTTTGTATTCTGACCAAAAAAGTTGTCCAAAGTTGATGACACAGTGAAGCTGGGCTCACTTCCAAATTTACGATGTCTCAAAACAATAACTTCATCCATACCTGTGACAAATTCGTTGATCTCTCCAGGTGTTCTTGAAATTTCTTTCAAGGCATCATTTAAGGTGTCAAAGTTTTCAAGAAAGGGTCCCAAATTGTCCGCCGGACGATAAATAAATATATCCAGATCCATCCTTGCTTCATCTGTTATTCTCTGCATTTCATGCGCAATTAGCTGTTGAATGGTTCGTTCCGTTCTTAGTTTTGCTTCCGGAGTTCCATTGCGTTTTGCGGAACTGGTCAATTTTTCGATTGTCTGTCGTAATTCGCTATTATTTTTCAGGTCGATGGAAACTGTACGGCCGCCTTCATTGATCACGAAAGAAATCGCGTTGTTAGGATCAGAAGACGATACATCTTCAAGTCTCAACCTCCGCATCCCAACAATCATTGAACGTGTTGCAACCTGAGTTATATTAACCTTGAATCCATTTGACGGAGTAGATTTTGCTCCTTCTGAGGCAGAAACAAATTCCAGTCCATTTCCGACTGCAACGCCGGTTGCAGAATTACTTCCGTCGAGCAATGTTCGCGTTCCAAATTGTGTGTTACGGGCTATATTTTTTAAAGTAGAGAGGATGTTTTCCACTTCATTCTGGTCTGCCTGCAGCATTTTTTCGTCATTTGTACCTTCGTTTGCAGCATGTACCGCCAATTGGCGTAAATTGATTAACATGTTGCTCACTTCGTTTAAGGCGCCTTCTGTAGTTTGAATCATTGAAATGGATGATTCAGAGTTACGTATTGCTTGTCCAAGACCTGAAATCTGGGTTTTCATTTGTTCAGAAATCACGAGTTGCGCCGGACCATCTGCAGCATGATTGAGTTTCCTCCCCGAAGACAATCGCTCCAGGTTTTTACTCAATTCACGCTCTGTCTGCTGCAGGTGTCTCAGCGCGTTCAGTGCTGCAATATTTGAATTTACTCGCAATGTCATGATTTTTTATCTCCAGTATCCCGACAAAAAAGTTCTCCTGCAATCTTATCGGTACACGGTTAATTTACTTTAGCCTAAAATTGATCTGCAACACAAAATGTAGAATGAATTTTGGTGCAGTTCTCACTTACATCGGTAGCAGGGACTATTTCTTTAGAAATTGTTTGGACAATTTTTCTCAGGGGCAAGTTTTTTAAAAAATGCTCGAAAAGTGGCAAATGTAAATTGGTGTTAACTAAATATCCTCTTTTGTTTCAGTTTGAGGAGCGAATTAACCGGTAGATACTAAAAAGCTTGTCATGCAAAATATATTGAGTTAGACTTCAAAGGTTTTATAAATTAATTTAATCGTTCGATTGAGGATGAACTGTAAAATTAAATACAGCAGACTCGTTTGTCATCCGGGAACGATTTAAAAAATGCAGTATCTTGATAACACATAAAATTAGTTAAGCAATGAAACGTACTTTCCAGCCAAACAACCGGCGACGCAAGAAAAAACACGGGTTCCGTGCCCGCATGGCGACTCCTGGAGGCCGCAGGGTAATAAAACGTCGACGCGCCAAAGGCAGAAAACGCCTCAGTGCATGAGCTTGCAGAACACTTTCCCGAAAGCAGTCAGGCTGAATCATGGCCCAACTATTCAGGAAGTCTTCGAGCAGGGTGTCTATCAATCTTTGGGACCGATTGGTGTCAAATACAAGATGGCAGAAGCTGAGTCCAGCCGTTTTTCAATCTCCGTTAAAAAGAAGGTCGGAAATGCCCCTTGTCGAAATCAGATCAAACGATTTATAAGGGAAGCAGTTCGTCAAGAACGATCCCGCTTGAATCACGCATACGACATTTGTTTTTTTATAACCAACCCCCCAAAGCGCAATTTGGAATCTGCTTATGTCCTGCGTCAGGTAAGACGATTATTCAACAATTTAAACCATAAAGCTAGTGGCTGAAGCGGAAAATAAGATGCAAATTTTGGCAGTGCCAACTATTCAGGACTGCCGCGAGTTTTATAATGACGAGACAAAAAGCAACTTCCCACGCAGCTTGATGGTGAGTTTCATCAAGGCATATCGATATTGGCTGTCTCCGCTGCTGCCGGCATCCTGCAGATTTTATCCGAGTTGTTCAGCCTATGCGCTGGAATCCTATCAAAGACTTGGTTTCTGGAAGGGAACGTATCTGAGCTTGTGGCGGATATTGAAGTGTAATCCTTTTCATCCTGGAGGTATTGATCCTGTTCCCGGAAACTCGGATTCCTCGGCAGCGCATTACACGGAAATTTCTGAAAGAAAATAAAACTCAATTTTTTTCTATGGATAAAAATACTCTACTTGCAGTTGTTCTCTCCGGCGCCATCATGATCGGCTGGTATGCTATTTTTCCACCACCGGAACCGCCGCTGAACAACGTTGTCAACACAGTCGATCAGACGTTAACTGATCAGAACGCTGTTTCATCTAGAACAGATTCTTCGGAGCTTAAATACGCTGATTCCAACCTTAGTACGGCAGCACCTTTGTCCTCAATAGCGGAAGTTGACAGCAGTTTGCCTTCAAAAGAAGTCGTTATTGAAACAGAAAATTACCGTCTCATTTTAGACACACGGGGCGGGATCGGGAAAAGTCTGCAGTTAAAGCATTTTAAACATACCAAGCCCCGTCTTACCCTGAGTACATGGTTTCCATTTTTGACGAGTTTTATCGGCCCCGATTATCGAGATGAAGTCACAGCAGGAAATCGTGTACAGATGTTCGGCAATCATCTGGAAGAAGTACCTGCTTTTACCCAAGAGTTTATAAACGACGCAAAAACAAGCGCTTTATTCCGCAATGCAGTCTTTGCCTCAAGCGCGGAGAATCTTGTGCTGGAAGAAGGTGAAGGAAATGTCACACTGACTCTAACCTCTCCGATAGTGAACGGTCTCCAATTGATCAAGATTTTTGAGGCGACTCCTGCTAGTTATATTTTGAATTATCGTGTGCAGTTGATCAATCGTTCGGATGAAGTACGTGCTCTGGAAGTACTTTATTTTTTTGGTGAACAGCGCCTTTCAGACAGTAACGGAGGAATGCAACAGATTTCTCACGAAGGGCCAGTTTTCTTTTTTGATGAAAGTCTGCAAACAGAAAGTACAGACAACATAGAAAACGAACTTCCTGTCACCCAAATGAAATGGTTGGGAGTGGAAGACCAATATTTCATCAGTGCGGCTGTACCGATGACTACGGTGAGGAATGGATTTTTCCGGGCAGGCACGTACCTGTCTGAACCACAACGCAATGTTCAAAGTGAAAGAAAATTGTCTCCCTATTTTGGTGTTGCTCTACCGCCGACAAATTTGCAGCCGAACCTGCTGGTTGAGTCTGAATTCAAAATGTATTACGGCCCCAAAGAAGATGAAGAGTTAATGAAATTTGGGCACAACCTTGTGGTCTCTCATGACATGACCCTGGAAGTGCTGGCTGGGCCACTGCTTGATTTACTGCGCATGATCTACGGATATGTCGGCAATTACGGAGTTGCTATCATTATTTTAACAATTATCGTACGTTTAGTTTTGTTTCCTTTGACTTACAAGGGAATGAAAAGTATGAAACGCATGCAGCAGCTTTCTCCGCGGATGAAGAAGTTGCAGGCAAAGTACAAAAATAATAAGGAAAAGCTGAACAAGGAAATGATGGGGCTTTACCGCAAAAACCGGGTAAATCCGCTTGGTGGTTGTTTGCCGATGCTGCTCCAGCTTCCAGTGTTTTTCGCGCTTTATAGCTCACTTTCGAGTGCAGTTGAATTGCGACATGCTCCTTTCATCTTATGGATCAGTGATTTGTCGCAACCGGACGGATTAGGAATCACCCCTTTGTTGATGGGAGCATCCATGTACTTTCAACAAAAATTGACTCCGCAAACGGCGATGATGGATTCCACTCAAGCGAAAGTCATGCAGATGCTGCCGTTCATTTTTACTATCTTTACCTTTACCTTTCCATCAGGTTTGACGCTGTATTGGGTGACAAGCAATATCCTTTCAATTGCACAACAGCAGATCATCAACCGCATCAAAACTCCAGAAATGCAGGACTGATGACCTGGCTGAATCAGTCCAAGTCTGCATTTTCATTTTTTCTATTACTCTAATAACTTGATTTCGAGTAGAGTTTCTGTTCTACTTTGTTTGTTAATGCGTCTAATCGTGTACAGTGTAACACGAAAACAGTCTCTGTCATTGCAGTAATTGAAGGAGATGTTTTAAAGGCTGCTTTAAATCAGCGAAATAGTAATTACAAAAGCCTTAGACTTAAAGAGTTTAAGCGTAGAAGTCAAAACAGGTAGGTGAATTTTTCATGAAGTTTCAATATCCGGAAAAGCAGGGTCTTTACGACCCCCAATTTGAACACGACAGTTGCGGTGTGGGATTTGTGGTGCAGATAAAGAACCATAAATCTCACCATATTGTTCAGCAGGGTTTACGTTTACTCTGTAATCTGGATCACCGTGGTGCGTTGGGTGCGGATCCAGAGACAGGAGACGGTTCCGGAATTATGATTCAAATTCCCCATCAATTTTTTGTTGAAGAATGTCAAAAAGCCGGTTTTTATCTTCCGGAAGCAGGTGAGTATGGAATTGCCTCAATTTTCCTTCCGCAGGATCCTTTCGCCCAGAGACATTGCGGTGCCGTGATTGAAAGTCATATCGTTGAAAAAGGCATGGATCTTCTGGGTTGGCGTGATGTTCCGATTGATCTTGATTATGTGGGGAAACAGGCACGTTCCTCGATGCCTGCATTAAGGCAGTTGTTTATGGGTCGCCGCAGATTGGAAAATTATGACCAGGAAAAATTCGAACGCAAATTGTACATCACACGCAAAGCAATCCGCACTTCTCTGCAGGATGTAGATGGTTTTATAATTGCCAGCATGTCTTCACGAACAATTGTGTATAAAGGCATGTTGATTCCTCATCAGATGAAACACTTTTTCCCGGATTTGTCAGACTCACGAATGCAAAGTGCTCTGGCCTTGGTTCACACACGTTTCCCAACAAACACTTTTCCACGCTGGGATCTGGTTCAGCCTTTCCGAAACTTGGCACACAACGGTGAAATAAATACATTGCGCGGTAATATCAACCGGATGGTGGGAAGGCGAGCGAATTTAAAGTCCCCTTTATATGAAGATATCAGCGAACTGTTGCCTATCATTATTCCAAGAGGCAGTGACTCTGCCTGCATGGATAATGTTTTCGAATTCTTGATTCAATCAGGATATTCACTTGCGCATGCCATGATGATGCTTGTTCCGGAAGCATGGGAGCATAATCCGGATATGACTGAGGAAAAGCAAGCATTTTATGAATACCATGAACACTTAATGGAGTCTTGGGATGGCCCGGCTTCACTTGCTTTTACCAACGGTGTTCAAATTGGTGCGATCCTGGATAGAAATGGATTGCGTCCATCACGCTATGTGGTAACCAAAGATGATCTGGTAATCGTGGCATCCGAGGTAGGAGCGGTACACGTTGTTCCGGAGAAGATCAAATACAAAGGTCGTTTACAGCCCGGAAAGATGCTTCTAGTTGATACTGAAGTGGGACGCATAATTGATGATAAAGAACTAAAAGCAGACATTTGCAGCAGCCAACCTTATGCGAAATGGCTCAAAGATAATGTTTTACAACTGTCAGATTTACCAAAACCGAAAGAAGTCCCGGGAACTGATTTTGACACACTGTTATTGAGACAGAAGATTTTTGGCTATACTTCAGAGGATCTTAACCTGCTTTTGACTCCAATGGTGGAAAATGGTGCTGAGGCCGCAGGTTCAATGGGCAACGATACACCGCTGGCAGTGTTATCGGATAGTCCAAGACTGCTGTACGATTATTTCAAGCAGATTTTCGCGCAGGTAAGCAATCCTCCTATTGATGCCATACGTGAGGAATTAGTGATGTCACTTACCAGCCGTTTGGGGCATGAAAGAAACATACTTGATCCCAGGCCTGAACACGCCCGTATGCTTAAACTTTACCATCCAATACTGAGCAATGAACAACTTGCACAAATCAAGGAACTGGACAAGCAGGATTTTTACGCAACCACTTTAAGCATGCTGTTTGCTGCAGAAGCCGGCACAGACGGTTTGGCAATAGCTCTATACAAACTTTGCCTGCAAGCGGAAAACGCGGTTAAGTCCGGTAGTGCCTTTCTTGTTTTAAGTGACCGTGGAGCGGGTAAAGAGCAGGTTCCAATTCCGGCTTTGCTGGCAGTATCCGCAGTACATCATCATTTAATTCTCAAACGAAAACGCTACAAAACAGGAATAATTGTTGAAACAGGAGAAGCACGGGAAGTTGCACATTTTTGTTTATTGATCAGTTACGGAGCAGGTGCGATCAATCCATATCTCGCTTTTGAAACTTTTGCACAAATGATAAGGAAAAAAGCTTTGCCTAAAGAATTGACTCGCAAAAAAGCAAATGAGAATTATTTTAAAGCCATCCGCAAAGGCATGTATAAAGTTTTTTCCAAAATGGGTATTTCCACCATTCAAAGTTACCGCGGGGCACAAATTTTTGAAGCAATAGGCCTGAATGAAGATCTGATACAAGGACATTTTTCCGGTACTCCTTCCAGAATAAGTGGTATCGGTATAGAGGAAATTGCGCAGGAATCATTATTGAGACACGAGACTGCTCTGGAGGAAACTACTGATACAAACAGCATCCTCCCCGGAGGCGGATTTTATAATTGGCGTCGTCGAGGTGAATTTCATCAGATAAATCCGGTGATGTCGAACACACTGCAGAAAGCAGTACGCAAAAAAAGTCAAGACGCATACGATGAGTACTCAAGTCTGGTCAATGACCAAAAGCAACGCTTTTCCACACCAAGGAGTTTGTTTGAGTTTGCAGAAGGAACTCCAATTAGGCTTGATGAGGTGGAACCTGCAACTGAGATCGTCAAACGATTTGTGACCGGAGCAATGTCATTCGGTTCCATCAGCATTGAATCACACGAAACTCTGGCAATCGCGATGAACCACATCGGAGCCCGAAGCAATAGCGGCGAAGGTGGTGAAGACTCCGGACGTTTTATAAAACGACCCAATGGTGACTGGCCGGTGAGCAATGTGAAGCAAGTAGCGTCCGGACGTTTCGGAGTCACTATCCACTATCTGGTCAACTGCAACGAACTCCAAATCAAAGTGGCACAGGGTGCAAAACCGGGAGAAGGTGGACAACTGCCAGGAAATAAAGTAAGTGAGGAAATTGCAAAAGTCAGGAATTCGACCCCCGGAGTGACATTAATTTCACCCCCGCCGCATCATGATATTTATTCAATTGAAGATTTGGCGCAGCTTATTTTTGATCTGAAAAACGCAAATCCAAAAGCAAAAATAAATGTCAAACTGGTCGCTGAAGCTGGAGTCGGCACCATTTCCGCGGGAGTCGCAAAAGCTCACGCAGACATCATCACCATTGCAGGGCATGACGGCGGAACAGGCGCGTCACCACTGACTTCAATCAAACACGCCGGAATTCCATGGGAACTGGGACTTTCCGAGGCGCACCAGACTTTGATGCTAAACCATCTGCGTGGACGTGTGCGATTGCAAACTGATGGTCAACTTAAAACTGGACGGGACGTAGCAATTGCCGCTTTTCTTGGCGCGGAAGAATACGGTTTCGCGACGATGCCGTTGATTGCTATCGGCTGCATCATGATGCGTAAATGTCACCTTAATACCTGTCCCGTCGGTATTGCCACCCAAAATCCGGAATTGCGTAAAAAGTTTACCGGTCTGCCTGAACACGTAATCAATTATTTCTTTTTTGTTGCGGAAGAATTAAGAAAAATAATGGCAGAACTTGGTTTTCAAACAGTTGACGAAATGATTGGACGAACCGATATGCTGAAACAGCGCACTAACATTAAACATTGGAAAGCCGGAAAAGTCGACTTGTCCGTCATTCTGCATCAAGTGCCGTTGGGAGAAAATGACACGCTTTTTTGCACACAGGAGCAGGATCATGGACTGGAAAAGCAACTGGATCATCAGATGATAACCCTGGCAAAAGCTGCTCTGGAAGAACAAAAATCGGTTCAGTTTTCCTTGCCGATCTTCAATGTGAACCGTACGGTTGGCACAATGTTAAGTGGTCAAATTGCCAGAAAATACGGAGCAAATGCTTTGCCGGACAACACGATTCATTGCAAATTTAATGGCTCCGCAGGACAAAGTTTCGGTGCGTTTTTGGCTCACGGAGTGACACTTGAATTGGAGGGCGACGCCAATGACTACACTGGAAAAGGGTTGAGTGGCGGTCGCCTTGTTGTTTATCCACCCAAAAATTCATCTTTCCAGGCTGATGCAAATATTCTGATCGGCAATACAGTGCTTTACGGAGCAACCTCAGGCGAAGTTTTTTTCTGCGGGATTGCCGGAGAACGCTTTGCTGTCCGGAACAGCGGGGCGACCGCGGTGGTTGAGGGTGTTGGTGACCATGGTTGTGAATACATGACAGGTGGAAAGGTGATCGTTCTTGGAGAAACCGGAAAGAATTTTGCGGCGGGTATGAGCGGCGGTATCGCCTATGTTTTGGATGAAAATGGGCGATTCCGCTCGAACTGCAATTCCGAAATGGTAGATTTGGAAAAAGTGGATGATCCGGAAGAAATACGCTGGCTGCGGAAGTTCATTGAGCGACACCGGAATTACACTGGAAGTGAGAGGGCAAAACGGTTACTGGAAAAATGGGATGACGTTTTGGGGCAGATTGTAAAAGTAATGCCGATCGAATACCGTGCGGTTTTGGAAAAAATGAAAAATTCCAACAACCGTCAACTAGGAAACAGCAGTTGATAATGGGAAAAGATACAGGATTTTTAGAATTTGAAAAGGAGATTCCGCCGCTTCGTCCGGTAGAGGAACGGGTTCGTGATTTTCAGGAATATGACACTTTTCTTTCAGAAAAAAAACTGCAGCGGCAAGCATCTCGATGCATGGATTGCGGAGTCCCCTTCTGTCACATGGGTTGTCCGTTGGGTAACATGATTCCGGACTGGAACGATCTTGTTTATCGTGGTCAATGGAAAGAAGCACTTACTTCTTTACACAGTACCAATAATTTCCCCGAATTCACCGGCAGAATTTGTCCTGCTCCTTGCGAGGATGATTGTGTCCTGAATGAACATTACACTCTGGATGCTGAAGAAAAACAGCAAAAAGTTAATGTTGTCACAATTGAAGAGATTGAAAAACACATCGCCGAAAGAGGCTGGACAGAGGGATGGATCAAACCTCTGCCTCCGGAAAAACTAACAGACAAGCGGATAGCGATTGTGGGTTCCGGACCAGCTGGACTGGCTGCGGCACAGCAGTTGCGGCGAGTGGGACATGTTGTGACTGTTTTTGAAAAAGATGACAAAATTGGTGGATTGCTGGTCTACGGAATTCCGGATTTTAAACTGGAAAAAAATATCGTCTCCCGACGAGTCGAGCAACTTCGTGCAGAAGGAGTTGAGTTCTGGACTGGAGTCAATGTAGGTGAATATTATTCGGTGAAAGAACTCAGGAGCAGCTTTGATGCAATCCTGTTGGCTACCGGAGCGCAACACGCACGAAAGCTTCTGGTCGAAGGCAGTGATTTGGAAGGGGTCCATTATGCTATGCACTACCTTCCGCAGCGTAATCGTGAAGTCGCTGGAGATTCAATTCCTGAAAAAGAAAGAATTGAATCAGGAAGCAAAAAAGCTGTAATTCTTGGAGGCGGATTTACTGCGGCGGATTGTTTGGGTAACCTGAATCGGCAAGGTGCGGATCCACATATTTATCAGTTCGAATTGGTAGATATGGTGCCGCGCCCGACTCCGGTTCATAAAGAGGCAAATCCGGATTGTCGGGCCAATATTTTGACAGAAAGCATTATTGGTGATGGTGCCGGACGAGTTAAAGCTTTGAGCGGGGTGAGTGTAGAATGGAAAATGGGAGCTAACGAAAACTCCGCGTCCGGACGATTGACGATGCAGCGTATTCCGGGCTCAGAGTTTACTGTGCCTGCTGATTTGGTATTTCTGGCACTCGGATTTTTAGGCCCAAAAGTGGAAGGCTTGCTGGAAGAACTAGGAGTTGAGTTGAATGTTCTCGGTGGTGAAAAAACTTATACGGCTGTGCAAGTAAAAAAAATGCTGGAAAACACACAACCGATGTTTGATATTTATTCAGATGAAAATTTTATGACCAGCAAAGACGGAGTTTTTGTGGCGGGTGACGCGAATCGCGGAGCTTCTCTTGTAGTCTGGGCCATTTGGGAAGGACGTGAGGCTGCGCTTAGTATAGATAAATATTTGATGGGAACCACCAGTTTGCCTACTACACCACAGGCAGAAGTTCTGGTTTAATAATAGTTCAAACTGATTCACGTGAGCAAAAACAAACTTATTTTTTTGACGGCTTTCACCGGTTTTGTGGGCTTGACAGTTTTTGCTCTCTGGAATGAAGTTAGCCGCGGAACGGCTCAATTACAGTACAGCATAAGCGGCGTGATCCTCTCTGCTCCTGAAGTGAGTGGCGGAATCATTAAAACAGACAATGCTCATGTTTTGCTCTTTGATCCCGAAACGCTTGAACCGGTGGCCTCAAAAATTATCAACCCGTTTTTACCTCCTTTAACGTTCAGTATTGGGCAAGATGACGCAAGTCAACCGCTCAGCGGTGCATTTCGTCTGCTTGTGCTTACTGACAAAAATGGGAATCCAAATCTTCCTTTTGCTGGAGAAGTCATTGGACCACTTTCTGCGCCAATTTTATTGGGAACTGAGGGTGTGGAATATTTTGTGGATCGCCCTTTCCGGCATTTTCCTCCGGAACTTTTAGTTGCCAAAACTGAATCTCCGGAGACAAGTATCCAAGGAATCATCACTGTCTCGTCTGACTTGCAGGATCAAGTCGAACATGCTGACCGCATAATAATCATGCTTTTTGATCCGGAGCTAGGCCGACCGGTTGCAATCAAAATAATGGAGAAATTTGATCCTCCACAAAAATTCAGTATCGGCCAGGTGAACGCAATGGGAGGTCAACAATTGAACGGAAAATATTCCCTTCGAATTTTAACAGATAAAAACAACCAACCTTTTCAATCCGTTGCAGGAGAAATAATTGGACGTTCACAAGGCCTGATTTCTCTGGGAACTGCTGATTTGGAATTTGAACTGGATCTGCCGTATACACGCTGATTCACAGGAAATAATAAAATTTTCTGAAAAAGATTTTTTTCTCATTCCAAACTTGATCGGGTTCAGATTCACATTCAAGTTGAGCACAAGCTATAAAATCGTACTACCGGATTCAGGGTCAGTGCTGCACTTCTACCGGAATGGTCAATGGAGAGGAATCGAAATGTATTAGAATCGAAAGCGGCAAAGCTGTTTAAAAGATTACCTCCGGCTTGGCAATATTGAGAGCCTGATTAATATTTTCACGAAAACAGGCTCGATTTGGAAATCCTCCAGGCAGAAGATAGTTTTCCGGAGGAATACTCTGCTCAAGTTCCCGTTTCTTTTTTGTGACTGTCATTTTTTCACCTGTACGGCCGAGTCCGCTCATTTTGAAGCTATAGCGTACTTTAAGCTGACCGTCATGAATCCGGAGATAACAGTAAACGTAGTCCAGATTGGGAAATTCACGCGATTCCGGCGGAATTAGTTTGATCTCAGTCAATTCAGCTTTTCGTTTTTTATATTTTTCTAAAAAACGAAATTGAGTAGTAAAAGTTTGCAGAAAGTTTTGCAGTATTGGATTCAGTTTTATCTGCAAATCAAGCCTACCACCCTTGGAGAGCACTTCCTCTCCGCCAAAAAGCAAAAACAACCCCCCCTGTTTATCTGTTATCGGGCAGTCTGTGGGCAAAATAAAACTCCATTCTTGTGTCTGATCTCCACCGGGTGGCAAGGAAATATCTTGAGCCGTTACCAGTTTTTCTTGCACCTCCCAGGCTACATCTCCTTTATCCTTAATGGCTTTATTAAGCCCATGTGCAAGGATTACCTGCACTGTCTTAACAGTGACAGTTTCGCTGCTCATGTTCCGGATTCGAAGCTTTCCTTTAATAACACCGCCCTGATCCCAAGTTTCTCCTTCCACTTCAATTTGATGCTCCAGTGGTTGCTGAAAAAATGTGCTTCTCATGTTATTCCTTTTTCAATAGACCGAACTTTAACAGATTTGGAGTCGTTGCTGTAATGCGTCAATGATTTCATTTTGAATAACTTCAATTTCCTGTTCGCCGTTAAGGCATACAAAACGTTCAGGCTCAGCTGCGGCCAATTCCTGAAACCCTTGAGCAACTCGTGCGAAAAAACTATGTGATTCTAAATCTAGGCGATCTTTCTCTGCTTGTTTCTGACGCCGGTCAAGACGTGAAGCAATGGTTTCCGGAGAAATTGTCAGCAGTATTGTTAAATCCGGAGCATATGGTTTGATGCAATGTGAGACAATGGATTCAATACTGCTTAAATTCAAGCCTCTGCCATAACCCTGATATGCAACTGTTGAGTCATGAAAGCGATCACAGAGGACGATTTTTCCCGCGGATTTTGCCGGAAGAATTGATTCCTGCAGGTGCTGAATCCGATCTGCCAAATAGAGCAGTAACTCACTTTCAGCCTGAAGTTCTTCATGTTCCAGATTGAGTAAAATGCTCCGGATTTGCTGGCCGATAACTGTACCTCCGGGCTCACGTGTTTTGAGGACAGTGTAACCTTGATTGTTCAACCAGTCTTTTGTTTTTTCTAACTGGGTGCTCTTTCCACAGCCGTCAAGGCCCTCAAAAGTGATAAGTTTTCCGGAATACATGAACTGGATGTTAATAATTGGAGGGAAGGGATTTATTTCTTTTTTTCATAGATTGTGTAAACTTTATCCTTGATTGCACTGTGTGATTTTTGTGCGGCAAGAATCACAGCGTTGCAAGCATGTTTGAATTCTTTAATTTCTTTTGGATTTTTGTGTGTTTTCTCAAATATTTTGTAACTCTCATAAAGGATTTCCACATCTTTTTTTAGATTTTTCTTCACCACAATTGCCTTAGGCAGATTAGTTTTCAAATCATCTTTTGTTTTACTGCTGAGCACTTCTTTTCCTACGAGTTTCAATGAAACTCCTTTGGAAGAAACGGAATAGAATTTTTGTTGTGTATCTCGAGGAGCCTTTTTAACGCACTCCGGAGAAGCATCCACGGAGCTCCCAAATTTCACGGCCTTATTTTGTTTTACAGTTTCTTTTTCGTCCGTCATGTTTGTTTAAACCAAGTGTATATAAATAATTAATTCTTCATCGTTGCAAACATTGTTATGTTAACGAATACTTGAGTTGTTCTTTCAATTGTTGTAAATTAGCAGGAAATTCAATTTTATGATACTGGAACCATTTATGAAAAAACTACTTATTCAAGGCTAAGCTTATTATGCTAAAAGTAAAGAAAAAAGCCAAACCCGAAAAAATTCTTTTAGGAGAGGAAATCTACATCCTCTGGCAAGATGGCCATGAGAGTCGCATAAGTTATTTTGATATGCGGGACGCTTGTCCATGTGCAAGTTGTGTGGATGAACTCAGTGGTGAAAAAACATTGGATTCTACTAAGATTCCCAAAAATATTAGACCTTTAAAAAGTGAATACGTAGGCAATTACGCTCTTCGCATTTACTGGAGTGATCAGCATAACACAGGTATTTTTCACTATAAGATGCTCCGTAATTTTGAAAATTCTCAAAAATAATTCCAAAAAATGGATGGTAATTAATCTAAAAAAACAGGGTAAAGATGCTTCAAATTGAAGGTGATTTGCTTGCAAGCGAGCTGAAAATAGCATTTGTGGTGGCAAGATTTAATGAATTTGTCTGTGAGCGTTTGCTGGAAGGTGCACTGGATTCTTTTGTACGTCACGGCGGGAGCAAGGATAACGTTACTGTCTTACGCGTGCCGGGAGCCTTTGAACTTCCTTTAGCAGCTAAAAGACTGGCCTCCAGTGGTAAATATGATGCGGTTGTTTGTCTGGGGGCGGTGATTCGTGGAGAAACCTCACATTACGATTACGTATGCGCAAATGCTTCCAGTGGAATTGCCTCTGCCTCTTTAGAAACCGGAATTCCGGTTAGTTTTGGTCTCCTGACAACGGACACCATTGAACAAGCCATAGAACGTTCTGGGACAAAAGCTGGAAACCAGGGCCGTGACGCAACTGTTTGCGCGATTGAAATGGCACGTCTTTTAAAACAAATATCGGAGGCATAGTAACTGCATTTAAAGGTAACAGTACACTGGAGTATACATTTACCAGGCACGGTTTTTTGTGAATCGAGCTGAAAAAATCCGGTTAATCTGAAGCCGTAAGGAGGAAAATGAATTCTTCGCTTAAGCATATAATTTTGCAGTTGGAAGACTTAACTCAGCAAGACATTTCAATTGGTCTGGGACTGGATCTGTTGGAGTCATCGGCAAAGACTCGCAAGGACGTGATCATGATCAACGTTATGCGTGATTCTTTTAACGAGATTTTAGTTGAGGAGCGTCAGTGCCAAAATGCGTGAAGCCAATAGGGTGAGATTTTTGATCTCGCCCTAAGCTGACTTCCAAATACTGCGCGAGATTTTTTCTTCTTTATTTTCTGCAAGCTGCGGATCCGGCTTTCTGCCAACTGTTTTCTTTCCTGTGTTACCTGTCCTCTGATTACAACAAACAAAAAGATGTTTGATGTAATTGCCTTTGATGCCGATGATACCCTTTGGCATAATGAGTCTATTTTCACAATGACCCAAATAAAGTTTCGTGAGATGCTTTCGTCTCATGGACCGGAAGTTGTGGATCAAACTCTATTTTCGACTCAGATAAAAAACCTGGAACATTTCGGTTATGGAATTAAAGGCTTCGTCCTTTCCATGATTGAAACTGCCATTGAACTGACTGATGGCGCTGTAAGCGGACATGAAATTCAGCAGGTTCTGGAATTTGGTCGAGAAATGTTAGCTGCCCCGATTGAATTATTACCTCATTCTCGTGAAGTGGTGGAAGAACTTTCCCAAAATTATTCCCTGCTGTTGATCACCAAGGGAGATTTGATTGATCAGGAAACAAAAATCGCCCGCTCCGGATTAGCAGATTATTTTGATGGTGTTGAAATTGTGAGCGATAAAACCGCAGGGACATACAGTAAAATCCTGACACGTCACAAAATTGATGCTTCACGCTTCATGATGATTGGAAATTCAATGCGCTCGGACATTGTGCCGATTGTTCAAATCGGCGCACATGCTGTTCATGTTCCCTATCTGTCCACGTGGGAGCATGAACAGGATCATCCTCCAGTAGATCCGGAGCATTATACGGAATTAGAACACCTCGGTTTGCTCCCGCAGTTAATCAGGAAAACAAAATGACCGCAACATTACTCGCAGGTTGTAAAGTCGCGCTGGTGCATGATTGGTTGAATGGAATGCGTGGCGGCGAAAAATGTTTGGAGGTGCTTTGTGAACTGTTTCCCGAGGCGGACCTGTTCACTTTAATTCATCAGAAAGGTGCACTGTCCGATACAATTGAGTCAATGCCGATCAGGACTTCTTTTGTCCAGCGCCTGCCTTTCGGGATAAAAAAATATCGTCATTACCTGCCTTTGTTTCCGATAGCGATAGAGCAGTTTGATTTCAGCGATTATGATTTGATAGTCAGCTCAAGCCATTGTGTCGCGAAGGGAGTGAAACACGATGACTCCGTTTATCATATTTCTTACATTCACGCACCTATGCGTTATGTCTGGGAACAGTTTGACACCTATTTTCGTCAGCCTCGAACTTCACTGCCTGTCAGAATAGGCGCAGAATTAATGCGTCCTTATTTGCGGCGCTGGGATAGAAATACAGCGAAACGAGTAGATACTTTTCTGTGTAACAGCCGCAATATTCGCAACAAAATTCTCGAGTATTACGGACGTGAATCGCAGGTTATTTATCCACCGGTTGACCTTTCACACTTTAAACCGGGAAAAACAAAAGAAAATTATTATCTGATGGTAGGAGCTTTTGCTCCAAATAAACGTGTGGATTTGGCAGTTGAAGCGTTCAACCGGCTCAAGCTTCCACTTATAATTTCTGGCAGCGGACAGGACGAAGAATACTGCAGATCGATTGCGGGAGATAACATTGAATTTCTGGGTGCTCTTTCAAATGAAAAACTGTTAGAATTATATCAGCAGGCGCGGGCTCTAGTCTTTCCGGGAGAAGATGATTTTGGCATAACACCGCTTGAAGCTCAAGCATGCTATACTCCGGTAATTGCCTTTGCTTCCGGAGGCGCAATGGAAACCATAACTGAGCAAACGGGGGTGTTTTTCGCAGAACAAAAAGTTGACGCGCTTTGTGCAGCAGTAGAGGTAATGGAACAAAGCTGGAAGAGTTTTGCTCCGGAAGCGTTTCGGCGGCAAATGAGCCGCTTTGGCAGAGGAAATTACAAAGATCAAATGGCTCATGCCGTAGAATATGGATACAGACAATGGAAGGCAGGACTTTGAATTATTTCCGGATTTTATTGTTTTCAACCCTCATTTTTTCCGGGGGGCTTTTTTCTACTGGACAAATCGGAAGTACTTCGGCTTTTGCTTTTTTTGAAATTCAGGCTCAGTATGCGTTTAAGCATCGTTGGCTGCCGATGTTGGGTGATGCCTCTCCAGAAAAACGATTTCAGGCAATGCGTGCTTTTTTGACCTATCCGGAATGGGGGCTGCCTGTATTAAGAAGTTCGATCATGATTCCGGAATCTGAAAATGTTTCCTGGCAAATTGTAATGTTGATTGGAATGCTAGGTGATTCATCTGATGTGCAGCCGTTGTTGAAAATATGGCTGGAATCTGAAAATAACAAACGTTCATCGGTTTGGCTGGGAGCTATGCAGCGTCTTTACTGGAAAAACCGCGTTTCAGGCGACGCCGCTCCAAAGTTGACAAATTTATCAGTGAAGTTTGATGAAAAAGATTCAGCAAATCAAAGTGATGTGAAGACGGCCAGTATCTTGTTTCGGATTGATAATCCTTCACCGGCACCTCGTTTTATTCGCGTGAGTGCGCATTTTTGGAAAACCCGCATTAAAGAAAATCTTCCTGAAAAATATTTCTGGCTTCCGGCCGGAGGTCGAATCGAATCGAGCATGCAGACAAAGTTATTAGTGGTTGATCATACAAATGATACCCGTTTGGATTTTCGCATCTGGGAGGTTGGTCTGTCAGATCAGTTGCTGCACCAAACCCTGACCATCCCTTTTCCAGAAGAATCGACTTCCCCAGTTTCGAATTAAAAGCTGGCTGAATTTTTCTCTCAAAAAATAGTATTTTAATTTTTTTGTGTTATTTACAGATTTTACTTGATATTAAGAAAACATATAAAAAGGGGATAATGCTGAAATTATCAAAAAAGACGGACTACGCGATTATTTTGCTGACTCATTTGGGTGAGGCGGAGGATCCTGTTAGTGCGCAGGAAGTGGCTACACATTATAAATTACCCTATCCTATGGTTGCCAATATACTCAAACAACTGGTATCTTCCGGATTGATAGTGTCAACCCGCGGACAGCGCGGGGGCTATGTGTTAGACCGGTCAGCGGATGAAATAAACTTGTCTGAAATCATCCAAGCCACTGATAGTAACTTTGAATTAGTAGAATGTGTTCATGATGAGGAATTGTGCAAAGTTCATCAGTATTGTCCAACCCGACGTCCACTGATTGCTTTACATTATAAAATTCAGCAGTTTGTTGAAGAAACAGCATTATCATCGATCATTAGGGACTCACAACCAATTAACTTAACTGTAGAGGAAACTTCTTATGAAGCTGCCAATTTATCTTGATTACAATGCGACCACTCCGGTTGATCCGAAAGTGGTTGAGGCGATGATGCCGTTTTTCACCGAATCCTTTGGAAATGCGGCCAGCCGCAATCATTCCTTTGGCTGGAAAGTCGAACAGGTTGTTGAAGATGCACGTGACTATATCGGCAGCGCGATTGGTGCGGGTGGTAAAGAAATTGTTTTTACCAGTGGAGCTACTGAATCTGACAATCTTGCTATTTTGGGCGCAGCTGAATTTTACCAAAAAAAGGGCAAACATATCATCACAAGTCCAATTGAGCACAAAGCCGTGATTGATCCGTGTCACGCATTGGAGCAGAGGGGTTACGAAATCACCTTTCTAGATGTGGATAAAGACGGTTGCATTAACCTTAAACAACTTGAAGAATCCATTCGCGAAGATACCATTTTGGTCTCGTTGATGGCAGGAAATAACGAAATAGGCACACTCAATCCGCTTGAGGAAATTGGTGAAATTACTCGTGCAAAGGGGGTGCTTTTTCATACTGACGCAACTCAGGGTGTGGGGAAAATACCAATTGATGTGGACGAGATGAAGATCGATCTGCTTTCAATGTCCGCACATAAGATTTATGGTCCAAAAGGCATGGGCGCATTGTATGTGAGACGTAAAAAACCACGCGTCCGTTTGTCACCGATCATGTTTGGCGGAGGTCATGAGCGCGGCATGCGTTCGGGAACTTTGAATGTGACCGGAATTGTGGGTTTTGCAAAGGCACTTGAATTGTCGATGGCAGAAATGGCGTCAGAAGCGGAACGTTTGACAGGTTTGCGTCAAAGGCTTTACGAGCGCTTGACTTCAGAATTGGATTATATTTTTCTCAATGGACATCCGACGGAACGATTGCCGAATAATCTCAACTTGAGTTTCGGTTATGTGGAAGGAGAAAGTTTGATGATGGGAGTCAGTGACCTGGCGGTCTCTTCCGGATCAGCCTGTACATCATCAAGTCTGGAGCCTTCATATGTTTTGCGCGCATTGGGAGTAGGAGATGATTTGGCGCATTCTTCAATCCGTTTTGGTATGGGGCGTTTTACCACAGTAGAGGAAATTGATTATACCGCAGAGAAAATGGTAGTTGCAGTCAAGAGGCTTCGTGAAATGTCACCGCTTTATGAAATGGTGAAAGATGGTGTGGATTTGTCAACGGTTCAATGGTCATCCCATTGATTTGAGAAATATTAATTATTATAGAAAGGAACAAGATGGCTTATAGCGAAAAAGTAATTGATCATTACAGCGAGCCCAGAAACGTTGGGAGTTTTGATAAAAGCGCCGCGAATGTCGGTACCGGACTGGTTGGTGCACCGGAATGCGGTGACGTGATGAAACTGCAAATTCAGGTTGATCCTGAGACTAAAGAAATTGTGGATGCTAAATTCAAGACCTTTGGCTGCGGATCTGCTATTGCAAGTTCCAGTCTGGCAACAGAATGGGTCAAGGGTAAAAGTATTGATGAAGCAATGTCTATTCAAAATACCGAAATTGTTGAAGAACTTTCATTGCCTCCGGTAAAAATTCATTGCTCTGTTTTAGCAGAAGACGCGATCAAAGCAGCAATTGCTGATTACAAAAGCCGAAACGAAGACTGAGTTGTAGCACAAATATTTTACATCAAGCTATGGCTTTTGAGCAACCGGCCTGCCGTGTGTGCGAATTCACTCTGGTTTCGCGCCTTTTTTGTTTTTCCTGCAACGCACTTCAGCCTTTTCCATTGGAAGTTGATTTTTTTGAAGTGCTGGGATTCCCGATCAGCTTTGAAATCAAATCCGCTGAATTGGAGGAACGCTATCAACAGCTTTCACTGGAGTTGCATCCGGATTTTTACGGCTCGGCTCCGGAAGCAGAAAAGCGTTTAAGCGAAACCGCCACCGCCGTTCTGAACACTGCCTACAACACTCTGCGTGAACCCACTTCACGTGCTGGGTATTTATTACATCTGTTGGCCCAAAAGCAAAAATTGGATGAGCGTTCCCTGCCAGATGGTTTTTTGGGAGAAATGTTTTTTTTGCAGGAAGCACTGGATGAACTGCTGGAATCCGGAAATGCGGATGAGTTGTCCGGAATGCGTGATGAAATGCGAAAAAGACAAAAAGATATTGAAGCAGATTATGCTCCGCTGTTCAAACGGTTAAAAGACCATCCGGAGGATTCCGAAATACTCCAGCAATTGCAAACCCACTTGAATGCTGAACGCTATTTGCGCCGCTTGTTGGGGCGAATTCCTGCCTAAAACTAACTACAAACTCACAAAAAATGAGACGCATAATCGGCATTGATCTGGGCACAACGAACAGTTTGTCCGCAACTGTTTTTGATGAAGGACCTGAAGTGATTGGTGAGGGTGAAAACGCGGTTACACCTTCCGTTTTGTCCCTCAGCAATTCCGGATGGCTGGTTGGTCAGGAAGCACAGGAGCGAAGAATATCAGATCCGGAAAACACGGTTTTTTCCATCAAACGTTTGATGGGACGTAACTTGGATGAATTGGGCGAAATCGCGAATGAACTGCCATATCAAATCGTTGAGGGGCAACGTAAATTACTCAAAGTCCGTATTGGTGAAAGCGAGCCTTACAAAGATTTTACACCGCAGGAATTATCTGCGGAAATTCTGAAAAAAGTAAAGCAGCGTGCCGAAAAATCATTGGGTGAATCTGTTGAAAAAGCAGTAATCACGGTTCCCGCGTATTTTGATGACGCACAGCGACAGGCAACACGTGCAGCTGCAGAAATTGCAGGGCTCGAAGTCGCACGTATCATCAATGAACCGACTGCCGCGGCAATTGCTTATGGGCTTGATGAGAAGCGGGACTTACAAAAAGACGGACTCGTTGCCGTTTATGATCTGGGTGGAGGTACTTTTGATATTTCAATTCTCAAGCTCTCCGGAAAGATTTTTAAGGTCATTGCCACACATGGAAATACGCAGCTTGGAGGCGATGATTTTGACCAGGCGGTGGTGGAAACTTTGAAAAAAAGGATTCAGCATGAACACCCGGAGGCAGAGTTTGATGATCCAGAATCGAAACAAATATTAAAAAAAACTGCGGAGTCCATCAAAATAGAACTTAGTCTTTCACCTGAAACCGATTACTCACTTGAATTTCCAAAGCTGGATTTGTTATTTACAGGTGTTTTTAAAGTTGAAGACTTTGAGTCACTGATAACGCCGATGATTGAGCAGACTTTGGTAAGTTGCCGTCACGTTCTTAAAGAAGCAAAACTTTCTACAGCACAAATTGACGAAGTTGTGCTCGTTGGCGGTTCAACGGTTATTCCGGGGGTGCGCAAGAAAATCGAATCTTTTTTCGGACGTTCACCGCACGTAGCGATTGATCCTTACAAAGTTGTGGCAATCGGTGCGGGAATTCAAGGGCATTTGCTGGCCGGAGGGCGGCGGGATTTCTTGCTGCTTGATGTGATTCCTCTTGCACTCGGTATTGAAACTTTAGGTGGAACATTCAGCAAGATCATCACTGGAAACACCACGATTCCAATTGAAGAAAACGAAACCTTTACTACAAATGTTGATGATCAGACTTCGATCGATGTTAATATTTTTCAGGGTGAACGGGAATTAATTAAAGATTGTCGTGCACTCGGTCAGTTTAAGTTACTGGGGATTCCACCAATGAAATGCAAACGGAATTCTCACAGTTTCTGCGGTCGAAAAAAGAAGCGGCAAAAAAGCTGAAATTGAGGTTATTCCATTTCACGGTTTGACTCAGTTTGAAATCGAGCGGATTATGGAGGATTCTTTTGAACATGCAATTGATGATTTCAATGAACGTCAATTGATAGAATTTAGACAAACGGCGGAGCGCGTTTTTCGTGGAATAGAACAAAACTGGAATGTTGCTGAAAATTCTTTATCAAAGTTGGACCGTGATGAAATCCGGATGCAAATGGAAGTAGTCCGACAAAGCATGAAGGAACAGGATTCACAAGCTCTCAAGGCACAACTAGACGTTCTGGGAGACCTGACCCGTCCTTTGGCAGACACTGCAATTGGGCGTTCCATTCTTGCAGAATTGCAGGATGATGCATAACTGAATCAATGAATCACCGCATAGGTTACATGTGTTGAGAACGGACCGGATCAATAAGTTCATCAAAATAATCAAAACAGTGTTGCAAAACGCTTTCTCAGAGTATTTTATTGCACTTTTCCCCTTGTATTTCGCGGGAGTTCATCAATAAATCCATAATACGTTCCGTATTTTGGAAAAATTTTAAAAACTGATGATTTCATCAGTTTCATGCAAACGGATGAAGATTGAATTTTCCCTGCTAAGCAAAGCGATGCGTATGTGTCGGGCAAAGAAATTGGTGTCGTACATGTACGGTTTTTTATTGATGCCTTATAATGGGATCAATCGGGGTCATTGCCGTGCCTAAAACTAGTTCAATTGTACGTGCCACAGCCAGCAATTTGGCTTCACCCCTTGGCGGTCCAATTAGTTGTAAGCCAACCGGCAAACCGCTTTTGGTAAAACCAGCCGGAACGGAAACGGCGGGTAGTCCGGCTGTCGTGGAGAGAAACGAAAACTTCAGCCAGTCAATGTAATCCGTAACGGGTTTGCCGTCAATTTCGGTTGGGTATTCCACCACCACCGGCCCCGGTTCCAAGCTGACAGTGGGGCAAGCCAAGACATCAAAAATTGTAAGAAAACGACGCATATTATGGTAAATAACTGTGCGGGCAATTTGCGCATCATAAACATCGTCAATGTTTAACTGCCGCCCAATTTCGATATTATCCGCCAAAGTTTTTTTGTAGTGTTTTTGAACGGATTGTGGTGCACGACCGGGTCCCACTGCCCAGAGCATCGCCCGCAAAATGCGGTAACAGCTTCCCAAATTCGGCAAATCCGGACAGTCTTCTTCTACCGTCGCACCTGCATTTTCAACCACTTGGAGCGCATTGCGCAAGATTTGATCCGTTTCTGCGGAAACAGGTGCAAACTCTTTTAAAGTCGGACTGTATGCGATGCGGACATTGGGCTGCGCCTGTTTGACGGCTTCCTGAAATGGAGTATTCGGGGCCGGAAAAGAAATTGGAGAACTTGCGTCAAATCCGGACATGGCATCCAAAAAAAGAGCGCAATCCATTACATTACGTGCCATTGCGCCTTGAACTCCTTCTGTGTGAAAACCCACTTCAGCTGGACCTCCACCGGCAACTCCGGGGCTCGGGCGAAAACCGACCACTCCACAATATGCGGCAGGGGTGCGCAGTGAGCCGGCCAAATCAGAACCGTGACTCAACCAAACTTCTCCGGTTGCCAGTGCAACAGCTGAACCTCCGGAAGAACCTCCGGCGTTGCGCTCTGTATTCCAGGGGTTGCGTGTCTTGCCGAAAACTTCGTTAAAGGTATTGCCTCCTGCTCCGCATTCCGGAGTATTGGTTTTGCCAATCACCAATCCGCCGCGCTTTTCAAGCGTTTCTACCAATGGATCACTTTTTTCCGGAACAAAATCCGCAAGGCCTTTGGTTCCGAAAGTGGTGCGCACTCCGGCAACTGGTGTCAGGTCTTTGATGCCAATGGGCAGTCCCCCCAACCAGCCGGGGTCATCAGGATTTCCCCGCCCTGCGGAATCCCATTCACGGGCGGATTTTCGTGCACGTTCTTCGCATAAAGTCGGAATCGCGTTTACCGCAGGTTCGACTTCTTTAATCCGCGTAAATGCTGCATTCAGCAATTCTTCAGAAGAAATTTCTTTGCGCCGTAAAAGTTCAACTACCTGATGTGCGTCCAGGCGGCAAAGTTCTGGACCGGAAAATGTGGTATCGGTTCGATTGTGCATTTGAAGAAACTATGTTATTTGTAGAAAAGGGAAACCTATTTGAAACTTCTATTTATAATTAACTGTTTTAGATTAGGCTGTGTTTTATTTTTCGCAAAGATTTCTTTATCTGATCCTGGATAAATTCTTTAAAATTTGCTGAACTTGAGCGTATATGATTAACCCGTGATACACTTTAGCTTGTAGTGCGATGGTTTAATATCAAAAGTCGGTGTCTATTTGAAACATACTTTATAAGTTTAATTTCAAAAGCAATTGTGATAATATTCTTACCTTTTTTATACCAGAATAGCAATGAAAAATAATCTTTGGCAGTTGAGTGCCTGTGAAATGGCACAGGGTATTCGCGAGAAAAAATTTTCAAGCGAAGAAGTGATGTACTCGGTTACAGAAAGGATGGCGTTGCATAATCCACGTCTCAATGCTGTTGTGGATGATTACAGCGACGAAGCAATAGCTGAGGCGAGAGAGGCCGACCGCATACTTGCTGCCGGTGAAGTCGTGGGAGAATTACACGGAGTTCCGGTTACGATCAAATCCAATGTGGATGTAGAGGGTAAACCAACTCCAAACGGGTTGCCCGCGTTTGCGGATTTGATTGCTCCCGCTGATTCTCCGGTGGTAAGCAATCTCAAAAAAGCCGGTGCCATCATTATCGGTCGTACCAACACTCCTGAACTTTCAATTCGATTTACTACAGACAATCCGCTACACGGGCGTACGCTCAATCCCTGGCACGAAGACGCCAGTCCCGGAGGATCTTCCGGAGGTGCATCCTCAGCTGCAGCAGCGGGCTTCGGGCCAATCCATCACGGAAATGACATCGGTGGTTCGCTCCGCTGTCCGGCTTTCAACTGCGGTCTTGCGACGGTCAAACCCACTTTTGGGCGTGTTCCTGCCTGGCTGCCATCCGCGCCTGCTGAACGTGGTATGCTGGCCCAGTTGATGTCGGTACAGGGGGCAATTTGCAGGGAGGTTCGAGATGTGCGTCTGGCAACTCGCCTGATGGCACAGGCTGATCCAAGAGATCCGTTCTGGATGCCTGTTCCGTTTGAAGGCTGGCCGGAAGAATCCGGGGCAATACGTGTCGGTGTAACCTCAGAATGCTACGGTCACTCTATCCATCCGGAAATTACGGCTTCCATTGACCGCGCGGCAGGTTATCTTTCGGATGCCGGATTTGCGGTTGAGCAGGTTACGACACCGTCGGTGGATGATGCTGCCAATTGCTGGTTACGGTATCTGGGAAACGAACTTAAATCTTTTCTCATGCCCGTAGCCAGAGAACACGGAAGCAAAACCGTCCAGAAAATTCTCGAATGGTACTTTGAGATTGGGGAAGTGGACGATGCTGAAGACTATCGGATCGGCATCAAGGAGCGCACAGCAATGACACGTGAATGGGATGTCTTTCTTGATAAATATCCCCTCGTTCTCTCGCCTTATTTTTTGCAGCAAACCCCAGAATGGAACTGTGACACGAAAAGCCTTGAAGAAATGCGGACGCTGTTTCAATCAGGAATCTACAGTCTCGGTACCAATTGGCTAAGCCTGCCTGCGGGTGTTGTTCCCATCGGGTTGGTGGAGGAATTACCTGCCGGAGTTCAAATCATCGGTCGGCGTTTCCGTGAAGATCTGATTCTTGATGCCATGGAATCCATTGAAGCCCGTGTTGGTGTACTTACTCAAAAGCTGTGGGAAAGAGATGAGATGAAATCACTCTCGTTTCTGGATTGTGTAGATTGAGCTCGGTATTGTTTGATGCTTTTCTTCAGGATTCGGTGATTGTGTTTGATTCTCATTTGTTTTCATTGTTTAAAATTGTTATTTCAGGTCACGAGCAGGTCGTCGAATCAGTGATTATGAAAACTCCATCGGTACCGGACAAATTCACATGTGGTTTGATCGGCCTGAGTCCGGTTGGTTTTCTGAATAACTCATGAATGGATTTAAATGAAACTTGGAATTTTGGACGCGGTTCCTCTCAACTACTGGTCTACGGACTTGGGAATTACGGAATCTGAAAAATTTATAGATTTTCTGGAACCTGTAATGACAGGCACTACATTTGATCAGCTTTTTGTTGCTGAAGGAGAATGGCCTGAACAGCAAGACGATTATGATGCTTACCTCATTACGGGCAGCCCCTGCTATGTCAATGACGAACATCCGTGGATAGAAAAATTGAGTCAGTTTGTCCGGGATTGCGTTGAATCAAATAAGAAATTGGTAGGCGTTTGTTTTGGACATCAATTGATAGCGAGCGCTCTTGGAGGAAAGGTAGAACGTCGTAGTGACAGCTGGCTTTTGGGTGTGAAATCGTTTGATATTTTGGACGTACAATCATGGATGATTCCAGCACAAAAGCAATGCGAGATTCACCATATCAATCATGATCATGTCACAGTCCTTCCGGAAAACGCCAAAAGAATCGCGCATTCCGAACAATGTAAAAACAGTGCTTTTGTCATAGGGGACAGTGTACTGGGACTTCAGGGGCATCCGGAACAGCCACGGAGAGCAATGGAAAATTTTATCAAAGAACTTTTGCTTTTCGGTGCAGATCCGGAAGAAATGGAGAGAGGTCGGGCCAGTTTACGAGATGAAGTTCCGGATGCAGAATTATGGGGACGCTGGATCGGGAAATTTTTGGGATGTTGATTCGTAGACAGAGCAGTTTATTTGCAAAATCAGGCTATGGCAAAAAACATTTTATTCATCATGTGTGATCAGTTGCGGGCGGATTATCTCTCCTGCTATGGACACCCGTTTCTTGAAACGCCCAACATTGACAGTCTTGCCGAACGTGGAGTGCGTTTTGAGAATGCGTATTGTCAGGCCCCGCTTTGCGGTCCTTCACGAGCAAGTTTTTATACCGGCCGCTACCTTTCTTCACATGGTGCCTTAGCCAACGAAGACCCGCTGAAATTGGGCGAACTTTCTTTGGGCGATTATCTAAATAATCTCAATTATCGCACTGTTCTGGTAGGCAAATCAGAAGCGAGAAGCAACCAGGATGCACTCGCCCGTTTGCAAATCGACAAATACTCGAAAATTGGAAAATTACAGGCGCAAGGTGGATTTGAAAATTTTGATCATTTTGGCGGAATATATCCGGACGAGATTGTTCCCGATGATTTTGCTTACAATGATTATTTGCGCTCAAACGGATATGACGGTGATAATCCCTGGGAAAGCTGGGCCAACAGCGCCTTTGATGCTGACGGCAAAAAAGTCAGCGGTTGGAAAATGCGGAACGCAAATCTGCCGTCCGCCGTTTCTGAAGAACATTCCGAAACCGCCTATACTACAAACCGTGCTTTGGAATTTTTGTCCGGCGTAAACGAAAATGATCGATGGTGTTTACACCTGAGCTATATCAAACCGCACTGGCCGTATCTCGTTCCGGCTCCATATCATGAACTTTACTCTAAAGATCAGATATTGCCGGTTGTCCGGAATCCGGATGAACTTCAGGATCCGCATCCGGTATTTCAAGCATTTCAGGAACAAATCTACAGCCGGAATTTTTCGCGCGATGAAGTACGGGAACGTGTAATTCCGGCGTATATGGGATTGATCAAACAGGTTGATGATCATTTGGGAAGAGTTTTTGAAATGCTGAAATCCAAAAAAATAATGGATTCAACTTTGATTGTTTTCGCTGCGGATCACGGGGATTATTTGGGTGATCACTGGTTGGGAGAAAAAGATTTGTTTCACGAACCTTCGGTAAGAATTCCGCTGATTGTTTGTGATCCGGAAACTTCTGCAGAATCGACACGCGGATCCGTAAATCATGATTTTGTAGAGGCGGTGGACATCGTACCAACCATGGTTGAGTTTGCCGGGGGCAAGATTTGTAAACAGCGCATGGAAGGCCAGTCGCTGCTTCCCCTTACACGGGGAACTGCAATTCCGGAAAATCAACGGGAATACACAATAAGCCAAATTGATTACAGCGACCGTGGGCCACGTGTTTCGTTGAATTTGCATCCTTACGAGTGCCGCGCCCACATGATTCGCTCCAAAGACTGGAAATACATTTTGCACGAAAAATTTCGTCCGCAACTTTTTGATCTCAAAAATGATCCGGAAGAATTTTTCGATTTAGGCGCCGATCCGGAATACAGTTCCGTGAGACTGCAAATGCACGAACAGCTTTTTATCTGGTTCCGGAAGCGCTTAATCCGCACAGAAATGGAACATGATTTTCTGTTTGAAATGGGAGTTGAGCGGGATGAAAAGATGGGAATTTTGATCGGACACTGGTGAGATGGATGAAAAAAATGAAATAATCGTTTTTTATAAGATCTTTAGAGTTTCATCAATAATTCCGGCTTTTGCACTTCGTTGTGCACAATTAATATTTTGGCATCAATCGCATTCTTACATTGTAAAACCAGTGACAGCATCTCCGGACTTTGTTACATGAAAAGCATCTGTATTTTAGCAATCCAATATTCAAATTTCTTCTCATTCAGTTAATCTGAACAATGCATGAAAAGATGCTTATTTTTGTTAACCAAAAGTTTTTCAATCTAAAATGAGGTTAAAAGCCAAGTTTCATAAAAATCCAAAAGCATTCAAAGACAATTTTTCGACGCAATCCACCACTTACGCTACCTATCGTCCGCTTTATCCTGATAATCTTTTCCGCTATCTCGTTGGAGAGTGCCGGGATCATAAATTGGCTTGGGATGCCGGCACAGGTAATGGACAAGCTGCGCAGGAACTGGCTTTGCACTTTGAAAAAGTTTATGCCACGGACGCAAGTTCCGCTCAAATTTTGAACGCGGTACCACAGTCCAACATCAGCTATGCGGTTGCCAACGAACAGGCTCCGGAACTCAAGCGTCGTTCTGTAAATTTAATTACCGTGGCGCAGGCTCTTCACTGGTTCGATCTTGATGTTTTTTACGCAGAAGCCGAGCGTGTCTTAACTAGATACGGTTTGATCGCCTGCTGGTCTTACAAATTATTCCGGATTAATCCGGAAGTTGACCGTGAAATGGATTGGTTTTATTCAGATATTTTAGGAAGTTACTGGGACCCTGAACGCCGTTTGGTGGATACCGGTTACCGCACATTGTCATTCCCATTTCGTGAACTGCGTGCTCCGCATTTTGAAATGAAGGCAAGCTGGGATTTCGATAACATGCTGGGATTTCTCGGCAGTTGGTCAGCGGTTGCACATTATAAAATGCGCGAAGGACATGATCCAATTGTAGAAAACGAGGAGCGCTTAAAAGCAGTGTGGGGTGATCCGGTGGTAATGAAACAGGTCATGTGGCCACTTTCCATGCGTGTAGGGCACCTTCATTGAAAGTTCTATCTGGTTTGTCATCGGAAAAATTGGAAAGGATTTGCTTGTGAAGCACTCACCCGCTACACTTGAAACCAAATGTTGATATTTTGAATAAGAATTATATCTATTTTGAACCGGTTACAAAAAGTCCTAAAACCTTGTCATTTCGAGCGAAGCGAGAAATCTTGCCTAAGCGACCACTCTAAAGTCAATAAGATCTCTCTCTACGCTCGAGATGACAAGACATACGATCTTAATGACGGTGTGGAGTTAAGTTTTTATAGAGAACGTCAACTTTATTGATTTGAAAAAAAATTCAAAAGGGTAAATGAGCAAAAAAATTAATTGGGGATATTTCAGGAACGGTTGAACTTCCTGCAAACGAGCGCAAGAGGTTCTTGATGCAAAAAATATTTCAGTAGAATCACGTGTTTTTGCCAACAAAGAAAAGATAAACAGTGAGGCAGCCTGGGAAATGCTTCGGTCCGCAAGTCTCATTAGAACCGGTAAAGGTAAAAAACGGCAGGTGTGGAATCCTACTTCAGATGTAAAAGCAGATATTCTGAAAGATGTGATTGGCCCAAGCGGTAACCTGCGTGCTCCAACCTGGAGAATTGGCAATGAATTTATTGTGGGTTTTAATCCGGAACTTTATGAAGAGGTATTTGGTTAGATGGTCCGAATTGGAATTATTGGAGCTGCCGGTTTATCCGGACGGGAACTGCTGTATTTGCTGGAACGTCACGAAGAAGCATCTGTTGAACTGCTGACTTCCAGCAAGTATCAAGGGCAGAAAGTAAATGAAGTTTTTCCGGAACTGAGCAATTATTCTCAAGTTTTCCAGCCGAACGAAATTGATGTTGCCGGATGTGATCTTGTTTTTCTTGCAATCCCAAATCAGGCCAGCCTGGAGCGGGTTCCAAAACTGCTGGAACAGGCTGTAAGGGTGATTGATCTCTCAGGAGCATTTCGTTTGCGGGATACAGAGGTTTTCTCCAAATTTTATAAGCTTTCACATACTGCGCCGGAATTGCTGGAAGAAGCAGCTTTTGGGCTTCCGGAATTTTTCAGGGAAAAAATTTCTGCTGCAAGACTTGTTTCCAATCCCGGTTGTTATGCAACTGGTGCCTTGCTGGGGCTTTTGCCGCTGGGTGAATTGCTTGCTGATTTAGACCGACCACCAATCATTGATGCAAAATCCGGGGTGAGCGGTGCAGGCGGAAGGGTTGAAGATGATATGACAAACTATGTCAGCGTCAATGAAAATTTCAAAGCATATAAAGTTTTTTCACATCAGCACCAGCCGGAAATTCAGCAATATTTTGCAGACCTGAGTCCATACCGTACGGATGTCACAGGAGAAGTAATCTTCACTCCGCACTTGCTTCCGGTTAACCGTGGGATTTTATCCACGATTTACCTCCATTTTCGGAAATCTGTCGATGCAGGTGAAATTCAAAACCGATTTTCAAAATTTGCGGATGGGGAAAAATTCGTTCATTTTATGGAGGAAGGCTGCCTGCCGGATATAAAGATGACACTGAACTCAAATCGCGTCATGATTGGTGCTGAGTCGGATGAATCCGGACAAAACTGGGTGATTGTAACCAGTCTTGATAATTTGGTAAAAGGCGCTTCCGGGCAGGCAATTCAAAATATGAATTTGATGTTTGGACTGAACGAAACACTGGGTTTGCTTTGATCAGTCTTCGTCAAGTTCATCTTCACCAATCCGACGGTCCCGACCCAGTAAATTTTCGAAATAGCACATTTCCTTTAAACGGGAATGGATGCGCTCACCTACTCGTCTGCTTATGGTGTCGGAAATGAATTGTTCTGTTTCCGTTTTTTCCCGGCTGCGGATTTGTTCCCTGAGCGTGTTTTCTTCGCTTTCTGTAAAATTGGTGGTGACCATAATGATTTGGTTGCGGTTGTAGCGTTCAGAAATCAGCATGTCTAAAATGCCCAGTTCCCAGTCACTGTTTCGACCCTTACCCATATCGTCAATGATGAGGATATCAGTCTGCAAATGTGGCTCAATGATTTCCATATCTGATTTCCCGTCGGAATAGCCCTGTCTTAATTCTGAAAGCAACTCTGCAAAACTTTGAAAAATACAGGAGATTCCATGACCAATAGTGCATTGATAGACAAAACCTGTCATCAAGTGTGTCTTACCGGTACCAGGAGGTCCCATGAGAACCATGCCTTTCAGGTCTTCCGTGTCGCTTTGCAAATGATTTTGATTGCTCAATCGTTGCGGCAGAAGTCGGAATATGCTGCCCAGCAAATCAAATACCATTTCGTTTTCCGCATCTCTTTCTTGCGGATTGAGGCGGCTGTTCAAATAACGTCGGGGAATACGTGCATTGTTATAAAGTTGAACCCTCTGCTTGATTTGTTCACAGTCGGGACAGACAATAGCGACGTCACGCTGGAAACTGTCCTGTTCTACGATGAATCCGGTGTCCTTGCAAGTTTTGCACGGACTTGAAACACAGTCACAAAGTCTTGCGTGAGCGTAACGTTCACGTGGACGAACGCTGATAAAAATTCTGGTTTCGTTGCAACGCAAGCAGTCTGAAACGGTTTTAACCATTTAAAAATATCTGAAATCGGTAGTTAATAAAATAAAATGGTGCTTCTATGGTGGAGCAAGCTTTCCGAAGTGTCCAGAGAATTTCTGCTTTTAAATCGTTGATTTTAGTTTTGTTTCACATAGAAAATTAAGCTGCTCCGAGCCAGAAACAATAACGAATCCACTAAAACATAAATCGAAAATTAGAAAACAGTATAATGTCTGCTCTCAAAAATGACCGCTTGCTGCGTGTAATCAATCATTTGCCGGTGGATCGAGTGCCGGTTTGGCTGATGCGTCAGGCCGGACGAACAGATCCTGAATATAATCAACTTAGAAAAAATGACGGTCGTCCTCTGGAAAAACTCTTTGCGGATCCGGAAATTGCAATCAAAATTTCTTTGCTTCCTAAACGTCTGGGAGTTGACGCGATCATCATGTTTCAGGATATTCTCACTCCGCTCACTCCTGCGGGTGCCGAGTTCCGTTTTGCTCCAGGACCGATAATGGAGAAACCTGTCAGGACTTTATCCCAGATCAAAACTCTGCGCGTGTTTGATCCGGAAATAGATTTACAATGCGTGGCACAAATCCTGAGGGGGCTGAACGCTGAACTGAAGGGAGAATTACCTGTGCTTGGCTTTGCGGGTTCACCGATGTCGCTCGCGCTTTTTATGATTGCGGGTTGCAGCCCAAATCAGAAAATTGGAGAAGTTTTAGCATTTGTTGAAGAGCAACCGGACATCACTCAAGCGTTACTGGAGTGGTTAACAGAAATGACAGTGGATTATCTCAATTTCCAAATTACATCCGGAGCACACGCAGTTCAATTATTTGAGTCATTTGCAGACGTTATTCCATTTGAGATGTATAGAAAATTTGTTCAGCCGACACATGAGAAAATTTTCAGTGCTTTGGCAACAAAAACGCCATCCATCTTGTTCACCAGGGAATCACCACATCTGGATTCGATGCTTAAAAGTGGAGCTTCGGTTTTGAGTGTCGGAAGTTGCATTGATTTGGGGTGCGCCCAAAAAAAGGCGCCTGAAATGATTTTTCAGGGAAACGTTGATAATCAGATTTTGGCAGACGGAACTAAAGCCGAGATTACTGAGGCAGTCCAAAAATGTTTTGA